>JAESGI010000326.1_pt1 | contig 17731 bp, 18 predicted proteins | sample 9269671 | NCBI WGS metagenome assembly JAESGI01 (sample SAMN14515641, study PRJNA621666) | algae metagenome | isolation source: Nostoc indistinguendum CM1-VF10 and co-occurring heterotrophs from gravelly... | place: USA: Clark Mountains, San Bernardino, California | collected 1998-06-05 | reverse complement strand
CGGTCGAGACCTTCGCCGCCGCCGCCGCCTTCTTCGACTCGATCTTGTCGCCCATCGCCGCGATCGCGCCGGGGTTCGGCCCGATGAAGACGATGCCGTTCTCCTTCAGCGCCTGGGCGAAGGCCTCGCGCTCGGAAAGGAAGCCATAGCCCGGATGCACCGCCTCGGCGCCCGTCGCCTTGCAGGCGGCGATGATCTTCTCGATCTGGAGATAGGATTCGGCGGCCGGCGCCGCCCCGATATGCACGGCCTCGTCGGCCATCTCGACATGCAGCGCCTCGCGGTCCGCATCCGAATACACCGCAACCGTCGCGATCCCCATCCGGCGCGCCGTCTTGATCACGCGGCAGGCGATCTCGCCACGGTTCGCGATCAGAATCTTCGTGAACATCGCTGACTTCCCCCGCCCGGCGGCCTTGATGGCGCATAGCCGGATTTACGGGAGTGGGACCTTTCCGTCCACTGATCGGCCGGGCCGGCGGGCTGAGCAGCCCGCGCTCGAAGCCCCGCCCTCGTACCGGCTCCGGCTCAGCTCGCCAGGAACAGGCGCTCGGGCTGGAAGCTGACGCCGCGCATCTGGGCATCGCCCTTGCGCAGCGCGAAGCTGACCATCGCCTCGTCGCAGGACTGCGCCTCGCGGACGATCTCGAAGCCGATCCGCTGGGCCGTCTGCGTCGGCCCCTCGCCGGCCGACAGCGTCGTCACCAGCCAATGCGCCTTGTCGCGGTCGATCTTGCCGGTCGGGCGGCATTCCCAGACGGCGAAATCGACGGTGAGGGCCACCAGATAATCGGCGAAGGATGCGGCCTTGACCATGACGGCACGGTCGAGAGCGATGAGCACATCGAGCGTTTCGCGGCTGATCACAACATCGCTCAAGATCTCGCGCTGAAGCATCTTGACGTCTTCGTCGTCGATCGCATGCCTGTCCATCACGCGATCGACGAATTCACGAAGTTCATGGCTGATCATTGTTCGACCCCTGTCCGGCGTTGTTTTGTGCCGGTATGTCCCTGTTGGGAGGAGACGATGCGGCCACGCTTCTGATCAGGTGGTTAATTCGAGAATCTGAACGCCTGTTCAGGTTAAACGGGTCTGAGTCGATGTGGTTGCGTGGTTATTACCAAGGCCGCTACGTGGTGGCGGCAGGCGGCTTCACGACGGCAAAGCCAAGGCGTCCCGTCCGCGTCATTCCCGGACGGCGCCTTCGGGTCCGACCTATGGTGGCCCGCAGATGAACTCGGCGCAGATAAGAGACTCTCATGACGAGTTGGCGCCTGCCAGCGCGTGCTCCGTGCGGAGATGCGTGGGTCAGCCCCGAGCATGACGGCGAGCAGCGCCCGTCCGCTCAGGCCGCGTGCTACGGCTTGCCGATCAGTCCAGGCAGCGCCGCCCAGTCCTCGATCACGTGCGCGGCCCCGGCCGCCTTCAGCGCCGGAACCGACTGGAAGCCCCAGGAAACCGCAACCGGCGCCACCCCGGCGGCGACCGCCATCTCCATGTCGAAATTGCTGTCGCCGATCATCAGCGTCGCTCCGGGCTGCGCCCCGGTCTCGCGCATCGCCCGCAGGATCATCTCTGGATGCGGCTTGGAGGCGGCGTCGTCGGCCGTCTGGGTCGTCGCGAACAGGCCGCCCCAGCCATGGCGCTCGATGATGTAATCGGCGCCGCGCCGCGACTTGCCGGTCGCGATACCGAGCACCGTGTCGGGCCGGCGCGACAGCTCCGCCAGCATCTCGGCGACGCCCGGGAACAGCGGCTCTGCCAGCTTCGGATCGCTCTCCGCCTGGAGCCGCATCGCGCCGAAGACCTGGCGATAGGTCTCGGTCAGCGCATCGTCCGGCCGCTCGAGGCCGGCGAGGCGCATCAATGCGATATCCAGCGTCAGGCCGACGATGCCGAGCCCGGCCTCGCGGCCAGGATGCTTGAGCCCGCAGCGCGCGAACGTCTCGAACTGCGCTTCGAGAATGATCGCTTCGGAATTGATCAGGGTGCCGTCGAGGTCGAAGATCACGAGGTTCATGCCGGCGCTTTAGCCGGCCTGACGCCTCGGCGCCAGCATCGCCGGCGCAGGGGTCTTATGCTCGCGCCTCTCCGACAAAGGAGACGCCGGGCCCTCTCAGCGCCGCGCTCAGCCCTGGCCGCCCCGCGCGCATTCGGCGATCGCGGTACGCAGGGCCTCCGCCTCCAGCCCCTTGCCGCGGGCCTCCTTGCGGCACTCGGCCCGCTGCGCGAGATCGGGCCGCTTCTCGTTGAAGCAGGCGACCAGCGCCGCGGTCCGCTCACTGCCGGCGAGCTTGCGCTCATCGGCCTGCTGCTTGCAGACGGCGCGTGCCGTCGCCGCGGTCGGCTTGCCGTCGCGGGTCAGCCCGTCGGCGGCATAGAGCTGCACGCCCGGAAAGCGCTCCTGCATGCAATTGCGCATCGCACGGCGCAGATCGTCGCCCGAAAGCGCGATGTTCTCGGCATAGCAGTCACGGCGCGCCTCGGCCCGGGCAGCGCGCGGAATCGGATCGTCGGAAGCGGCGGCGGTCTGCGGCCCGGCAACGGCCGGGGCCGGGGCCGGGATCTGCTGGGCCTGGGCGAGGCCAGCAGAAGAGAATGCGAGAACGAGACCGGTAGCGAGCAAGGCGGTGCGCGACATGGAATGCCTCCCGTGAACCATCACAGGAACAAACTTAGAACATAACGCGCTTTGTTCCGCAAGTGTTCTTACGTTAGGTCACGCAACCCATTGGTGCGGCGCTCTACTCGTCAGGCGCGTCGACGATCGGGTCGTAGGGCGCATCCTCGAAGCCGAGCAGGTTCCAGCTCTGGCGCATATGCGGCGGCAGCGGCGCGCTGACGTCGATCGTGCCCTTGCCGCGCGGATGCGGCAGCACGATCCGCCGCGCCAGCAGGTGCAGCTTGTTCTGGATGCCGCCGGGCAGCTCCCAGTTCTGGATGTTGAAGTATTTGGGGTCGCCGACGATCGGATGGCCGATATGGGTGGTATGGGCACGCAACTGGTGGGTGCGGCCGGTCACCGGCTTCAGCGAGAGCCAGGCGAGCTTCTGCGCCGCCGTCTCGACCACCGCGTAATAGGTCACGGCGTGCATCGCGCCGTCCTCGCCATGCTGGGCCACCGCCATGCGCTGGTCGCCGTCATAGGCTTCCTCACGGGCGAGATAGGTCGAGATCCGGCCCTGGCGCACGCGCGGCACGCCGGCGACCAGCGCCCAGTAGACTTTTCGCGCCGAGCGCGAGCGGAAGGTCTTGGCCAGCGTCGCCGCGGCGAAACGCGACTTGGCGATGACGAGGCAGCCGGCGGTGTCCTTGTCGAGCCGGTGCACGAGGCGTGGCTTCTGCCCGTCCTTGCCGGTCAGCGCCTCGAGCAGCTTGTCGACATGGCGCGTCGTGCCCGAGCCGCCCTGCACGGCGAGCCCCGCCGGCTTGTTGAGGACCATGACGTCGTCGTCCTCATAGAGCGTGATCGAGCGCAGGAAGCCGATCGTGTCGGCATCGGCCTTGGCCGAGCGCGGCCGCTCCGCCTGCTGCTCCAGCTTGAGCGGCGGAATGCGCACGGTCTGGCCGGCCTCGAGCCGGTCCTTGCTGTCGGCGCGCTTGCCGTCGACGCGCAATTCACCCTTCCGGACGATGCGCTGGATATGGCTGAAGGAGAGCTGCGGGAAGCGCGCCTCGAGGAAGCGGTCGATCCGCATCTCGTTCTCGTCCGGCGTCACCACGAGCTGCTGCACGCCGGTCGAGAGCACCTCGCCCGTCACCGCCTTGACCTCGGCCCGGGTCGGTGCCGCCGCAGCCGGCCGCCTGGGAGCGGGCTTCGCGACAGCAGCCGCCGTCTCCGGCCTGCCGCGCCCGGCCGCCTGGGCTTGCCGGCGCGCATCATGGCTCGGCCGCTTGCCGGCGCGCGCCGGCGGCCGCGGGCCGCGCGGTCCGGCGCCGCCCTTGCCAGCACCTGCCTTGCCGGCCCCTGCCTTGCCTGCACCGCCCTTGCCCGCGCCGCCTTTGCCGCCCGAACCGTTGCCGCCAGACCTCATGACAGTCCCCTGACCAGAGCGAGCCCGCCGACCAGCGCCACGAGCGAAAGAATGACCGAGCCGCCGACATAGAGCGCCGCCGCGACGACGTCGCCGCGCTCCCAGAGCAATACGGCGTCGAGCGAGAAGGCCGAGAAGGTGGTGAAGCCGCCGAGGATGCCGGTGGCGAGAAAGAGCCTTGCATGCTGCGGCCAGCTCTCCCCGGCCCGCAACGCGAGCCACCCGGCGAGCAGCCCCATCACGGCGGAACCGACGATATTGACCGCCATCGTCCCGAACGGAAATCCGGGGCCGAGCCATCGCAGCGCGGCGAGGTTGACGCCGTGCCGGAGCACGCCGCCGATACCGGCGCCGAGAAAGACGAGAAGCGTGGAGGTCATCGCCATGCAATAGCCAGCGCCGCCGGCCCGCACAAACGAAATCGCGCCCACTGTATCGCCCGAGCCGGGCGCGATTGACTTCGGCGGTCGCAGCGCCCCAGAAATTGCGGGAACGGGTGAGCGGCAGCGATTGTGATCGAGCGATTCCCAGGCACCGCCTTGGCTGGCGCAGTGCGGCCGTGGCTTGCGCCGCTGTCGCTCGGCGGGCTCGGTCTCGTCCTCGCCTCGGTCGCCAGCGCCCAGCCGGCGCCCCTGCCGGCCCGGCCGCCCCTCGCCGCGACATTCGCCCGCGCCTGCACCATCGCCCTGCCCGAGACGCAGCCGCTCTTCGCGGGCAAGGAAGCCGACGCGGCGGATGACGACGAGAACGGCTCGGACGACGATTCGGACGATGCCGATGACGACGACGAGGAAGAGGATGATGACGGCGATCCGCCAGAGCGCGGCCTGTTCCTGCCGGGGTCGCAGACCTGCCTCTCGATCACCGGCACGGTCAGCGCCGGTCTGCAGCGCGACAGCTTCAAGGTCTCGCGCAACGGCCCGCCTGCGCCTCCGGCCACGACGTCCTTCCCGACCAGCGCTGCCTTCCGCATCGCGACCTCGCATCAGCTCGCCTCGGGCCTCGTCGTCGGCTCCGCCTTCGGCTTCACGCTCAACAGCCCGATCGACGGCGTCGGCGAAACCACGGTCGACGAGGCGACGATCCTGATCGGCCCCTGGACCTTCGGCCTCGATACCTCGCGCTTCTCCTTCTGGACCGGCGACGACTTCATCTTCTCGACGCGCGCGCCCTCCCGCACCGTCGGCCTGATCGCACTGGAACTGCCGCTGACCGCAAGCTGGACGGCGACGCTTTCCCTCGAGGACACCGCTCTCGGCAACGGCTCCGCCACCAGCACGACGAGCGGCGCCCCGGCCCCGCCCTCGCTGACCTCGCTCGGCCCCGGCCGCTCCTTCCCGGACGGCGTGGCGCGGCTGGTCTACGAATCCGGCGCCTGGACCGTGCACGGGGCGCTTGCCCTGCGCGAGGCGCCCAGCGGCGCCGCGCGCCCCGGCCGCGCCGGCATTCTCGGCGCGACCTACGAAAGCGAGCTCTTCGGCGCGACGAGCAGCCTGACCGCGCAGATCGCCGCCGGCATCGACGCTGCGCCCTATATCGGCTCGCAGCTCGACGGGCGCCTGGTCAACCGCGTGCTTTTCGGCACCGACCCGACGCGCGGCTTCTCGGCGCTGGTCTCGACGCGGCGCGAATGGACGGATGAGATCGCGACCAACGCCTTCATCAGCCGCTACTGGCTGGAGGTGCCGCTCGCCGGACAGGCCAAGGGCGACATCAGGATCGACCGTGTCGCGGCGAACATCGTCTGGACACCGGTCGAGGGCTTCAAGGCCGGCATCGAGACCTCGGTCGCCTGGGCGAAGATCGCGATCGCCGGCCGCGAGATCCAGGCCGGGCTGGCGGGCCGGCAGATCTCGACGCAACTCTTTCTTGAGCGGAGCTTTTGAGGGCCTCGCTCACGCCGAGGTCGCTGCGCGCCTGGTCCTGCTCGTCGCCGCGAGCCCGCTCAGCACGATGACGACCGCGCCGAGCAGCGTCCAGAGATCCGGCACATTGCCGAATATCAGCAGGCCGAACAGCGCCGCCCAGATCAGCTGGCTATAGGCGTAGGGCGCGAGCTCGTTGGCTTGAGCGAAGCGAACGGCCAGGATGAGCAGCAATTGCGCCGCCGCGAAGAAGAGCGCCGTCATCAGGCCCAAGCCGATTTCGCGCCAACCGAGCGGCACGTAGGAGAAGGGCAGCAGCGCGGTGCAGACGATGAGCCCGACAACTGCGGTGTAGGCCAGAGTCAGCAATGGGCTGTCGGCCCGCATCTTGCGGGCCATCACGAAGGCGAAGGCCCAGGACGCCGCCGAGATCACCGGGAAGATCAGCGCCGGGTGGAAGCCCGCCGAGCCGGGCCGGACGATGATCAGCACGCCGACCAGGCCAAGGCAGACCGCGGCCCACTGCCGGGCGCGCGCGATCTCGCCGAGCAGCGGCACGGAGAACAGGATCACCAGCAGCGGCGCCACGAAGAACACTGCCGTCGCCTGGGCCAGCGGCAGGAACTGCATGCCGGCGATGAAGCCGAAGCCCGAGCCGAGCAGGCCGACGCCGCGGATGACCTGAAGCAGCGGCTGCCTGGAACGCAGGCCGGCACGACCGAGGGCGCGGAGCGCGATCAGCACCGCCAGCGGCGCGAAGACGACGAAGCGGATCCACATGATCTGCGCCGTCGGCACCGTCGTCGCGAGCAGCTTGGAGGCTGCATCGGAAGCGGCGAGGCAGGCGATCCCGCCCAGCATCAGCAGGATGCCGCGCAGCGGATGTCGGGAAGGCGACGAGGAGGACATGCACGGCATCTAGCGGGTGCCGGCGACGCTCGGCTCCCTTGCCTGGAGCCGGCCGCCATGCGCCGGGCACAGGCGGCTGGCCGCCCGTCGAACTCAGGCGGGCTTCGCCCCTATTCGCCCCGCTCCTGCCGGAGCTTCTCCCAGTATTCCAGCCGCTTGCGGATCTCGCGCTCGAAGCCGCGTTCCGGCGGGTCGTAGAAGAACTGTCGGCCGAGCGCGTCGGGCCAGTAGTTCTGGCCCGAGAAGGCGTCGGGCACGTCATGGTCATAGGCGTAGTCGGCGCCGTAGCCCTCTTCCTTCATCAGCTTGGTCGGCGCGTTGAGGATCGTCTTGGGCGGCGTCAGCGAGCCCGCCTGCTTGGCCGTGCGCATCGCCGCCTTGTAGGCGACATAGGCCGCATTCGATTTCGGCGCAGTCGCGAGATAGATCACGGAATTGGCGAGCGCGAGCTCGCCCTCGGGCGAGCCGAGCTGCTCGTAGGTCTCCGCCGCGGCGCGGGCATGGACGAGCGCCTGCGGGTCGGCGAGCCCGATATCCTCGACCGCCATCCGCACCAGCCGGCGTGCCAGAAAGCGCGGATCCTCGCCGGCGTCGAGCATGCGGGCGAAATAGTAGAGCGCCGCGTCCGGGTCGGAGCCGCGGATCGTCTTATGCAGCGCCGAGATCAGGTTGTAGTGGCCGTCCTGTGCCTTGTCGTAGATCGGCGCCCGCCGCTGGATCACCTCGGCGAGCCCGGCCTCGTCGAAGACCTCGCCCGGCTTGGCGGCGCGCCAGATCTCCTCGGCCAGCGTCAGCACGGCGCGCCCGTCCCCATCGGCAAAGCGCGCCAGCTGCTGGCGGGCCTCGAGCGTCAGCGGCAGTTCGCGGCCCTCCAGCACCTCGGCCCGGCCGAGCAGGAAGAGCAGCGCCCCCTCGTCCAGCGCCTTGAAGGTCAGGACGCGCGCCCGCGAGAGCAGCGCGGCGTTGAGCGCGAAGGACGGGTTCTCGGTGGTGGCGCCGACCAGCGTGATCGTGCCGTCCTCCATCACCGGCAGGAAGGCGTCCTGCTGGGCCCGGTTGAAACGGTGGATCTCGTCGACGAAGAGCAGGGTCCCCTTGCCGCCGAGCCGGCGGCCGCGGGCGCTGTCGAAGGCCTTCTTGAGGTCGGCGACGCCGGAGAAGATCGCACTGATCTGCTCGAAGCCGAGATCGACCATGCTCGCGAGCAGGCGCGCCACCGTGGTCTTGCCGGTGCCGGGCGGGCCCCAGAAGATCAGGCTGCCGAGCGAGCGGGAGGCGACGAGGCGCGACAGTACCCCGTCCGGCCCCGTCAGGTGCTCCTGGCCGGCGACCTCGCCGAAGGTGGTCGGTCGCAGACGGTCGGCCAGCGGTCTCGGGCCGGCCTTGTCGAGGCCGGAGGCGGCGAAGAGATCGCTCACCTCATCCGCCGAACACGGACGTCACGGTCTTGCCGCCGCGCGAGATCGTCACTTCCCAGGAGCGCTTGCGCTCGCGGGTCGCGGTCTCGAGCTCGCGCGAGGTCGCGATGCGCTCGCCATTGATGGCGAGGATCAGGTCGCCCTTCTGGAAGCCGACGCGCGCCGAGGGGCTGCCCTCCTCGATCGCGCCGACGATGACGCCCTCGTTCCCGGTCTCGACCGAGAGTTCCTCGGCCAGTGCCGGCGAGAGATTCATCACGGTGAGGCCGGACAGCGGCGAGCGGCCGGACAGCGTCACCGGCTCGCGCGGCCGCGTCTCCGGCGCCGGCGAGAGCTTGATCGGCACGACGATGCGCTTGCCGCCGCGCAGCACGGTGAGCGAGGTCACCCCGCCAAGCGGGCGCGTCGCGAAGCGGTAGCCGAAGCTCTCGGGATCGTCGACGGCGATGCCGTCAACCGCCAGGATCACGTCCGAGCGCTTGAGGCCGCCCTCGGCAGCCGGGCCCTTCTCGACCACGCTGGCGACGACCGAGCCTGCCGGGCGGTCGAGCCCGAGCCCGTCGGCGACATCGGCGGTCAAGACCTGCAGGCGCGCCCCGAACCAGGGACGGCGCACCGTCTTCGCACCGGCCTTGGCGCTGGCGACCACAACCTGGACCATCGAGGAAGGAATGGCGAAGCCGATGCCGACGCTGCCGCCGGAGCGCGAGAAGATCGCGGTGTTGATGCCGACCAGCCGGCCATGGATGTCGACCAGCGCCCCGCCGGAATTGCCGGGGTTGATCGCGGCGTCCGTCTGGATGAAGGACTGCGCGTCGCCGACGCCGACCTGGGTGCGCGCCAGCGCCGAGATGATGCCTTGCGTCACGGTCTGGCCGACGCCGAAGGGATTGCCGATCGCCAGCGAAAGATCGCCGATCTCGATCTTGTCGGAATCGGCGAGTTCCAGCGCGCTCAGATCCTTGGCCTTGATCTTCAGCACGGCGAGATCGGTCCGCGGGTCGCGCAGCAGGATCGTCGCCTCGAACTCACGCTTGTCGGCGAGCGCGACCTTGACCTCGCTCATGCCGTCGATGACGTGGTTGTTGGTGACGATCAGCCCGTCGGCATCGACGATCACGCCGGAGCCGAGCGAACGCTGTACCTGCTCGCGCGGCACGCCGAAGCCGCCATCGCCGAAGAAGCGGCGGAAGAACGGGTCGTCCATGAACGGGTTCTGCGGCCGGCGCTCGACGCGCGCGCCATAGACGTTGACCACCGAGGGCGCCGACTTCTTGACCACCGGGGCGAAGGACAGCGAGACCTGCTGGCGCGTCTCGGGCACCTGGCGGTCCTGCGCGAAAGCCGAGGAGGAAGGCGCCCCGGCGAGCATGGTCGAGGCCAGAAGAGCGGCCGTGACGACTGCACCGGAAAGCTTGATTCGGCCCGACATCCCAGAACCTTTCTTGAAACGTATCGACTGCATTTGCGTTTTCATGGCCGAACGACCGCCATAACCTGCCCGGGCCGGCGCATCGCGTGCGGATTCCGGCGAAGCCCACACGGCCCGGCACGACCCTGCCGGCCCGCCCTGCGAAGAAGGACCCGGTTCGTGAACCTCATGCGCCTTGTTTATGCCAGCGAAAGCCGCCTCGTCGAGGTCAATCGACGTAGCGAACTCGCCCGGATGATCGCCACGGCGCAGCGGCTCAATGCCGACAATCATGTAACCGGGTTTCTCCTGGCGACGCCGAGGGCCTTCGCCCAGGTGCTCGAAGGCGAAGCTGCGAATGTCGCCGAAACCTATGGCCGGATCGTGGTCGATCCGCGCCATGCAAACCTGCGCCTGCTGGCGCAGGAGCCGATCGAACGGCGCGGCTTCGCCGACTGGTCGATGGCCCTCTCCGAGCAGGACGAGACCAACGATTTCATCTTCTCGCTCTTCGGCGTCTCGCCGGAGGCCGATCTCTACGACCAGCCAGCAGACACCTTGCTCGACCTTGCTGGAGAGCTCGCCGGCAGGATCCGCTGAGAGCCTCCCGGACATGAAAAAGGGGCGGCTGCCGCCGCCCCTTCCGATATCGCTGCCTGTCGGGCCCGATCAGGTCACGAAGAAGCTCTGCGTGCCATGGGCCTCGATCGCCTCGGCGAGGCGGCTCAGCGCATGCACATAGGCCGCGGTGCGCATCGAGACGTCCTTGTCCTTGGAGACGCCCCAGATCGCCCTGCCCTCGCGCTCCATGATGGCGCGCAGACGGTCATGGATCTCCTCCAGCGGCCAGTAGAAGCCCTGGCGGTTCTGCACCCACTCGAAATAGGAGACGGTGACGCCGCCGGCATTGGCGAGGATGTCCGGCAGGACGACGACGCCGCGCTTCTCGAGGATAGCGTCGGCCTCGCTGGTGACCGGCCCGTTCGCCAGCTCGAGGATGATGCGCGCCTTGACCTCGGCGGCGTTGTCCTCGTGGATCATGTTCTCCAGCGCCGCCGGCACCAGCAGGTCGCAGTCGACGCCGATCAGCGCATCCGCTGCAAGCGCCTCGTGGCCGTTGCTTCCGACCGTGGAGAGCACCGACTTGCCGCTGGCCTTGGCCGAGAGCAGCGCCCCGACATCGAGCCCGTTCGGGGCGAACACGGCGCCTTCCGAATCCGAGACGGCGACGATCTTGTGGCCGTCGCCGGCGAGCAGGCGGGCGATGAACTGGCCGGCATTGCCGAAGCCCTGCACCGCGACGCGCATGCCGTCGCCGAGCCCGAGCTCCCCGGCGAGATGGCGCACGAGGTAGTAGCCGCCGCGCGCCGTCGCGTCATTGCGGCCGAGCGAGCCGCCGAGCGCGATCGGCTTGCCGGTGATCACGGCCGGCTCCGCCTGGCCGACGATCTGGGCGTACTCGTCGGCCATCCAGCCCATGATCATGGCGTTGGTGTAGACGTCCGGCGCCGGGATGTCGCGGTCGGGCCCGATGGTGCGCGCGAAAGCCTGGATATAGGCGCGCGCCAGGCGCTCGAGTTCGGCCTTCGACAGCTGCCTGGGGTCGACCTGGACCGCGCCCTTGCCGCCGCCATAGGGCAGGTTCATCACGGCGCATTTGAAGGTCATCCAGAAGGCCAGCGTCTCGACCTCGTCGATGGTCGACGACGGATGGAAGCGGATGCCGCCCTTGGTCGGACCACGCGTGTCGTCATAGCGGCAGCGCCAGGCCAGGAAGGATTTGCGCGAGCCGTCGTCCATGCGGATCATCAGACGCGCCTTGGTGGTCTCGCGCGCGAATTTGAGCTTCTCGATCACATCCGGGTCGATATTGAGATGCCTGGCCGCGTCGTCCAGCCGGACAAGCGCGTGGTCGAGAAGGCTGTCTTCTGACATCGAATTATCCTGTTGCGTGATCGGGAAACAGGCATTCGCTTAATCAGAAGGCAACGCGGGTACAAGAGCGAACCACGCAGTTCGATCCGTACAAAAATGCGACAGCGACGACCCGCCGCACCCGAAAACGCTCAGATCGCCCGCTCCCCCGGCAGAATCTGCGATTTCGGCGTTTTTGCCGCCCGGTTCCGGCAACCGCCCAGCGCAAACGAAAAAGGGCGGCCCTGAGGCCGCCCTTTCGAAAAGCTGCAGATGCCGGCCTCAGGCGGCCTGCTCGTCCTCGGCGGTGAAGACCGGGCCGGAATCCTGGCCCTTGGCATCGACGTCGCGATCGACGAACTCGATCACGGCGAGCGGGGCGTTGTCGCCGAAGCGGAAGCCCGCCTTCATGATGCGCAGATAGCCGCCATTGCGCTCCTTGTAGCGCGGGCCGAGCACCGAGAAGAGCTTGCCGACCAGGGCGACGTCCTTGATCTGCGCGATCGCCTGACGGCGGGCATGCAGGTCGCCGCGCTTGGCGAGGGTCACCAGCTTCTCGACGACCGGACGCAGGTCCTTGGCCTTCGGCAGCGTGGTGGTGATCTGCTCGTGCTTGATCAGGGCCTGGGACATGTTGGCGAACATCGCCTTGCGATGCTCAGCCGAGCGGTTGAAACGACGACCGCGGAAACCGTGACGCATTTGGCTCTCCTGTGATTACGGCCGCCGTGCCACGGTACGGCCGTTCGTTATGCTCCGGCGCTGCTGCGCCGTGCGGGAAGCTGGCGCGGAGACGAGCTCCGCGCCGGCGGGATCAGTAGTGCTCTTCGAAGCGCTTCGCCAGCTCTTCGATGTTCTCCGGCGGCCAGCCGGTGACGTCCATGCCGAGATGGAGGCCCATGGTGGCGAGCACTTCCTTGATCTCGTTGAGCGACTTGCGGCCGAAGTTCGGGGTGCGCAGCATCTCGCCCTCCGACTTCTGGATGAGGTCGCCGATATAGACGATGTTGTCGTTCTTCAGGCAGTTCGCCGAACGCACCGAAAGCTCGAGCTCGTCGACCTTCTTGAGCAGCGCCGGGTTGAAGGGCAGCTGCGGCGCGGTCGAGACGGCCTCTTCCTTGCGCGGCTCCTCGAAGGTGATGAAGACGGCGAGCTGGTCCTGCAGGATGCGGGCGGCAAGCGCCAGCGCGTCCTCAGGGCTGACCGAGCCATTGGTCTCGATCTGCATGGTCAGCATGTCGCGGTCGAGGTTCTGGCCCTCGCGGGTGTTCTCGACGCGATAGGAGACCTTCTTCACCGGCGAGTAGAGGCTGTCGACCGGGATCAGGCCGATCGGCGCGTCCTCGGGACGGTTCTGCTCGGCCGGGACATAGCCCTTGCCGGTGTTGACCGTGAACTCCATGCGGATCTCGGCGCCGTCGTCCAGCGTGCAGAGAACCAGCTCGGGGTTCAGGACCGAGACGTCGCCGACGGTGTTGATGTCGCCGGCGGTGACGACGCCCGGGCCGGTCTTGCGCAGGGTCATGCGCTTGGGGCCCTCGCCCTGCATCTTCAGCGCGATGGCCTTGATGTTGAGGACGATGTCGGTGACGTCCTCGCGGACGCCCGGGATCGAGGAGAACTCATGCAGCACGCCGTCGATCTGGACGGCGGTGACCGCCGCGCCCTGGAGCGAGGAGAGCAGCACGCGGCGCAGGGCGTTGCCGAGCGTCATGCCGAAGCCACGCTCCAGCGGACGCGCGATCACGGTGGCCTGACGCTTCGGGTCGTCTCCGACCTTCACTTCGAGCTTGTTCGGCTTGGACAAATCCTGCCAGTTCTTGCTGATCACGACCGCACTCCTGGTGCTTCAATGCAATGGCGACGGCGGGCCGCCCCGTACCGGCACCCGCCCTTGCGGGTGCCGCAATCCGATCCGCGGCTCAGACGCGACGACGCTTGCGCGGCCGGCAGCCATTGTGCGGGATCGGCGTCACGTCGCGGATCGAGGTGACGGTGAAGCCGGCGGCCTGCAGCGCGCGCAGCGCCGACTCGCGGCCCGAACCCGGACCGGTGACCTCGACCTCGAGGGTGCGCATGCCATGCTCGGCAGCCTTGCGGGCGGCATCCTCGGCGGCGACCTGGGCGGCGTAGGGGGTCGACTTGCGCGAGCCCTTGAAGCCCATCGTGCCGGCGGACGACCACGAGATCGTGTTGCCCTGCGCGTCAGTGATGGTGATCATGGTGTTGTTGAACGAGGCGTTCACGTGCGCGACGCCAGAGACGATGTTCTTGCGTTCGCGACGACGGACGCGTTGGGCTTCCTTGGCCATGTTCTTTCTTTCATCCTTCAGGCGCGCCCGTCATGCCAGGCGCTGGGGAGAGACGTCATGCCCGGACGTAGGTCCGGGCACCTCTTTCAAGACGCGGCGCTGAAGACGCCGCGTAACGACGGAATGGCCGGGACAGGCCCGGCCACCAGATTCGACGCGAGCCGAACCTTACTTCTTCTTGCCGGCGATCGGCTTCGCCTTGCCCTTGCGGGTGCGGGCGTTGGTATGGGTGCGCTGGCCGCGGACCGGCAGCGAGCGGCGATGGCGCAGGCCGCGATAGCAGCCGAGGTCCATCAGGCGCTTGATGTTCATGGTGACTTCGCGGCGCAGATCGCCCTCGACGAGGTAGTCGCGGTCGATCGTCTCGCGAATCTGGAGCACTTCGGCGTCGCTCAGCTGGTTGACGCGGCGCTCGGCGGCGATGCCGACCTTCTCGCAGATCTCCTGCGCCTTGGCCGAGCCAATGCCGTGGATGTACTGCAGCGCGATGACGACGCGCTTGCCGGTCGGAATGTTGACGCCTGCGATACGAGCCATTGTCTCGTCTCTCCATGTCGGCCGCGGCGCCCGGTGGCAGCTGCGGCGGTTGAAAGAACCTCGCGTCCGGTGGAGGCCGGCCCTTGCGAGGCGTTGAATCCGTTCCATGCGAGAATGCGACACCGCCCCTTCTCTCGAAGGCGTCGGCATCGCTCAATGAAACCGGATGGCCGGCTGTTAGTCGCTTCCGGCCAGCCTGTCAAGCTGACCGGGGTCGACCAAGGGGGCACCCTGCCCTCACTTCTTCACGAGGCTGCACTTGCTCTCGGAAAGCGGCGCGATGATCTCGGAAGCCGGGATCTTGCGGACGACCTTGAAGTAGTCCCAGGGCGCCTTCGAGGCGGAAGGCGCCTTGGCCTCGACCAGGAGCATGTCGTTGAGCAGGCGGCCATCCTCGCGGATCCTGGCGCCGGGCGCATAGAAGTCCTCGACCGGCAGCTCGCGCATCTTGGCGGCGACCGCAGGCCCCGCAGCCGTGCCGGCGGCCTTCACCGCCTTGAGATAGTGCAGCACCGAGGAATAGACGCTGGCCTGGATCATGCCCGGCATCTTCTTGGTCCGCGCCATGTAACGATCGGCCCAGTCGCGGCTCGGCTTGTCGGCATCGTGATAATAGGCGGTGGTGGTGATCAGCCCCTTGGCCTTGTCGAGACCGAGCCCGTGAACGTCGCTCAGCACCACGACCATGGCGGCGAGCTTCTGGCCGCTGTCGACGAGGCCGAACTCACCGGCCTGCTTGATCGAGTTGATCGTATCTGTGCCGGCATTGGCGAAGGCGACGATCTTGGCCTTGGAGGCCTGCGCCTGCAGCAGGAAGGAGGAGAAGTCGGGCGTCGAGAGTGGCGCGCGCACCGTGCCGAGCGTCTTGCCGCCATTGGCGGCGACGATCGATTCGATGTCGGCGGTGAGCTGATGGCCGAAGGCGTAGTCCGCGGCGATGATGTACCAGCTGTCGCCGCCTTCGCGCAGGATCGAGAGCGCCGTGCCCTTGGCCGAGGTCGCGGTGTCGAAGGTCCACATGAAGCCGGTCGCCGAGCAGTCCTCGTTGAACAGGCGCGTCGTTGCAGGGCCATTGTAGAGCGTGACCTTCTGGCGCTCCTTGGCGATGCCCGCCACGGCGAGCGCGACCGCCGAATTGGTGAGGTCGGCGATGGCCGTGACGCCGTCGACATCGTACCAGCGCCGCGCGAGCCCAGCGGCGATATCCGGCTTGTTCTGATGGTCGGCCGCGACGATCTCGATCGGCTTGCCGAGCACCGAGCCGCCGAAATCCTCGATCGCGAGCTTCGCCGCCTCGACCGAGCCGAGCCCGCCGAACTCCGCATAGTTTCCGGACTGATCGTTGAGAATGCCGATCTTGACCGCGTCCTGTGCCCGCGCGGTCGACGCGGCCGCCAGCAGCGCAGCCGCCACAAGGCAAGCAACCCGTTTCATGCTGTCCTCCCGTCTCCGGCCGGCCAGCCGGCGATGGCTGGTCGCCACCGCTCTCGACCAGAGCCGGTCCGTGTCTCGGCCTTCATGGGCCTCTGCCGAGTTCAGTTTCCGGAAGGAGATGTGTCAATTGCGGCAGCGGAGCGCGAAACCGTGCCCGCGCTGGCGCAAATCCGCACAACCCGGGCCTGTCGGCCCGCGCGCTACCTCACCGCTTGCGGACGAACTCCGTACGCAGCACGAGCCCCTTGATGCCCTCATAGCGGCAGTCGATCTCCTCGGGATTGTCCGTCAGCCGGATCGTCCGGATCACCGTGCCCTGCTTCAGGGTCTGGTTGGCGCCCTTGACCTTCAGGTCCTTGATCAGCGTCACCGAATCCCCGTCGGCGAGGATATTGCCGGAGGCGTCGCGGACCTCCAGTCCAGCCGCCGCAGCAGCCGCCACCTCCGAAGCCGGGCGCCACTCGCCGGTCGCTTCGTCATAGACGTAATCGTCGTCGGCCATCGTTCCACTCCATTGAAAAAGCCGCGCGGCGAGCACCGCGCGGCTTGTGAACTCGAAACCTGCTTTGCGGCTCTCAGCCCGCCAGCGCCTTCTCGATCGCCGACGTCACACTATCGATCGGCTGCATGCCGTCGATCGCGGTGAGCTGGCCACGCTTCTCGTAATAAGGCGCGACCACCGCAGTATCGCGGTTATAGGCCTGGAGGCGGGTCTTGAAGACCTCCGGATCGTCGTCCTTGCGCACCGGCTGGCCGGCGGCCTTGGCGTCCTCGGCGCGCCGCACGATACGGTCGACGAGCTTGCTCTGGTCGACCTTGAGCTCCAGCACCTTGTCGAGCTTCAGGCCCTTCGAGGCCAGCATCTCATCGAGCGCCTCGGCCTGGGCCAGCGTCCGCGGAAAGCCGTCGAGGATGAAGCCCTTCTTGGCGTCCTGCTCCTCGATCCGGTCGGCCACGATGCCGATGACGATCTCGTCCGAGACCAGCCCGCCGGCATCCATCACCGCCTTGGCCTTCACGCCGACCGGCGTGCCGGCCGCCACGGCCGCGCGCAGCATGTCGCCCGTCGAGAGCTGCGGAATGCCGTGCTTCTCGACGATGCGTACCGCCTGAGTGCCCTTCCCCGCCCCCGGCGGCCCCAGGAAGATCAGTCTCATCAGCGCTTTGCCCCCCGCAGCTTCGCCTTCTTGACCAGCCCCTCATACTGATGGGCCAGCAGATGCCCGTGGACCTGCGCCACGGTATCCATCGTCGTGGTCACCACGATGAGCAGCGAGGTGCCGCCCAACAGGATGATCGGAATCTGGGCATAGGAGATCATCATCTCCGGGATCAAGCAGACGATAGTCAAATAGCCGGCGCCGAGCACGGTGATGCGGGTCAGCACGCGGTCGATATGCTCGGCGGTGCGCTCGCCCGGCCGGATGCCCGGCATGAAGCCGCCGTGCTTCTTGAGGTTGTCCGCCGTCTCGACCGGATTGAACACGATCGCGGTGTAGAAGAAGCAGAAGAAGATGATCAGCGCCGCATAGAGGATCATGAACAGCGGCCGGCCATGGGCGAGATAGGTCGAGATCGTCGCCAGCATGCCGGTGCCGCCCGAAGCCTGCGAGAAGCTCGCGATCGTCGTCGGCAGCAGCAGCAGCGACGAGGCGAAAATCGGCGGGATCACGCCGGCGGTGTTGAGCTTCAGCGGCAGGAACGAGGTCTGGCCCTCATACATGCGGTTGCCGACCTGGCGCTTCGGATAGTTGATCAGCAGCCGGCGCTGGGCGCGCTCGATGAAGACCACGAAGGCGATGACAACGACGGCCATGACCAGCACGCCGAGCAGCAGGCCGGTCGAGATCGCGCCCTGGCGGCCGAGCTCAAGGGTCTGCGCCAGCTGCGCGGG
>JAESGI010000325.1_pt1 | contig 17856 bp, 21 predicted proteins | sample 9269671 | NCBI WGS metagenome assembly JAESGI01 (sample SAMN14515641, study PRJNA621666) | algae metagenome | isolation source: Nostoc indistinguendum CM1-VF10 and co-occurring heterotrophs from gravelly... | place: USA: Clark Mountains, San Bernardino, California | collected 1998-06-05 | reverse complement strand
TTATATAGTCAAGCTTTGAGCTTTTATTTTCTAACAGTAACTCAAGTTTGTAGGCAAAACATGGAGATGGAAGCTCTGAAAGGCTTTCAGCGTTTGTGTTCTCCCAAAGTGACAAAAGAGGGTTAAGAGCAACTATTCTTCTCACCTTTTCTTTTATGTTTAACAGAATCAAATTTTTGCTTCGAAGATTTATGCAAGGACTGAAGAGTGATTACTGGGCAGAAGTTACCACCCAATGCCCTGACTGCATCTACTATTTTGGGCCTTTTCAAAGTTTTGTTGAAGCGAAAGCTGCCTGCCCCGGATACGTTGATGACCTTAAAAGCGAGGAAGCCTTGGGGATAAAAGTCGTCGTTAAACGCTGCCGTCCTGATGTATTGACGATTTTTGATGAACAAGTGAGCTAAGTAAGTAACAATATTGCTCAAGTTGGTTGCAGCCGCTCAAGCGAATCGTTATGCTGCGAATCTTATCGGCGAGGGCAGTATTTTGGAGCTACTCGTGAAGCATCAATATCAATCTTGCATTTAGATAATTTAAATAGTTTAAAGGTCAACTGGAGATAGAAATTGCACCAAAGTCCATGAACAAATCCACATTGAAAAATACCTTTGCAGGCATTGGTGCAACGGTTGCCGCAGTAAGTATTGGATACTTTGGAATTCAATATGTTGGGAGATACACTATGGTTGCGATCGGTGGAGGTATGATTGGGTTAACGACTGTTGCGATACCAAATCATCCTTCTACGAATACATCCACCCGTAATAAGCTGTTGTCGCTTTTTTCCAGTCAGGTTGCAATATCGACTCCCACTTTTAAAACTACGGAACTAGAAAAATCCGTTTTTGACGAAATTAATCGATATCGGGCTTCTAAAGGACTGCCAAAGTTGACCCTAAATGCAAATATCGCTCGACAGGCAAGAATTCATAGCCAGAATATGGCTAAAGGTAAAACCCCATTTAGCCATCAAGGATTTGAACGGCGAGTCAAAGCTATCCCTCTTCGCTACAACAGTGCGGCGGAAAATGTTGCTTTCAATCGGGGATATAGTAACCCTGTGGACGAAGCTGTTACTGGTTGGATCAAAAGTCCGGGACATCTAAAGAACCTTAAAGGAAATTATAACCTGACTGGAATTGGCGTTGCTACTAATAATCAAGGCGAAGTCTACCTTACACAGCTTTTCTTTCGCGCTAGGTAGATTTAATTGCTGCTTATTCCATCAATGCAACATTCTTTTGACTGAAATTTTATATTTCAGCAATGACCGAACAATTCGCAATTCGCAGTGACGCTCGTTCGCGCAGCGTGCCGTAGGCAAGACTCGCTAACGCTGTGCTAACGCAATTCGCAATTGCGGACAAAATTGGAAATTGGTTCATTTAGGGTTACAAGCCCCTCAATTTATTGATGAAAAAAATAAAAAAACACTTATCAATATTCAAGCCCCCGCCTTCAGGTGTGAGGAAAGAAATTGCGTTAGCGCAGCGGGGCGTTAGCAAGAGTGCGAATTGGTAATTGCGAATTGGAGATGACTACTTTTATTTCCTCCTGATGCCGACTGTGGATGCTCGCTGTGATAGGCAAATAAAAACCCTAGCAACTACTAATGGGGGAAGAGTAACTAGGGTTTAATGACTAGGCGAACTCAGTTAGGGCATAGGAACATTAGCTACCCAACCTTGTGCTGCTCTAATCTAACCTCGACTTATGAAAGGTGCAAGGGCCAAATACCAAAGAAAAAGACACTTACGTTAAGTAAATCTTGCTAAGTATTTCTTCGATGTCAAATCGTTGTTTATAGGCTTTGATATAGGAATCATATTTGATTTCTGAAAAAGACTACGAGATAATACGGAGGGATAGTTTTGTTTAAATACTTAATAAGCGAGCGCACTTGCAAAATGACTAGAAGACCGATTCAGTAATCTGACTTTCTAATACAATTACTGTTCGTAAAAATTTGGAATTGCTGCAAGATAAAATGTCAATTTGAGTGCCCACGCGTCCCAAAAGCTGAATTGACGCTCCCAGTAGCTCTTTTACTGTTGGCGAATTGCGATCGCCTGTAGTCTGTTTTGGCCAGAGCGTGATGGCGTAACCGCCCGCTGGAAGCGATCGCCAAAAAAAAACACCCTACTGTACCCAATCACAGTAGAGCGTCCTTTCATGACATTTGTTAGCTTAAAGAAAATAAACTTAGGAGCTTATAACAACAATATAATTTACAGCTAGTTTTTATACATTAGTGTAAGTACTTATTTAGCTTTTTAGGCACGGGAAATTTATATGGGTATATAAGTCAATATGTATTGACATAGCTTTAATCCTTGGTTACTATCTAAGGATATAAAAATTCTTTTAAGTAACTAAGGAGTCTTGATATGTCAAGGCAGTTGGAAGATTCGGAAGATTTAAAAAATACTTATGTTGAGGAGCGCGTTAGTTGGTTGCTGCCGCAGTTTGAAGCGATCACACCTTACAAAATGAATGAGCGTAAAAAGGGTGTACGAAACGCGGCTTTACTTGGCTGGGAACAGCTAGCAGCGATTGAAGCGAAAAATTTAAAACTCACTTATCCAGATGACCGGCCAGAAAGTGAAAGAGAGTATGGCACGGCATTAAGGCAGATTACTGCATTAAAAAAAGAACTTAGAAGCGCTGCAAAAACTGATTTAAAAGACGATGCTCTTTATAATCCAGTACTCACAATCATTACTCATTTTGGCAATGCTTTAAGTTACCAGTTTGCAAGTTATAAACAAAATCAAAACACTCGCTACAGAGAAACTGTCACAGAGCGTAGGGAAAAAATAAATAGGATTGAAATTGACCTTACAGGCTCTCTAAAGTATGCCTATAATATTTTGACTGATATTAAAAATGGTGATGATGCTAATTGGCTCGATGTTTCTTGTGCGGTTGCACTGGCAACAGGCCGCCGTATGGGTGAAGTACATCTATCAGCCACTTTTGAAGAAATCGACACTTACACAGTTGCTTTTAAAGGTCAATTAAAAGGTAAAACCCGTAAGGTAAGACAAGGGGATAAAGCAGTTTATATCAGAGATGTAATTTTTCAAATCCCTACGTTATTACCTGCTGAATTGGTCTGTTTTGCCTTGCAGTGGCTTGGCTTAAAAGGTAAGCGTTTTCCACAAACTGAAGACCCCGAACGGGTCAATAGACGGTTTAGTAAAACCTTAAATGAAGCCTGTAAAGATTGGGAGATTTTTCCTTCATATGAACGCACTTATCACAAGTTCCGTGCTGCATATTTAAGAGCAGCAATCATAAATGATGGAAATGTTGACCCCTACGACTTTACAGACTTCGCCAAAGCAGTGTTAGGGGATGACGATGAAAACACTATCAACGCCTACAAGCGTTATGAAATAAAGCCTGGAACGCTTACCCGTATTTAAAAAATCCATATACTCGACAATCGCAAAGGTGGCGGTCGCCAAATTGAGAACGAGATTGATTTAGCGGTACTTGTACCAGATGGGCTGGTGTGGTGTAGCGAAACCTGGGCACTACCCTAGCTTTTAACCGTTTTTAGGTAGATGTCGTGAAAATGGGGGAAAACGACATTTTCCAACTGGCGACTTCCTGAGTTAGGTATCCGATTCAGGAGAAACAATAGGTAAATCATAGAGGGTTGGTTTATAAAAGTGAGATTCTAGTAAATCAGAAATTTTCTCTAAAAACATTTGAATAGATTTATCATCGTCATAGCCAAAGCAAAATTCTTCTAGAATCTCATATTTAATAATGCTTTTAATAGCTTTTATCAACAAAGTATCTGAACCCATAAAAATAACTTTAAAACTTAAAATTGTTTCAAAAGATTTTAGAGCTTGGATGTATATTATTACATTGCCGCAAGATTGATATTCGTCACCTTTTATTAGTTCTAAGTTATGTATTCTGATTACCCCACAAAGTGCTTGAAAAAGCTTGTCTTTAAAATTTCTAACAATTAGCTGTTCAAATGAAGTATTCATAATGGCAGTAAGACTAGTAATCGCCGTCATTCTGGCATAGGTTTAGTCAAAATGGTTACATTCGCGAAAATCCCTACTATTAAGAGCTTTTCACCCGATACCAGTATATTTAGCTTTTGATTAGTATCTAACTCTACACCACTTCTAGGCACTGGTGACAACATAGCCAAACTCGCCGCCGCTTCTAGCACTTGATTGTCAGTCACTTCTAAATATCTCTGTAGCTGTTCTAAGTTCCGATGTCCTGAGATTTCCTGAATAACTCTCAGTGGAATGCAAGCGTTACTCATCTGAGTTAAAGCAGTCCTTCTAAAGCTATGGCTACTCACTCCAAAAATATCTACTTGCTGACAAGCTACTCTCAAAATCCTAGCGGCTGAGTCTTGGCATAGGTGTCCATTACTGCGGCCGGGAAACAGATAATCATCTCCTCTTTGTGGGTAGTATTCAACCAGTAACCGCTGTAAGTCTCCAATCGAATGGCACGCTGGCGATTGAAGACACGCATCAAAAATTGAATTCCCAAATTTTACTCTCAATAAGCTCAAACTTTTCTCATTAATTCTGGGGCAGTGGGGATACCTGGGGAATTAATTAGCGATCGCCGCTATGCGGCTAACCGTGTATAAGTAGCTTTTAAAAAAGTGTATTGTAAGTATGCAAGCCATCGCCCAGTGTCCTAAAAATAGATTGGAGGTTTTGGGGTTTTGGTAGTCATGGTCTGGTAGTCAGGTTTAGTAGTCATAGAGAATTATTAATATCTATTTATATCCCATCTTCCGCACTTCAACTTGAAATATAAAGAGATTACAGTCAAGATGAAAGCGAAAAGTCAGGATAAATAAGAAAATAATTCCTAATTCTCTCACTTTTTTTGATCATCCCTATTTCTTTCGCAGCAAAAATACTTATCATCCCACTTTCTGTACTTCACTTTGTAACATACTAAGATGACCAAATATAGCGATCACTATAGGCATCGTCCAACCAACAATTATTCTCAGCATTAATACTTAATAATATGAATATTCTTAGTAACTATTTTTGTATTATTTATAATACGTTTTGAAGTGCGGAAGATGGGTTATATAGAGCGCGTAACTACGGTATCAAAATTTGATACAAAATGTGGGTATATTCAGTGGTGACTACCAAACTGGTGTAAACATTGACATTAATAAAGCAGTATAGGGATGAGGAGACGCGCCAACGCCGCCGCCGCTCCCGATACCTGATCCTCAGTCACTTCTAAGTATAATTATTCAGTTACGTCAAACTCATCAATTATTAGCGTCTTAAAGCTCTGTGTTAACTGCTGCTGGAGTAACTCAATTTTCTCGTAGCACTCAAGTGAAGAAATCTTTCCCGAAGTCTGTAGATTGCACAGATAACAGACACGTTGAGAAAATTCTTGAAGATTAGCATTGAATAAAAAATTTTGAGGCGTGTACTTTCCAAAATATCGATAGCGCTGGTAGAGAAAATCATTTTTGTCTATCTGATTGTCGTTATCCATATTAAAAAATCTTCTTAGTACAAATCTATACTTATTTTTTTCACATTGCTTTTACATTTACATGCACATCTAGATATGTTGCCATAACCTATTCCTGAACTATAACCCCACACTTGCTAGATATCCACCCGCAGTTATATAACCCATTCCAAATCCTTCCATACAATCTAAAAGGTTTGAGAATGCTACGCATTCATTGCATTACACTCCACCCCTACATCGTTTTCATGTGCGGTTGTAGGTTTTTTTATCTCCCAACCCCAATACAACCTTCCACAAGGCCCTGCAACCGTCCCAATCTTCCCAGTTTACTTATCAGAACAGTGCTGACCAGAAGGGATTTTCTCTATACCAATCCGAAATAAGGAACAATGAAGCAAGCAATATTTTGAAAAAAATGATTACCGCAACCACACAAGGCAATGATTTCGCTTTTCCCTTACACTCAGACACCTCAATAAATCAAGGTGGGTTAACAAAAAGAGAGTATTTCGCATCCCAGATACTCGCTGGATTATTAAGCAACCCAAACGGAAGGTCAAGTGATATAGCAGAAGACGCTGTAAATCTCGCAGATAGTCTTATAAAGGAATTAAATAAACAGCCCCCAACCATGCCCAGCTAACCCTTCCCAGCCCGTTACAACCCTTTACAAGCGCAAGCCCTGTTATTTAGCCCATAAAAGCGATTTAGCAGGGTTTTAAAGTATGTTTAGTACATTTAAGAATGTTTCGTAGGCTGTAGAGGATTTTGGAAGGCTTAAAGGGCGTGTAGGTCCATTGTCTAGGTTATTTTGGTAGTCATGTCCGGTAGTCACGATGATTTTGGTAGTCACGATGGTTAATATCTACTTATATAGGGGTCGTGACTACGGTATAAAACTCTAATATAGAATCTGGTTATCTTGAGTGGTGACTACCAAACGCTTTTTTAGCATCAAGTGGAACACGATTGATGAATAATGAAATTAACTATAGCTATTCTGCTTTGGCGCAAACCAATTCAAGTATTTTTTAATGTTTTACTTATCCTTTTTGGTTTCTTCTTTTTTGGCTTTTTTCCTTGCATAATTCATGCAATTATCGTAGTCAGCAACTATCTAGCAGAACTAACGATTTGCAAGATTAACCTTATCAGATAAATTCCGGCTCAGAAGGTTTAGCCTCAGAAGTGGCGATAACCGCTATTAATGGTGTTGAGTTCAACTATTATATTCCAAAAAAATATTCCAAAATATTCCAAAAAATTCTAAAAATATTTTCTAAAAATTTCATCATTTTGGACCAGAGTTGTGGCTATATGTCAAGGAGTTGCTTTATAAAAACATTTAGATTAATCTAAGGGCTGAGTTAACACTTTACACTTTAGATAGATGACAAGACAAAATAGTAACATTTTTTACCTAGAGAATCTCACAGAGACAGATGAAGAGGCAATTATTGGCGGTGTACTGGTTTATGCTCCTGGTAAAAATGGAATAGACCCTGATGGGAACCCTAGTACTCCTCCAGGGAACAGCGGAGTAACATTACCCACTGAGATTAATCGGCTAAATCCTAAAGGGAAAGCTAGAGGATTTGCATCTACACAATCTCCTGGAATAGTCAAGAATGGGAGACCGTTTGAGTTTGATGGAAGAACATTTACACCAGTTTAATTAATTACTAATTAGTGTTTTAGATATGTTATATGTTGCTTTATGTAAACAACATATAACTATTTGTTATGGAGATGTTTACAAATGCCCTTTTCCGACATCTCCCTCAACAAAGAGCAGCAACGTCAATATGTTTTACAGGGTGCATTCGCTACTTTACTTGTCACCACTGTAGTTTTGGTTGCCTTGAGCGTTAGCTAAAATTTTTAGATTTTGGTATCTCTAATTGATTGACATTTGGGCTTCTCCTAATTTTGCGCGTTGCCTCGGTTGCTTTCACCGGGGTTTTCTGTTTATTGTTGATTCAGTACTTTCCTAACGCTTGTACTCTTTCTTTTCCTGATGCTGTTTTTTGTTCACTCAGCATTTTATACAATTCTTCTTCTGATTCTTTTATCTCTAATTTCATACACCCTGGCGAACCTGTTCGTTTTTAACTTATTCTTTTCCGTATATCACACTTTCCGTGAATTGGTATAAGCAGAAATCCCGATGCCCCAGACTGGTAAGCCTTGAGGATAGGGTGGTTGTAGAGCAAATGGATAAGAAACCTCGCTAACTTTGGAGTCGTTTTGGTACAGAATAATTGTGAATTTAACTGCTTTTAACTCTGGTAGAAGGGTACATAGGGAAGGATGATGCAGATAAGCGAGAAATAATCAATGCCTCATTCCCTACTCCCCATTCCCTACTCCCCAGTTTATTTTGAATAACAGGTTGTGCCTCGAGTATTTTCGGGTTTATACTCGTTACATTCTCTAAGATTCTGATGCTCTAACGACCAGCCATAAGGTTTGTCGGAGGTAACGACACCATTAGCCATAGTTGTTAGTCGGAAGTTAGCCCCCCGAAAATTGGTAAACTGCAATTTGGCGTCTTTTAAGTTTGCTGCTTCCAAATTGGCGCTGATGAAACCGGCATTAGAAAGATCAGCATTTTCCAGAGATGCTGATTTTAAATTTGCACCTGTTAAGGAAGCACCACTGAGATTGACCGAATTCAAAACCGCACCTTCTAAAGTTGCACCAGTAAGATCGGCATTCGTAAGATTAGCTTGAGATAATGTAGCACCACTCAAGTCAGCCCCTCGCAAATTTGCTCCAGTTAGATTCAGTTTAGTTAGGTCAGCACCACTCAAATTACATCTAGGACAGGCACTTGTTGCCTTCAGCTGATCCAAATCTAGCTGATTTAATGCCACGGCTTGCTCTGCAAACCCAAAACAAGTTAACAGGGTAACGGTAGCAACAATCTTGAGTTTCATATTTTTTAGAGATATCCATAAAAATCACAAGTAACGCATATTGCGTATTGCCATAGTTACATATCTTTTTACAGATATCCACAAAAATGACAATTGACGCATATTGCGTATTGCCATAGTTACATATCTTTTTACAGATATCCACAAAAATGACAATTGACGCATATTGCGTATTGTCATACTTACATATCCTGCCTCCTCAAGCGCTATAAGGGGCTGTTTGAAAAGTCGAATAGGTTGTAAAAAAGCTCTCTAGGTATACGCTGTAAATAGATAGTAGACAGCCCCGAGAGAGCAACATGAGTAAAGCATACCCTAGCAATCTGACCCGGGCTCAATATGAATTTCTGAGTGACATGATTCCAGAACCAAAACCCGGTGGTCGAAAGCGTGAAGTTGATATGTGGGAAGTCCTTAACGCAATTTTCTATGTACGCAGTAGTTGGAGTTAGATGGCGATAAGCCTTCGGCATAGCTTCGCTTACCGCTACCGGGCGACTTCCCCGCATGGCAGACAGTGTACACATATTTTCGCGACTGGCGCAAGAACGGTACGTGGTTGAACATTCACGATAGTCTCCGGCAGTGGGTTCGGATTGAGCAGGAGCGCCATTCAAGTCCATCCGAGGCAATCATCGATAGTCAAAGTGTGAAAACTGCTGCAATGGTGCATGAAGCCGTGGGCTACGATGCGGGCAAAAAAATCAAAGGACGTAAGCGGTTCATGAGTGTCGATACCTTGGGGAAAGTCACAGCGGGTGTTGGTCACTGCTGCTAGTGTGGGTGAGCGCTTGCGGGGGCAAACGAGTTCTCATAAGGGTCAAGCACACTAGCGAACAAGTATCTCGTTTGACAACTCTCTGGGTGGATGGGGGCTTTGACGGTGAGCCGTTCATGCAGTGGGTGATGGAATGAGTGCCGTTGGATTGTACAAGTGGTGCTGCGACCAGAACAAACCAAGGGGTTCGTGTTGCTCAAAAAACGCCTTCGTTGTAGAACGCACTTTTGGCTGGATGATGGGGTGTCGGCGATTGGTTAGAGACTATGAGTTATTGCCCGAAACATCAGAGACGTTTATATACCTTGCTATGATCCGAATCATGGTGAGGCGATTAGCATAAAATTTGACCCTTTAAAACTTTTCAAACAGCCTCTAAGGTGGCTCGTGACTTCATTCTGGAACATCTTGAACAAAAGATAGGCTTGAACACACATAGTCAGATTTCTGTCAATGCGTAAGTTCTGAAGATGATGGCAGAAAGTTCAAAATAAAAAGAGAACAGAAAACAGTATTCCTTCTGCCTCCTGCCTTCTGCCCTCTGCCTTTCTTGATAAAGGGTCTTTCAGAAATCTAAATCCTCTTTGCCTTCGGCACGCTTCGCGAACACAAGACTGTTGATTTTTATAATTTGTAATAATTTCTTCTGGTTTTAACTTCTCATCATCAACTAAGTTAGTTGCTAAAATAAATCTTCCCGCTTCTTTCCTTATTCTTGCTACCTCTTCTGATTTTTGGGGGAGCATCCCAATTTGGTCTTCTTGCCAAATTGGGATGCTCCCAGTGTAAGTAGTTCCAGCCGACCACATTAAGCTACGAAGTAGATTGTAAGCAAGCAAAAAAACGTAAATTTCTTTGCGTACCATTGAGAGACTTTTACACCTGAGAGACTTTTACACCGCAAAATACCCATTCCTAGAGTAGTTTTAAGATGTCTCAAATCCAATTCAACATCCCAACGTTTACCGTAAAGTCCAACAATTTCGAGAGTAGAATAAGGTAACCGCTCAATAATCCGGGGTAAATCGCTCAGTGACAAGGCTTAAATGGCGTAAACTCGTTCCTGAACTGGTAGTTGCCCCGATTTATTGAGCGGATACATATTAGGTATCAGCCCATGTTCTTTCATATAAGTGCAAGCCTTACTGTGGTTGCCGTTAAAGAACATTGCTGCACACACAGCCGTTGTGATAATTTCTGCATCGCTCACAACTCTACGACTATCTTCGTCATGCCCAATCGCTTTCAACAGGTCATCCGTGATAGCATAGGTGGCAATTATTTCGTTTAACATACACCCCTCCTCTTTTTCTGACTGGAGGGGATTTTATTGCTTTATTGACCCAATGCGATCGCCTAAATCTGTAACTAGCAACTTGGGTTAATAGTATAGCTTGTATTGATTGCCTCATGAGGCTTCTAGCCATCGTGCTCCCGGAGAGTGACAGAAGCTGTTCATGAGCGGATCGCCCACTATGGATGAAAGAAACCATTCTGTTTTCTTAGGAGAGGGATATACCAAGTAACTAATTTGTCACAATCTCCAACAATTTTGCCTTTTAGCATGGTTGTTGTACGAGATTGATGCTTCCGAATATAGTATCACAACCGAGTTTGGTAATAGCAACCATATCGGCGTAAGCGCAAAAAGCCCTATCTCCTAAAAGTACATCATTTGGTTTGAGAAAACTGTACAACCTCCTCGCTAATTTAATATCATGAGTGTTCAAAACATCTATGCACAAAGCAACAGCGGCTCCTGTCACTAAACTGAATACCACACCAATTTTAGCAAGTGGGAAGCCACATCCAGGCTTTTGGCTACTGGGCCCTTGGGTATTCTTTTTGATTCTCTATAGTGTCAGGCATGGAGACAGTTGACCCATCTATTACTTTGACCTTTCGACCACACCATAAATATTCTGTTGCTACTTTCTGTTCTAGGCTTTGTGCCGAGAAATTGAAAAGTTTTATCTAATAACTTTTCTGGAAGCCTTGCCCTAGCTTGGCAGTAAGCACTCGTATCTGTTGTTCGCGGAGCGTCTCGAAGAGAAGGGACTTCTACTTCTTCACCAGCTAAATGTGCAATTATTTTACTCACAGCATTATTACAAGTTTTATCAGTATCCAGCACTTGTGATAAAAATGCCCATAAAGTTATTAATGGGTCAAATAACCGCTTTTTGTATTTAATTTTTAGCTCCGAGATTGCAAGTCTTATCACAGACTCTGGCAATAGTTCTTTGAACGGTAGTCCCAAACTTTGGCTAAATTATCAAGTGAAGATTTGTACTCGTAGTGTCACAGTAGTATTTATGATGTTTGCTTGCCCGTCTCAAGGAAAGTATTTCATGAACGAGTAAGCTTTTCCTACCTACCAGAAATTTTTAGACAACTTGTACATCTGATTCCACTTTCTGGCGCAAGGCAAAGCGATGGCGTAGGCGATCGCAAACTCAGCGTGTCTTTCGTGGCGTAGTTTACCGCCGTAGGCATCGCTTCCATGACACTGCATCAAGGACGACCGCCTGACCCCTCCTCCACTGTTCAATAGCTTTCAAAGCTGTAGCCCTTATTCCGTATAGCTTAGAGCTTTTCTTAGTGCCATTCCATCTTGGCATATGCGGAAAACCATTCAAACGCTAAACGGAGCAGTGTTTGTGGCAGGCAAAGGGAAAGAATGTGCCAACGCTGAATGCGCTATCCAAATTACTCCCGCCGCATCTCAGACAATGTAACTGATATTACACAAACCGCAGAAATCCCCTTAACAAGTTTTCAAGTTCGGTGCGAGATGGAAGAGTTATTACAGAAGTTTGTGCCTGACCCTAAACAAAATCCGGCACAGTTTACTCTCAAGAAAAAGTTACAACGACTGTGGCACAAATACGGGGCTAATTTGTTGCACTGCTATGATATCCCTGGTTTGCCGCCAGATAACCTGAAAATGGAAGCTATGTTTAGCCATTTACGCCGCCACCAGCGACGAATTAGCGGACGCAAATCTACTGCTGAATTACGTGATTTTGGGCAATATCAAGTTCTCTTTCTTGCCCAAAGCGAAGAACAGTTACTGGCACAAATTCGGGAAGTACCTGTAGCAGAATACAACACTCAACGTCGCAGATTAGCAATGGGTGAAGCACCCCGTCAACAAAAACATCGCCTTCATCGTCATCCAGTTCGCACAATACAAGCTTTGGTCGATCAACATACGGAACTTCTTACTGTGCTTGAGTCTCAAGCTCTTGAATACTAATTAGATAGCTAGGGGAAATTGCCCGTTTTGACAACGGGAGCAAAGGAAATCGCATTCCCTATTGACGAAGTGTCGTTCCCGACGATACTATTGAAAAAAAGAAAGTAATTAATAATACGGTAATTTTAGGACAAAGGTGCGTGTTTACCGTCACAGTGAAAACCGCAAAAGTATATGTCTGCAACGCTACAGTTTTGAGATGATTATATGCTAGTAAAAAGTATGGCCATCAGTTCTAAAAAAATTCTCCAAAAACTGGAAAAATTACTTCCAAGTAGCTGGCTTTATCAAGTGCAATATATGCACTCAAACTTACTTGTTAGGTGGATTTTGGGTCGTGGAAGCATGCCGCTAATATTGAGTAAAAAGTCTGCGATGGTTTTTTCTCCGCATCAAGATGATGAAACTTTTGGTTGTGGTGGGATGATTGCCTTAAAAAGGGAACAGGGAATACAAGTAGTAGTAGCTTTCCTGACGGATGGACAAGGTTCAGTTGGCAAGAATTCGCAAATTCAAGATAAAGTTATCCAAATTCGCAAACAAGAAGCAGTAACAGCATTAAGTATTTTAGGAGTTGAATCATCAGAAATTTACTTTTTGGATAAGGCGGATGGAACATTGCGAGATTTAGAAGCATTACAACGACAACAGACGATTGAGCAGATAGCTGAACTGCTTGATAAGTATAAACCAGGTGAAGTCTACGTTCCACATGAAAAAGATTGTCATAAGGATCATGAAGCTACATATACCTTAGTTAAAGAAGCGATTGGTCAATCAAAAATAGAAGTTGATCTGCTAGAGTATGCCATTTGGTTATTTTGGAGAGCGCCATTATTTATTATGTTGAAGTTGCAGGATATAGCAGATGCTTATCGGCTATCAATTGCAGCGGTTCAAGACAAAAAAAATAAAGCGATCGCCTCATATTCTTCTCAAATTGAATATCTACCTCCAAGCTTTATCAAGCGATTTTTGGGTTCTTATGAAATATTCTTTAAAGTAGAATCATAATAGCTAAAAATTATTTATTTTGAAGAGTTAGGCAGAGGTTGCGTCTAAAGTCGTAAAGTTAATCAATTTAATTAATATCAGCGACCGCTGTGGAGTAATTTAAATGCGTATACTACATCTTACTAATCATATACAAAAAGTCGGTAACGGTATTGTGAATGTCGCAGTAGACCTAGCTTGTTTGCAAGCAAAAGATGGTCATAATATTGCTATGGCATCTGCTGGTGGACAATATGAAGCATTACTAGCAAATTATGGCGCTCAACACTTTCAATTAAATCAGTCTAGGACACCACTCAATTTAATCAAAGCAGCTAGGCATTATCGCGAAATCATACAAGAGTTTCAGCCGGATATCGTTCATGCACATATGATGACAGGATCTATAATAGCAGGGTTGTTTAGAAACAGCTTTGAATATAATTTAGTTACTACTGTACATAATGAATTTCAGCGTAGTGCAGTACTAATGGGGTTAGCCGATCGCGTAATTGCAGTTAGTAATGCAGTCGCAGATTCAATGGTACGTCGAGGTATACCGAAGAAAAAATTACGAGTAGTCGCAAATGGTACATTAGATAGTCCGCGCCATCGAAGTATTATCGACTACGAACCTTTACCCTTACATCGTCCGGCGATTGCCACCGTAGCAGGGATGTATCAACGTAAAGGAATTGGCGAGGTAATCGACGGTTTCGTAACAATGGCTGCCGATTTTCCCGACACTCATCTATATTTAGTGGGGGATGGTCCAGATCGGGCAATGTTTGAAGCAAAAGTGCAAAATACACAGTTTGCTTCGCGCATTCATTTTGAAGGCTTCCAAGCAGAACCTCAACGCTATATGCTAGCCACTGATATTTTTGTCCTCGCTTCACACCACGAATCTTTTGGTTTGGTTCTCACCGAAGCGCGGGAAGCTGGTTGCGCTATTATTGCCAGCGACATAGACGGCATTCCTGAAACTTTGGATAATGGAGAAGCTGGTATTTTGGTGGCACCGAAAAATAGCTTTGCTGTTGCAACTGCTATGAAGAAGTTACTTACTGATCCTTGGGAAATGCAAAAATGCAAATACAAAGGGAAACAAAATTTAGAACGGTTTAGTGCTGCACGGGTAAATAAAGAAACACTAAATGTTTATCGTGAGCTAGTGATGGCGTAACCGCCATGAGCCGGTGGCGAAGGTTTATATATAGCGGTTCTCAGTTGGGTGCAATATAGTAACAGCAGTGAGTGAATCATCCAATAATGTCTTTTTTAGTTACTGCATTCAGAGCATTTGTAATGGCCTCGTCTAACTCAAGATAAGTTCTAGCAGCTTGCGATGCCTGCGGCGGGCTACGCCTACGCAAAAACTCTTTTACCTATTCATCACTTTCTGGCGCAGATCACAGGAGTAAGGTTTCATTCCACAGGCACTTAGACTTTAATATACTCAATCATCCCACACTGTATTGCACTCAAGCAGGAACCGCTATAGTTTGCCGGGGAATCTTAGATCAAGTAAAACTTTAAAAGTCTTACCTCAGCATATTTACTTAAATATTACCAACCAGAGGTTTTATACATTATATTGAAAGCTCAGTAGCTTTTATAGCCTTTGGATAGGGATAGCCAAGGGTTTTTCTGTTTGTTAAAACTTAATCTAATATTTGCCAGATTTTGTAGCTATTTGCGGTATTCAAATCGGTTGGGTTATGCCCCAATATTCTTGAGAAATATAAGTCTCTGTCCATCCCCTCAGCAAAGCGCTGGTAACAGATTTCGGCATACAAAGCGCGTAGGGATTTAAATGTAAATAACCCTTTGGAAACTTCATGAGATAACCCTGAGACTAACAGCCAGTTTTTATCTACTTGGCGTTTTATAGGTGTAGCGCATTTCTGATTAACCGCATCTGGATTATCTAACCGTTTACCGCAAACTGGAGTGGAGAGCCAATCTCATCGCTTTGGTAACGGCGGATTAATCTGGCGCGGTCAGCTCTACCAGAACTGTAAAGAACTCCACGAATCCCTAGTTTCTTTAATGGCAGACTTTGATCCCTTCGACAATAATATTGTTTGGTTAGAGTACCTGTTAAAAGATTTATTTAATGATGAGACAAAGTTAGCGGTAGCCCCCTTCCTAGATACCTGGAAAACCGAAGTCATACTGATCAGGAAACTGGTTAAGCAGTCCAAAAATGTCGTTGAAATCCCCAATATTGATAGTTTGACGACCGATGACCTCTTTATCATCCAAAGTCTTGCAGGTGGTTTCTAAGCTTCGACAGCCATAAGCCTTTTGAGGAAGCGTGTTACTTCCAGCGCTGTAAAGGGAATAATAAACTTGACTATTAAACAGCCCGACGGATATGCACTGCCGGGTTTTTCTTATGGGACGAGTGTTACTTTCCTGTGCTGCCAGGGCATACTATATTGGCCTACTTACGGCTGATTACCCTTATTAACAGCCCGGCGGATTATGCACTCCTGCCGGGTTTTCTTATGGGGCAGCAAGCAACTGGGGAATCGCCAACAAACCCCTGCTCTACTAGGCTTTTACCCAGCAACAGGCGAACTGAAGATTGAGGTTATTACCAGCCAATCAAACCCGACTAGGTATAACTAAGACAGCTTAGGCGTCTAAGCGATCGCCGGGCGCTAGCCAAGTGTCCTAAGACGGTCGTAGGCAGTCAAGGGAAAATATGATTTTGATGGTATCTCCTGTAATCATTGTATATTAGAGCTTTTAACCATCAATAAGTTAGTCTTATATAGGGTTACAGCCTTCCGCTTAAGCGCAAGGTAGGAATCAGGGTTCTAGCCGTTGCTAGAAGACCAAGTTTTAGTTTTTGGGCAAAATAAAAAAACTCGGTCTTCTACTCCGTAGCCTGAAAATACTATGGTTAAGCCATTCTGTTCCATTGATAAGCGCTCTTCGTGTAAAAAACAGTTAGATATTTAGAATACGTAGGTCGTGTGATAGCGTGTTGGGGGCGAAAAGTAATATGTCAGACATTTAAAACCTACTACACACTACCCAAAACTACAGAAATAGTACAAAAATACTACAGAATGCTTCAGAAATCTCTAAGTTACTTTTTCGCCACCAAAGCTACTATAGCGATCGCCTACGGCGGGCGGGTACGCCATCGCAGGGAGACGCCGCGAAGCGGTCGTCGTTCACCAGCGTAGCTGGCAGTCCATCGGCGAGGGCAAAGATTAGGGGGCGATCGCCCTTCGGGAATTTTCTAGCTATAGCTGTACAAGAGGGCAAGGATGGTCTAGTCTAGTTATCTAAGTAAAAGAGGGGTAGGCGAGGTATAAGCCAAGACAAAGTTTATGTATATACAAGAGGGTTAAGTAAAGAGAGTAAGCTATAACTATACAAAATGACATAGATAAGTATATGGATATACGAGAGGGTTAAGGAAGGGAATATGGTGAGGCGATCGCAGGAGACGCAGGAGACGCAGGAGACGCAGGAGACGCGGCAACGCCGCCGTCGTCAGCAACGCAGTTGCCAGTCCAAATCCACCACACCACCACACCACCACAGCCAAGCCGCCACGCTAACGCCGTCACACCTACCATAGTGATCGCCTACGGCGGGCGGGTACGCCATCGCAGTGAGACGCGGCAACGTAGTTGCCAGTTATGCCACCACGCCGAACGCGGTTATCCCTATACATAGCCATTAAACAATAGATATAAATTCAATAGTATATACCTATACGAGAAGATTAACGCATACATAATCCCTATACTAGAGGGTTAAACGCGTACATGATGGATGTACGAGAGGATTCATTCATATATGTTGCCTATACTAGAGGGTGTAAATAGTCCTTGCTTACTTACCTTGTTCTCAGAAAAAAGGAATGCCTATCTATGAACAATGGGGTTAGTAAAGCTATCGGCTACTGATTTTCTCTATTATAGCCTAACCATCTGTATACAAGTTAGTTTAATAAGTCATCTAGATTCACTTATTAATATATTCTCTTCAAAGAATAATCTTTACATCCATAAATCGATCAGGTATACTGTGAGCAATATCCGCAACTATCACTGTACAAGTGGGGCGAGGAAAGTATGCAGCTAGCAAGCATAAATTCATCCCTATACAAGATATCTATAGATGCTATTTAGCGGTATTTCATTAGATTGCCGGAGAGATGCCTGCGGCGGGCGTAGCCATCGCACTCCTGCTATCACTATACAAGTGGACTATAGACAACATGAGCAAGCAGAAACTTGACCAGAAGGCATCTGTATACAAGAGGATATAAATAGTCCTTGTTTCCATACCTTGTTCTCTAGAGAACAAGGTATGGAAACAAGGACTATTTATATCCTTGTTTCCAT
>JAESGI010000323.1_pt1 | contig 18037 bp, 17 predicted proteins | sample 9269671 | NCBI WGS metagenome assembly JAESGI01 (sample SAMN14515641, study PRJNA621666) | algae metagenome | isolation source: Nostoc indistinguendum CM1-VF10 and co-occurring heterotrophs from gravelly... | place: USA: Clark Mountains, San Bernardino, California | collected 1998-06-05 | reverse complement strand
ATAATTCATACTTTTTGAGAATACTTCATTTATTTTATTTATCATTTAATCAATTTTTACAATTATCTATGTCATTTTGAAATCTTTCTTAGTTTTGATTAGTAAATAAGATGCGTTTTCCCTACCTGACCCACTAATGCTTCTATTAGCCAGTAACTTGTCACTGCTTCCATTGTCAGTTCACCTGCCGACTTTTTTGATCGATGATTCACCAAGTATTCAATAGTTCTTCCATCCCAAGAATCATGTCTCCGTTTTACTCTTGGCAGTTCAACGTCTTTGCTGACTTGTTTGTTCATTTTTAAAAACCAGTACAGTTGTCTTATTTTTGACATTTGCAATACTTGATACAAAAATGAGTATTGCGGGTAGTCTAAATGAGTATTTAGGCGGAGAAATCCCCCTTTTCCTCTCAATTGCGTTTCCACTGCGTTTCCACTGCGTTGCGCTTTTTCCCTCATTTATGAGTATCCGTGCGTAATTCGTACCCAAATTATTCACCGCTTAGAATCAGGCGGCTAAATGCCTGGAGTCTTTGCTATGTAAGCACTTGAGCTAGTTAGGTATTAGAGTTCCTTCAAAAAGTCTTTCAAGCCGCTAAAATAATCGTACTTACTACGACTATCTTCACTTTTTCGCATTTGAGCAATTTAGCTATTTTGGCGACTAGTCGCAATTGCTCCGATTTTGGGGAAAATCAGCGTAATAACAAAATCATACCAAGTTTATCCAAGATATGAAGCCATGAGCTACGCGATCGCGCGATTAAAAAAATTAAAGCGGGGTAATATATCAGGGAGTGCATCTCACACTGCAAGAGAAAGAGAAACCCCAAACGCTGACCCCACTCAAAAAAATATTCGGTTCATCGGTAGCCTCGACCCAGAGGAACGACTAGAGGATTTGGTACTAGCCAAAATTGCCGAGCATGAACTAAAGCGAAAGATTCGCACTGATGCGGTGTACTGCGTGGAGTTACTGTTGAGTGCATCGCCCAGTTATTTCCGTCCCGACTGCCCAACTAATGCCGGTTACTATGAACCCCAAAAACTGGACGATTGGGTAGAAGCGACTCACCAGTGGTTAGCGGATGAATATGGATCTCGCATTGTCCGCGCCGAGTTACACCTGGATGAAGCCACCCCCCATATTCACGCTTACTTTGTGCCGGTTGATGATCAGGGGCAATTGCGCTGTAATCATTTCTTCGACGGGCGGCAGAAAATTCATGAGTTTCAGGATTCGTACTACCAGACAATGCGGCTAATTGAACTAGAGCGCGGTATCAAGGGAAGCAGAGCAAAGCACCAGGACATCAAAGACTTTTACCGCATTGTGGAGGAGGGGCGGGACTTAGAAGTTGATGAGCTAAGTGCGGCGCAATTGAAGGCCAAAGCTGCCGACCGAGACAGGGCGAATCAACGTAAACAGGAAATGGAAGCTACAGCCAAAGCTCTCTCACTTGAGAATGACCAATTACGGCAGCGGATAGAGCAATTGGAGCAAGATAATCAGCAATTACGAAAACTTACCGAATGGTCAACTGATTTAGCTTTGGATGATGTTGCTATTGAGTTGGGACTGTGGCGTAAAGGGAATGAATGGGTTGGAGGAAACCACATCATTAATATAGATGGCTCTAAATTTACTGACTTTGGCAATGGTTCCTCGTTAGGGGGTAATAGTGCTATTGATCTGGTGAAACACGTTAATCAATGTAACCAAACAACTGCGATCGCATGGATCGGGGAGCGATTTGGTGAAGTCGGCGCAAAACGTGCAGCGATCGCTCATGCTCAAAAAGTTGCGGCTCTTATTATCCAAACTCAACCAGCACCCCAATTTACCCTACCCGTTGAGGATAAAGCTAATTGGTCAGTCGTTGAACATTACCTCAAAGAGAAACGGGGGATACCTTCTGATTGCGTACAATTGTTACATAATCAGGGGCTAATTTACGCTGACTCAAAAGCAAATGTAGTGTTTGTGATGCGGGACTTGGAAGGGAATACCAAAGGGGCTTTCTTAGAAGGTACAACCAATAAATTTTCTGGTTATGAGTTAGGTACTGTTCGCCGTAATAGCTGGTTTTACTTTACTTTGGGGAAAAAGCCTAGTGATAAAACTAGCACTGCTGTACTGTCTGACTCTCCCATTGATACCATTTCAGTAGCCATGCTGGAATATCAGGTTAAAGGAATACCAGAAAACAGAACAGTTTACATGGCAGTAGATGACACTTCAAATTTACCTGTCGAAAGATTACGTAATGTTGCTCATGTACAGGTAGCTTTTAGTCAAGCAACAGTGGCACGGGCTGTTAAAGAACTACTGCCACACTCGACTCAACTCAAGTGCGAGAGTGGGGATTGGAATACGGAGTTAATCAATTTCTCCCATCAATTGCAACAACGGCACTCGCAACAAAAACACGAGGAACTAGAGCTATAGTTGCAAAAAAGTCAAGCTACTCTAGTACCGATTTTTTCAGTACCAAAGTAGCTAGTAAAGAGTTTTAGCTATCAATAATATTGGGGTGAAATTTAGTTAAAATCCTGATGAGTAATGAGTTAACAAAGCAAATATTCTCTCTAATCAAACTTAAGAATAAACTGATAGCTGTGGAGTCTCCATTACAAAAAAGACTCAAACTTTTGATAAATCTCGCCCTGGAATGCCAGCAATACAATATTAACTGTTACCTGTGGACGCTGGAGGATGATGCGCTACACCAGTTATCTACTAATGAAGAGAGATTAACTTTACAAAGAGTTGACCAGTATCAAGCGATCGCCAAGAATAGACGCGAACATTACTTTGAAATTCTGCGATTCTGGAAAACTACTGATTTATCAGGAATCCTGATACTGGAGGGCATATTCCCCTGGCTGGGGTCAGCTACTACTGACCCCGATTTCTTTCTGACTTCCGAGTGGATTAAGTCAGCCCTCATTAACCTGAAGCTGTACAATCGCTCTTGCAACAAAACAGCGATTCTCTTAGGGTCAAACGCCACTGTGTCATCTGACATTGCCCCCGAAGTTCCAACAGCCATTCAACAACTGCCAGCTATAGAGGAAATAAGCAGTTATTTATCCCAAGTATTACCGGATTACAGTCATAGCGATATTCATGCGACGGCGAACGCCTCAATAGGCATGTACTTGGCAGACATTGACTATGGAATTAGACAGGCGATTGCAAATCATGAAATTAAACCGGATGAGTTAGTAGAAAAACTGTCCGCTTACAAAATCGAACTGTTTAAGCGAATTTATAATATTCAGTTCCTTCAACCTCCAAGCACACCCATTGGTGGTTTAGAACTGATCCAGCAAGCGTTTAAAACTTATAAGCGCCTTCTATCCTCATTGGCTAAAGCTTACAATCTTCGTTTACCCAAGGGAATTTTACTAATCGGCCCACCGGGAACAGGAAAATCGTACTCCGCTAAAGCAAGTTCTGCACAATTGGGGCTACCTCTGATTATTTTGGAGTGGGGGAGTTTCCGCAGTTACGGTAATTTGGCTGAGTACAAGCTAAAGAACTTACTCGCACTGATAGACCGAATCAATCGTGTAATTTTATACCTGGATGACTTTGATAAGGGATTCGCTGGGGATGATGATTTATCCAAACGCCTAGCTGGTATGCTTTTGACCTGGATGCAAGAACGTACTAGTGAGGTTTTAATTATCGCTTCGGCTAACAATATTCAATGGCTACCACCAGAGCTAACCAGAAGTGGACGCTTCGACGAGATTTTCAAGGTGGATCTCCCAAATTACGGCGAACGGCACGAAATATTCAAGATTCACTTAGCCCGTTTCGATCCTCGTTTTCGCGATCGGGGCGATGGATACAGCGAAGAAGAATGGAAAAGGTTACTTAAAGCCACACAGCGATGTGTCGGGGCGGAGATTCAAGCCATTGTTGAACGTGCCGCCGTCTCTAGTTTCTGTCAAATGTTTGGCGACGATGTTTCTCCCCTTCAAGAACTGCCACCACTAGGAATTACATTGTCGGCATTGTTGGCTGCAAGGCAGAGTATGAATCCTTTGGCCATCCGCGAAGCTGACCGAGTTGAAAGTATGCGTAACATTGCGGCTTTGCATGGCCTTCCATCTAGTTCAATTGATTCATCTATATATAGTCTCGGCAATGTTGATATTTTTGGTGAAACATGAAAACTTTAAAAATTAATTCCGAAAAGGATTTATACCTTGCTGCTTTCAAGTTACTGAACATACTAGGCCCTGTTGCTGGAGTATCAATTATCATTGGCACTGTGGCGCTTGGTTACGTCCAAACTCGTCCCCAGGATTTACCAGTTACGCACATTCTCACTCATGGCAAGCGCACATTTAACTTGGAAGCCGCTTCTACACCAGAGCAATTAGAGAAGGGGCTGAAATTTCGAGCATCCTTAAACGGCGATGGCGTTCCGCCCACCGTAGGTGATCGCGGGATGTTATTCAACCTGGGAGGAGAAACTTACAACGTGCCTTTTTGGATGTACAAGGTAAATTTTTCATTAGACATCTTTTATCTTAAGGACAATGTGGTGACAACTGCGATTTACAATGCCCAACCGTGTCACAAAACTCCTTGTCCCATCTACAAGGGGAAAGTTGCCAATCAAGTGCTAGAGCTAGCAACAGGCGCTGCCAATATCAAGGTTGGCGATAGGCTTAACATCCAACCGTTATCAGTTTTGCCTAAGAATAATATCGGTGTTGATAGCGGCACTTCTTTGAAAACCAAAAATAATCGCTAGTAATTGTATAACGTATTTTTTAAAAGTCAAGAACCCATAGTACTGAAAAAAACAGTACCTAAATAGCTTCGTGTGTTGAATCAAATATGGCAATCTATTTATGGGAAGAGTATGGACATATTGGGAATTTGATCACCCTTTGGGTAGCACGGTGCGGGTAATTTCTACCCCATTAGGGCTAGAAATATTTGCCGAAGATGTGTTCAACATCGTTGCAGCAGAACTCAATAATGAAAAGGTAGTACTGATGAATATTCACAGTCAAGAACGTTATGTAGTTATTGAAGAAGAGGTAGTAAAAATAAAAACTTTAAATTTTACAGCCATCAATACCTTGAAGACGATTGTCAAAGCGGACTTGATTAATAAATTCGTGCATTGGGTACGAATTACAATCCGACCGATATTTCAAAAACAGTACTTGTAAAAAAATTAGTCAATATCAAAAGGAAGAAGAATGATGACTATTAAGATAGCCAACGATAATAACCGAAATACTGGCAACAATCTGGCAGATCAACCCTTGAGTAATACACAGTTTAACAATATAGCACCCAACAATGCGATAGAGAAAGACACTAGTAATACAGATCCCGACAGCCCAGTGCCCGACAATATAGCACCCAACAATGTGACAGAAGAAAACACTAGTAATACAGAGTTAGACAGCCTAGCACCCGACAATATAGCACTTAACAATGCGATAGAAGAAAAGACTAGTAATACACAGTCTAATAATCCAGTATCCGAAAATAATAATAAGAATAACAACAATAAAGATAATCCAGAACAACTAAGAAGATTAGTAATGGTGACAGGAGATAAAGGAGGTGTTGGTAAGTCAACGTTTGCCAGAGGTTTAGCGCAAACTTACATAGATAACGCAGTAAATTTTGTCGGGTTAGATGCGGATAATTCTAATCCACACTTGATCAGATTTTATGAAAAAGCTGCAAACATTCATCGTTTAGATATATCTAACTCAGATAAATTAGACGAATTTGTAGATAATTTAAAAGAATTAGTGTATCCCAAATCAAAAGAATCTGGGAAAAATCAAGAGGAAAAATCTTTGATACTACTAGAAACACCATCACAATTTCTGCCAAATTTAAAAATTTTAATAACCGAGATGGGGTTTTTAGATGTAGTAAATAATAAATGTAAAATGCGGGTGACGATAGTAGTAGTTATTAGCACAATAATTGATTGTATAACTCAACTACTAGAACTATATAGTTTCTGCGGTGATCGGGTGGATTATGTAATAGTAAAAAATTCGTTTTACGGAGAGACAGAACAATTTACTTTTTATGATAACTCACAAAAAGTCAAAGAAATGGAACAGCAAGTAAAAGCAACAGGGCATGATTTCACAAGTATAAATATGCCAAAACTAGCGAAAAAATCCTACGATTATTTAGATGTGAAAAATTTGACATTTAGACAAGGACTTGAACAAGATGAATATCCCTCTGTATTTGGTAGAGTCTTAAGCTGGATGAACAATTTTAAAGGGCAAATAAAGCAAAAAAAAGATTTATTTGGCATAGAGAAGATGTTATCTGAATAGGAATAAAGATGTCAAAGAGAATTATTATAACTGTAGGAGATGCGCGGGTGGGTAAGTCTACAGTTATCAAGCTATTGCTAGAAATGTTAGCCCAACAAGGAAAACGGATAAAGGTTTATAACCAAGAATCATTCCCTGTATTTCAGGCTTATGAACAATTAGCAACCATTAAAAAGTTTGATTTATCAAATGACGATACTGATGCAATAACAGATGACTTAAATCATCCTGAGTTAGATGTGATGATTGTTGATATGCCCGGACAAGATATTGAAAAAGTAATTCAATATATCGAGAGTGCTAGCTTATTTGAGGTTGTAATAAAATTTGGTTGGAATTTAACATTTCTTCAACCTATTTCTCACAGGCAAGACTGTATATATTACTTAAATGCAATCATCCAGAACGCGACTAATAACGCTAACTACGTGGTAGTGAAAAATTACCATTTTGCACCAGAGTTTAGAGAATATGAGCAAAATATGCGGAAAAAGCTGTTAATAATAGGAGGGACAGAAGTAGAATTAATGGCTCTACATCGAAATCATTATCAAGCGATGGAAAAGGCTGATAAACCATATTCACAAGTTTGCCAGGATCTCTCAATAATTTTATTTTGGAGAAGCTTCATTTTTCAGTGGATTAAAAAGTTTCGTCATTCAGTAATGAATAACAATTTGGCTATTAAATATCTAGGGCTTGATTGATGACACTACAAGACACATTACAAGGTTATTCCCCATCAGAACAAAAACGCATAGTTGAAGGGGCATATCAACTAGGAATTACACCAGACGATCCAGTTTTTAGGATGATGGCGACACTGGGCAGATATGAAGAAACGATCATAGACCTCCAGGCAAGAATGGAGGCAATGATAGAAGCGTGGGCAGCACTGATAGACCAAAAACTGGATAAGACAAGCAAACAAGCCGAGTCAATGCATTATACAGTTGTGTCAAATGCTGTACGTGATGAGATCAAAAAAAGCAAGCCCACCGGCACAGGCATGAAAGTGCAGGCAGGCTGGGGATTGGGAACAGTATCTCTTGTGTGTGGATTAGTAGCGGCTGGCAGTACCTTGCTGGGTTCGCTGACCACATGGAATCTGGTGCAAAATATAGGAACAAATCAGTCAGTAGTAGTCTCACGTAACGATCTTAAGATTCTCCAATGGGCAAAATCCCAAGAGGGTAAGCAAATGTATCAAATAATCTTGAAGAATCAAGCAGCGATTGAAGCCTGTCAAACACAACGCAGTAAAACCCAAGGCTATTGTTTAATTCAAGTAAGTAAGTAGCTAACCTACTTTCAGGTAATCTTGTTCGATGTACCCAAGTTTACTAGCTTCAATCAGAGCATTGACGCGATCCTTGACATCTAACTTCGCAAAAATCTTGTTAATATGGCCTTTAACGGTACTTTCAGTAATAAATAACCGCTCGGCAATCAGCTTATTAGAAGAACCATCTGCCATCAAAGAGATAATTTGCATTTCAGTGGCACTAAGATGATCTTGGTAACTCTTCCCCTTAATTTTCTGCTGGAAGAAGAAATTATTTCGGCTAATATCAGGGTCAAAAAAAGACTTGTTATCGTAGAATGTGGTTTTAATTGCTTCTAAAATCAGAGGAACATTATTCTTTTTCAGAATGTAAGAATCAGCGCCGGCATTTAAAGCTGATTGAACAGTGCCTTGAGAAGAATGGGAAGAAAGAACAACAATTTTAGTCTTGCTATCGACTTTGACCTCTTTGATCACTTCTAGCCCCGATATGTCAGGTAAACCAATATCCACCAAAATCACATCGGGATTTAATTCCTTAACTAAATTAATCCCTTCAATACCAGTACGAGCAACGCCGACCATTTCCATATCTGGTTGTTGATTGATCGCAGTAGTGATCCCCAACCTAATGAGTTCTTCATCCTCAATGAGCGTTAATCGAATCATAGATCACTTCGATTATAAGATGACTCAATATTTATAGCATAGTTGTTGGTGTTAAGCCTTTTACTTTTTATATCTGTAATATAAAATATAAGTAGGAAAAAATTTTTCCAGATAAATGAAAAAAACTTTAGTACTAAAGTTGGATTGGATAATTTTTTTAGAACTAAAATAAAAGTATTCTCAAATCTTGTAGACATAATTAGCACTTATTCATAAAAGTAGCCAAAATAACCATCTGTCATTGGAAACATAGTTATGCAACAGGAAGTTTTAAGCATATTAGGTTTGTTACACGATGTTTCAAACAACTATCAAGGAGCATCGTTAGTTTTGAATCAGATAATTGATGGTGTTTATGGACAGTCTTTAGAAGAGATCAAACCGTTGCTGATAGCTTTACAACAAACGAATGACCGAGGGGTGAGTTTGATTCAATCTAAAAGAACTGCTTTTTTTGAACTAAATCCAGTGACAGAGGAGCAGTTTGATATGTTAAGTTTTTTACAAAATAATTATTCTCGATTCAAACCAATAGCGCAGTATCATTCCTTGAATCTCCACTATGAAACTCAATCATCGTACAAGCATGGAACGCAAGTACGGGGTGACAGCATAAGTATTGACAGAATGTTGTGTAATCTTGTGACAAATGCTATTAAGTACACTCTTGCCGGAGATATCTTTTTAAGGTTGCTCAATCAAGAAGATGATTTAATTATTGAGATTGAAGATACCGGCTGTGGGATTGCCGCCGAACAGCTATCAAATATATTTATTCCGTTTTGGAGAGCGCCCCAGAGTAGGTTATCTGATAAGGCGGGCAGAGGAATAGGATTGTATATTGCCTGGATGGTGGCTTATGCTCACGGACTCAGTATGAGGGTAGATTCAGTAGCCAAACAAGGAACCAAATTCACCATTATATTTCCTTACAAAGATGACGGTATCTATGGGGTTGATGGTAGGATGTTGCCCAAATCGCAGAGGTTACAAGATGCGTTACCTATATGATGTGAAACTTTGGGACAGGATTGAAACAGGGGTGGAATTTCTAATTTTTGTGGCTTTGATGATAGCGGCAATTATCAAACTGGGGCACAACGATTTTTTACAAGCATTGTTTTACATAGTATTAGCTGTCATCATCTCACCCTGGTCACAATTCGAGCGGGTGACTAAGCGATATATTTTAGTTAGTGCGTACATTCTTGGGTTGTTTGTCGGGTATTTTAGTTAGTCTAACTCTGGGCCGTCAGAAGATCGCTGGTTCTGTTGTTGCTGTGGCGGTGGCTGTTGCTGTTGCTGTTGCACTCTTATATCAAAGTTGATCAGCTTTTGTGTTTCTTGTGGTGAAAGGTGATTGTGTATTACTTTGTATTCTTCCTCTTCATCTACTTTATAAGCACTAAAAGCCGATTGATTATCACTTTTGCGCCAAACAGTCAGGCGCTGCATACCTTCTCTCATCAACAAATTTAATTGATAAGCCATGCCTTCATAGACCCGACCGCCAATAGTATCTTGTCCCTTTGTAACGATAATATTCATTAGTGCAGGAATAAGAGACTTTTTAACAACCTGATTATTTTCAGTCTCCTTTGGAGATGGTTCTTGATGCTCAACTAAAGGTAACTTGCGCTCTTTAGTTTCTAATATCTGCTGCAAGAATGTCTTTTTCTTTTCATTGATCAAATCTTCAACTCTTGTTGAGTTATCTATATCAGGTGTTCCCTCGGATTTATTTAAACCAAATTTTTTGGCGTACTCTTGGTAGTATTTTTCCTTAAGGGATTGCCTGTAATCTTCAGTACTTTGAGCATTTTGGGACACAGATAAAGTATTTCTCACCTCACCAATAATATTTTCGCGCTCTGTAGTGTCTAGTGCGGGGGTTGAGTGTATTGATTGTGAAAGTGGGTATTTCTCCATCATCAGCGCCAGTCTGTAGGCCATTTGGTTGTCAGAAAAGCCACTGTCGCGGTTGATGGTAGTGATGGTTTGGGCCACTGAGCTAGATTGCATAAGTGTAATTGACAACTGTTGATTACAATTCTAATTCTTGTGAATTATTGGTAGTAGGTTGTTGTGGAGTGCGAGATTTTTGGGAATGCACTTCAACCTTGGGCGTATAGGTATTGTTAATAACCTGGCTACGAGTCTTGAGCAAATCCTGAATCACATCATTCAAAGGAGGAAGTGAGATATTCGTTTGCCCTTTGTTGTGTTGCTCGAATTGACTTTGAAGGAGAATTTTTTGGTAAAGTTCACGTTGCTCCCCAATAGTCAGCTTGCCAGTTTTTGAAAGTTTTTCCCGCAAAGGGTTGTTGTACTGATTAGCAACACTAGACCAAGTTTTATTAGCTTCTAAACCTTGCCAATAAGAGGCAATCTCAGGGTGAAGAGGCACGGGTGTATCACGATTCTCTTCAGAAGAAAACTGTGGCTGTGGTTCTTGAAAAGCCTGCGTTCGCAAATCATTAACAATGTGAGCTAATGGTGGAAGCACAATATCAGTACACCCATTGTGATTAATTTCACTCCAGGCAAGATTTTGAATCTGCTGGTAAAGTTCACGCTGTTCACCAACAGTTAATTTTCCAGTTTCCTGAATTTTAGATTGAAATTCTAAATGTCCTTGCGCTACAGTCTCATGACTTGAACCATCTTTTTCTAACTGCTCCCAATATTGTTTCAAAACTGGATGCAGTGGTAGCAAAACTTTATCTAAGTTAGAAGAAAAATTGGGTCGTTTTGCTGGTTGTGACGGTATTGTACTGTTAGGTGTTGGTGTAGTTGAGTGTGATACAGCGTTCTGTTGTTTTGGAGAATTAAAGCTTGCTTCTTGTGGGTGTGATTGTGTCTTGCGATCTGGTACGTTGGGCGTAGATTGAGTAGATTGGTGTGACTGCTCCTCGTCTAAATTACGGGTAATTTCGGGATGAACGGGCAAGTCGATGTCACGGATGTCTGTCGGGTTGCCAAATAATGCTTTGTAATTAATATGCAGTTTTTGAGCCAACAGTCTTAACTTCTCCAAATCAGCTTCAGTGATAGCCATCGCTTGGACTTGATGAGTCATACCAGTGTCAGTTTTCTCAAACTGAAAGCGAACAGCTTCCCGATTTGTACCATTGTGTTCAGTTTTGAGTAATTGCAGAGTAGATGTATTGTCACTGGTTTGCCGAAAAAGAATCCGGTAATTGCCCAAGCTTAAATCGTCTTTCTCGAAGCTAGTAATACTTTGTGTAAGTATTTTTAATACCTCGTTTTCTTTGAAACTTTCTAAAATATTGTGTGTTCCTTTAGGAGAGACTGAACCAACGACAGAGGCTATTTTGCGAGGGTCTTCATCAACAGAGGGCAATTCTTTACCAGCTTTCAGGTAGTCAGCCACTAACAAAAACTCCTGCCTTTCAATAGGCAGAATGTTAATTTGTTTTTCTATCCAAGTTTTTTGCTCAGACTCTATTTCTGTGTAAGAAAGTTTAATATTGCCTACGTGTCCCCATTTATCAGCTTGAAAAGTCATTAACTCTACATCATCATGACGACGATAGATACTGTATTTATCAGCACCATAATTCTTAATTACAAAAGCATCAGCATGGTAAACTTTGCCACTGGTCTGCTGTTGTTCATCTTTAACCTCAACACCATATTTTTTTAACAAAGTATAAGCAGCAAAAGCTATTTGTTTATTCTCGCTAGCTTCTAGGCGCTTTCTAAAAAAATTAGGCTCGTAAAGTGTAACATTTTCTTTTTTAGCCCAAGAAGAACTAGTTACAGGAGTTTCAGTTGGCTGGGCTGGCTCCGAGGCAACATCTATATGAATAATGTCTAAATCAATAACTTTTATATCTATAATCTGTGAACCAGGGTTAATAGGTGATTTAGCACGACTTTTTTGAAATACACCAATGTTTGCTTCTAATTCGGGATCATCTGTCACAGTAGAGTCTCCTTTTTGTTGAGCAATTGTTTTGACTGTGCCATCTTTGAGCTTGATAGTAAAACGTTTTCTATCAAGTTGATTTTGATGCCATGACTCTAGAGCTATAGCCCTAGCAGATAACTTTTCAAAACTTTCTCCTCCCTGTGCCACTATAAAATCATCTACACCCTTATCCGGCCCTGGCAGCGTTACTACTTTAACGACAGCACCAAATTCTTGTAATAAGCTTCCTGTTTTCCAAGTATCTCTTTGGATATTGAGCTTAGGTTCAGGCTTAGTTTCATAATCAAAGCAGATTTTAATTTCTCTACTCGAAGTTGCGAAAACAGCTAACTCATCAGCCAGATAGGAATCACCAATTTTCTTGCCCCAATCGTTTTTAGGTGAGCGATAGCCGGAGGAAATTCCCGGTAGTCCGATGGCTGCGTGACCATGTGATAGTAGACTAGCCGCCTTCTTCGCGCCCTCTGTAATGACGAGTGGGATATTGTGTTTATACACACAATACCAAAAACCACTCAAGCGATCGCTATCGGTGGGGTTTACTCCAGCTTTTGAGTAAATATTTTGGGCAATTTCCCCTGGAACATCTAGTAAGAAAATACTCAAATCAACTGATGGTGGATGCTCATATTTGATGAACTTGCCTTCAACCACAACAGTGAACCCATCTTTTTTTACGGTTTTGGGTCTGGGGCGGTTTGGCTTATAGCATCCCCATTCTTTAATTTGAGGTTGCTCACCAGGGGTAAGATTAGCAAATGTGCGCGGATCTACTCCTGAATTACACCACCAGCCACCTGCATCTAAGTGGGAATAGAGTTCTAAAAGCCTAGTAGAGAGGCTACCTGTATTTGTACGTGAAAGTTTGTCGCTGATCATGAGCCGTTCCCAAGCTTCATGTTCGCCACCGACATAGCTAAAATGAAGACTAGAGAAGTTAAGATGTGCAATAAGAGGTGCGATCGCACTGCCTACTACTAGCTCGTGCCAATGTTGCGGATCAATGTGTTCTGGGTGATGAGGGATATGTTGATTATTTTGTGGCTCAAGTTTTTCACTAGTTATAGGAATTGTGTGGTCGATGACAATCTTTGTTGTTAAATTATCATCTGCAATGTCATAAGAACTAATCACTTCATTCTGGTGACTCTGGTTATCAACTTCATTGTTGGCGCTAGTTTGGTTAATCAAATCCTCATCTACAAACTCAGAGGAATTATCAACACTCCCTTGATGTGATTGTGATAATGTGTCTTTAAGTTCATCTTCACCTGTTAAAAAAACATTTCTATGGATAGAAGGGTTTAAATCTAGATTTTGTTGGTCTTGAATAGGTACATATTCCTGGGAATTTTGAGAATTTAATGCTATAGTTAAAAACTCAACAGATGTGGCAGAAGGCGGAAGAATTAAGGGGGAATTCGGGTTGGGTAAAACTGGAGGTAAATCAGGATCAGGAGGAAAAATTGACGGTGTTATATCATTACTACCGGGGAGAAGTTTAGGCAATAAATATGCCATCATCTCTTCTACTTGTTCTATTTCCTCATCTGTTACACCTTCAAAGTTACCTTTAGACCATTTCCAACCACCATCCTCATCAGGAGTAAGAAAATAAGTTTCTTCTCCTATTTCAATTCGACATTTTAAATCAATAGCTGATTCGATTGATTTATAAATAAACTCTCCTAAAGGATAAATAAAAGTTTTAATAAAATGCTGACTAGCTCTAGCGTAAGCGGAAGTGAGTTGCAAATGTCGTTCATCAAACATATTTATTTGGGTGTAGCAGAGTAAAGGGTAAACGGATTAAAATTCATTCTTTTTCGCTTTTTCTTTCCTTTCTACATTCTTGTCTAGGCACTTGCCAAGAATAAATCAGCCCAGCCGTATCAATAATATTTTTGGCAAAACCGAGATATCTAGGCGCTTTCGCCTTGAAGGCGAAAGCGACGGCTGGGCTGATTTATTTATTGGATCTCCCCTAAGCATCCTCGCTGGAATAAATTGAACAAACCTTCGATACCCCAAAAAAGGTTTGTTCAATTTATTTTTGCTTACCCCCTAACCGCAACAGTTGCAGAATCGCCTTTGCAAATATTTGTTATGAACAGGGTTGTCGATGATGAGAGAACAAGATTGGCGCAGAACCTCATATTGTTGCCAGTTAGCCCCCAAGCATTTGATATCGATGAGCTTACCTTGGGGTGTAATGCGATTAAAAATAATATGAATATAAATATTGCTAGGTTGAACATCTAAAAAACAGATATACTGCAAATCATGCCAGCCGATACCGTGAATATATTGGTTAACAATTTTCAGACAAGATTCTTGGTTTAGTTGGATGTAAGTGTTTTTTAAGCTGATGATAGTATATATGCCCAAATTCCTCAGCTTTCGTCTAGTTTTAGATAAAGTCTTAAACTCCTGAATAATTTGGAGGGGAGGCAGACTAATATCAATAAAACTACCATTCGCTAAAATCTTTTCTTGAGATAGTGTTTGAATTAGTTCAAAATTGCTAATTTTTAATTCTTCAATAGTTATTTTCATAATAATCAAATTCCACTGTCAGATTTGTTTTGATTAATCATGCTGCCGACTTCTTTGAATGTTAGTCCAGAATTATTAGAAATAGCTTGAGGATTTTCGGGAAGCGGAAAGCGTGAATCAACTTGCTTAACTCGCAAAGCTAAATCTTGCTCAGAGGGAAATTTCTGTGTACTCTTTCTAGCTAATAAACTGACAATCCTTGCCCATTTAAGTTGATTGTATTTATCAATATTTTTGAGCAACTCATTAATTTTGATAGTTTTGAGTAAAGGAACAGACCCCTCCTTTTTATTGGCATAAGCCGGATTAATAAAAACACATTTGCCAGCAATTAGTTTGAGAAATTGAGCCGATTCAAAAAGCTTTCTAGTTTTCTCTTGGTCGCTGATGCTCGTGCTATTATTTTTACCCCCAGTAGAACGGCTTTTTTGCTTGTACTTAATCTCTTCATCACCTAAGAAGCTGGAAAACAATTGCGCCGACTCGTTCTCACCAGGATTAAAGATGAATTTAGTGCTGCAAGCGCCAAGGATAGCTTTAGCAATATCCTTACCGTAGTTCTTCTCAAGCTGCCCCATATTTTGGAAGCCGATAAGACCGCAGAAGCCCTCAGAGCGAGATTCGTTGAGCCACCTATATAAATCAGGTAAGTAAATCGAGGGTAATTCATCCAGTGCAACGATCAGTGGATCTTTCCGTTTTTTGGCAATATTTCGGGCAATGGTCATGTGTAAAATGCTGGTCATGAGGGGCCCTACTGCATCTCGGCGTTCTCTGTCCAACCCAAAGATAATCATCTGCTTACCTTTAATTTCCAAAGGTAAAGTTGTCTTACCGATGAAACAGCCCAAGGTGTTTTTCGCCATAAAGCGAGTAAACATAATACTGGCGGTAGCGACAATGCCTGCAACAGTCTTTTCAGATGCAGCAGAACTGAACAGTTGCCCAAAGGCAATTTTTACCCAAGGATTGAGAGAAGCAGCCATCAGGCGCTTGACCATTTGTTCGCTAGAAAGTATCGCGGCGCAAGTCATGACATCGGCGTAATCGCCAAATTCTTTAGCTAACATCAGAATTGCCTGAGTCAACTGATCACCAGACGGGCCGAAGAAACCATCTTCAGTTGAATTGCCCAAAAGTCGGAAATTCTTATTGATAACAGTGGAAATTTGTCGGGACGATTCGGCATCACTACTATCCCGGAGAAAATCTAAAGGATTGCAGACTTCAGATTCAGGGAATCCAGGTGCAAAGATGTGAACATCATAGCCCTTGTATTTAGCATAAGCAGCAACTTTTGCTTGAGAAGGGTATTTAAAGTCATAAACTATACATGGAAATTCTTGATCAATTGCCGAGTAAATCATCGGGTTAATGGCGCTGAATGTTTTACCGCTACCGGGAGCGCCGATGACGGCTGTACCCCGTTGCACATCAGGGATATAGAAAGTAATGCCACCACCTTTTTCCTTATGCTTACCAATGTAAAGTGCCGCACTATCACATTGGGGATTGGCAATTTGCAAGATGGCTTTTTTCTGAGCAGTAGCAGTTTCTTTACCACTACCCCAATAACTGGTAGCGATTTTCTTTTTGTTACCATCGCCAAAAAACACCCTGAGCAAAATGTAAGCACCAAGTAAGGACAAAACTGTTAGTCCATTGGGGGTGAAAAGAGAGTGAGTGTACTTGCCGATGCCCTCATGAGGGTTCTGCAATTGCTCAAATCGAAATCCTTGAGGATTAGCGCTATTTATTTTGAAAAATTTGCTCATTTTAAGGTAGAGAATTAGGTTGACCAAGAACGATAGGGTCTTTCTCCTGGTACTCAATAAAAGGTACAGGCCCTATGAAGTATGGACTGCAAGTGCGACCAATGAAAGGGATAGTTTTACAGATACGGAAGAACATAGTAGTCTCCACCTTTCCACTGGCTTCATCAATATTCCAAACTACTTGCTTAAAACTAGAGCCAAAGGGGTTCCTGCCAGTAGGCTCTTGACCACCATTAAGAGCTTTTAAAATGCCAAATCCACCATTAACCTTTTGCAATTTCCCCGATATCCACTGTGTTCCAGTAGTCTCACCAATGCCGGACATTTCTGTATGAGCGCAATTATTTTGTAGACAGGGAACATTAAAGCCATCTTGATAGCTACCAGATATAGAACGGGTACGGTTAGCCTCAATATCTCCCAATGGCAGATCAACTTTGGCAACAAATGAAAGGTCAAGTGTTCTCAACCCCGGTAAATTATCCCAGGTGAGTGTTGATAATCCTGGTACACCATCAATTCTGGAATCTTGCCAATTGGCAAAGCGATTTATTGATGCGCTCTGGATATTAGGAATGGATGTCAAAGGATAATTTTTTAAATTAATTACTCGACCAAGTTGAACATTACTTAAATTGTCATAGCGGCTGAGATTAGCGATTGTACTGCCATTAATGCCAAATCTTATAGCAAAATCACGGATAGGTATAACACTCAATACATTTCTATTACCCAAATTAGGAACGGCTTTGACCAAATTTGGTAAGGTTTGCCATTGAGTTAATTGAAAATCATCTAATGTTAACCCACTTAAATTGATTCCTTGTACTGAAGCTATGGTTGAGAGATTTAAATTTTCTATTGCTAATTGAGGTGTTTCAAAATCTCCCAGTTCCATAAACTCGCTAATGCTTTGTCCTGCCGTCCAAGTTCTGCTTTCTGTACCTCTTGTGCCTGGGTAGGTAATACTGTTACTTTCAGAAATAATCATGTCGCTAAAACGCAAGCGCGACCAATCAGGAGTAAACCCATTAGGTGAATTTACAATGGGTACTTGTGCTGAAGCCTTGGGCAGCAAAAAGCCTACAAAAGAGTTCAATAGCCGATATCTTATGAAACTATGAAGAAACAAGCTACCTACTAAACTAAAAAAGATTAAGTAACGTAAGGCGTTATCGTTGAGGCGAAAAGATGATTTCATAAACTATTACCTTGTCTTAAATTATCAGAATTATTATTTAAAGCAATTAATTTGTTAACTAAGTCTTGAGAGACAGAAGCCTTATTAGTAGCAGTAGAAATGTCATCACCTGCTTGTATATAACCGATTAACTTTTGCAAGCGCTGGTGTAGTTCATCTTGCTGATTCATCCATCCACTTTTAATAGCGACAACAATACCGCCTCGAATTTGGTTAATTGTTTGCTGTGTTTTAACTAATGATTGC
>JAESGI010000322.1_pt1 | contig 18088 bp, 16 predicted proteins | sample 9269671 | NCBI WGS metagenome assembly JAESGI01 (sample SAMN14515641, study PRJNA621666) | algae metagenome | isolation source: Nostoc indistinguendum CM1-VF10 and co-occurring heterotrophs from gravelly... | place: USA: Clark Mountains, San Bernardino, California | collected 1998-06-05 | reverse complement strand
ATGCGATAGCCGGCGCGGTCGAGCATCGCCTTCATTTCGATCTCGCCGAGAGAGACTCCGCCCAGCACCGTGACATCGTAGCGAAGGCGCAGCTCGCGCGCCGAGGCGGACGAGGGTGCTGCGCAGGCGAACGCGACGGCGATCAGGGCGGCTGCCGCAATGGCCTTGGCCTGTCTCGATGCGATGCCGGCCGCCCTTCCGCTGCGCTCAGGCCTCATCGCCGCCGCTGGAGAGGCTGCGTAGCCCCGCAGCCGCTGCGCGTCGTCGCTGTCGCATTCGCGCCCGTGCATCCGCATCATCCCGCACAGGACCGGCTGGTCCCCTTCCCTACGTGTGACTGCCCGGTGTTACCGGGCCACGGCGATGTGCCGTTTTAGCGCGGACGACGAGAGCCCCGCCATGCACGAAGGCGCGACGAGCGCAGTCGCCGGTCGAGCCATACAGGGCCCAATGCCGGCAGGCCCCCACCGATACGCTTGGCGTTCATCGCCTCCCAGGCCGGGCAGCTGCGCGCCACCGCCCGCACCCTACGCGCCGTTGAACTCCCCCGGGAATGTCAGAATTCGCGATCAAAAGAGCGTGAAGTATCGATTTGATGCACGATTTCACTACCGGCGTCATTCCGTCGAACGCAAGGTATTAGCGGTGCGTTCAGGATGGTCGTTCACTTTCAGGCTGCGAAGATCGCTTCTACGCAACAACAAGCCGGAGGAGACACTATGCGCTTAAAGCTCTTAGCCGCTGTCGTCCTTGCCAGCGGTATAGCCAACTCAGCCTACGCGGCTGATCTCCCAGTCCGACAGGCGCCTCCCGTGTACGTGCCTGTCTTCACATGGGCGGGCTTCTACATTGGCCTGAACGCAGGTGTCGGGTGGGCCAACTCCCGCAACGTCCACATCACCGGGCCTACGGTTGCCTCGTCCGGCATTCTGTCAGGTGGCGGCGGTGATGGGTCCTTCGTCGGCGGAGGGCAGATCGGCTATAATTGGCAGTCCGGCGCGATCGTGTACGGTCTGGAGACAGACATTCAGTACGTCGATATCGGCGGGCGCGTTGCCTGGGGGCCTTACGACTGGTGGCGCGGCAGAGGAGAGGATGACGGCGGCTATCTCGGAACCGTTCGCGCTCGCGTCGGTTACGCCTTCGACCGCACGCTGATCTATATTACGGGCGGCTTGGCCTATGGCGGCCTGAACAGCAACCCGCTGACGGGCAATAACACCAGCAATGTGGGTTGGACGATCGGTGGCGGCGTCGAGTACGCCTTTACCAACAACTGGTCGGTCAAGCTCGAAGGTCTCTACCTCGATACCAGCGAGGGCAGGAAGTCGAGATTCTTCGTCAACCCGCCAGGCGGAGCGCTTCCGGCGGGCACCTATACAGCGACGACCGATAGCAGCGCTGGAGCCGGCCTCGTCCGGGTGGGCGTCAACTACAAATGGTGAGCTAGACGATGTGTGCAGCCCAGTCGGCGATTGGGCTGCACATATCGGCGCTCGTGACCGCAAGATCTGGCAGGCGACGTCCGCCATATCCCCTCGACCGAAATCAACGACAGCCAAAGCAGCTTGAGCTGCAAGCGTGAACATCGGCTTCCGACCGGTAGGCTGATGTCTCCTTGCGGCGCCCACGCCAACCTGGCGTTGCTGTGAACGTCACGGCCGAACAGCATCACCATTGCAGCCAACCCAATAAAGCTTAGCCCCGCCATGCCTTCCGGCATGACAGGGCTGTCGGCAGGGACGGGAACCGGCAGGATCGCGCAAAGCGCAACCCTGCCAGCAATTCCCTAAGCCGCCTCGGCAAGCTCCCCCTTACCCTCCACCCCATGCTGGCGCAGCGGCTTGTTGCCCGAGAGCTTGCGCATCAGCACGTAGAAGACCGGCGTCAGGAAGATGCCGAAGGCGGTGACGCCGATCATGCCGGCAAAGACCGCGATGCCCATGGCCTGGCGCATCTCGGCGCCCGCCCCGGTCGAGATCACCAGCGGGACCACGCCCATGATGAAGGCGAGCGAGGTCATCAGGATCGGCCGCAGGCGCAGGCGGCTGGCCTCGATCGCGGCCTCGACCGGCGTCCGCCCCTCGAATTCGAGCTCGCGCGCGAATTCGACGATCAGGATGGCGTTCTTGGCCGATAGTCCGACCAGGACGACGAGGCCGATCTGGGTGAAGACGTTGTTGTCGCCACCGCTCCACCAGACGCCGGCCATTGCCGCGAGCAGGCCCATCGGGATGATCAGCAGGATCGCGACCGGCAGGGTCAGGCTCTCATACTGGGCCGCCAGCACCAGGAAGACGAGCAGGATCGCCACCGGGAAGACCAGGATGGCGGAGTTGCCGGCCAGGATCTCCTGATAGGTCAGCTCGGTCCATTCGAAGGCGAAGCCCTTGGGCAGGGTCTCGGCGGCGATGCGGGTGACGGCGTCCTGCGCCTGGCCCGAGGAGAAGCCGGGGGCCGGGCCGGCATTGATGTCGGCGCTGAGGAAGCCGTTATAGCGCATGGCACGTTCGGGGCCGGCATCGGTGCGCACGTTGAGCACGGCCGAGAGCGGCACCATCTCGCCCGAGAGCGAGCGGACCTTGAGCTTGCCGATATCCTCCTGATAGGCGCGGTAGGGCGCGTCGGCCTGGACGCGCACGGTGTAGGTGCGGCCGAACTTGTTGAAGTCGTTCACATAGGACGAGCCCAGATAGATCTGCAGCGTCTCGAAGACATCGGTGACGGGAACGCCTAGCTGGCGCGCCTTGGTGCGGTCGATGTCGGCATAGAGCTGGGGCACGTTGACCTGGAAGCTCGAGAACATGCCGGCGAGCTCGGGCGCCGCCGCGGCCTTGGCCATGAAGGCCTTGGTCGCCTCGTCGAGCGCCTTGTAGCCGAGGCCGGCGCGGTCCTCGATCTGCAGCTTGAAGCCGCCGATGGTGCCGAGGCCCTGGACGGGCGGCGGCGGGAACATCGCGATGAACGCCTCCTTGATGCCGGCGAACTCCTTGTTGAGCTGCATGGCGATGGCGTTGCCCGAGAGCGAGGGGTCCTTGCGCTGGTCGAAGGGCTTCAGGCCGACGAAGACGATGCCGGCATTGGACGAGTTGGTGAAGCCGTTGATCGACAGGCCCGGGAAGGAGATCGCGTTCTCGACGCCGCGATGCTTCAGCGCGATCTCGTCCATCTTGCGGATGACGTCCTCGGTGCGGTCGAGCGTCGCCGCGTCGGGAAGCTGGGCGAAGCCGACGAGATACTGCTTGTCCTGGCCCGGCACGAAGCCCGACGGCACCGCGCGGAAGAGCACCACGGTCAGGCCGACCAGCACGAGATAGACCGCCATCATCGCCGTCTTGCGGGTCAGGATGCGGCCGACGCCGACGCCATAGGCCTGCGAGGAGCGGTTGAAGAAGCGGTTGAAGCCGCGGAAGAACCAGCCGAACAGCTTGTCCATGAAGCGGGTCAGCGCGTCCTTGGGGGCGTCGTGCCCGCGTAGCAGCAGCGCGGCGAGCGCCGGCGAGAGCGTCAGCGAGTTGATCGCCGAGATCACCGTCGAGATCGCGATGGTGAGCGCGAACTGGCGGTAGAACTGGCCGGTCAGGCCGCTGATGAAGGCGAGCGGGACGAAGACCGCGACGAGGACGAGCGCGATCGCGATGATCGGGCCGGAGACCTCGCGCATCGCCTTGTAGGTGGCCTCGCGCGGCGAGAGCCCGTTCTCGATGTTGCGCTCGACGTTCTCGACCACGACGATCGCGTCGTCGACGACGATGCCGATCGCCAGGACGAGGCCGAACAGCGAGAGCGCGTTGATCGAGAAGCCGAAGAGATACATCACCGCAAAGGTGCCGACGACCGAGACCGGGACCGCGGCGAGCGGGATGATCGAGGCGCGCCAGGTCTGCAGGAAGACGATGACGACGAGCACGACCAGCGCCACCGCCTCGAGCAGCGTGGTGATCACCGCCTTGATCGAGGCGCGGACGAACTGGGTGGTGTCGTAGACGATCGAATAGTCCACGCCTTCCGGCATGTTCTGCTTGATCTCGCGCATCGTCTCCTGGACCTGGTCGGCCACGGCGATGGCGTTCGAGTTAGGGGCCTGGAAGATCGGTACGGCGACGGCCGACTTGCCGTTGAGCAGCGAGCGCAGCGCGTAGTCGGCGGCGCCGAGCTCGATGCGGGAGATGTCCTTGAGGCGGACGACGGCGCCGCTCGGGGCGGTCTTGACGATGATCTCGCCGAACTCCTCTTCGCTGGCGAGGCGCCCTTGCGCGTTGACCGAGAGCTGCAGGTCGAGCCCCGGCCCGCTCGGCGAGGCGCCGATGACGCCGGCTGCGGCCTGGACGTTCTGGGCGCGGATCTCGCGGACGATGTCGGAGGGCGAGAGCCCGTGCTCGGCGACCTTCTGCGGGTCGAGCCAGACGCGCATCGAATAGTCGCCCGAGCCGAAGAGCTGGACCTGGCCGACACCGTCGATGCGCGCCAGCCGGTCCTTGACGTTGAGGACGGCGTAATTGCGCAGATAGGTCATGTCGTAGCGGCCGTTCGGCGAGGTGATGTGCACCACCATCGTCAGGTCGGGCGAGCTCTTGATGGTGGTGACGCCGAGGCGGCGCACCTCCTCCGGCAGGCGGGGTTCCGCTTGGGAGACGCGGTTCTGGACGAGTTGCTGGGCCTTGTCCGGGTCGGTGCCGAGGCGGAAGGTGACGTTCAGCGTCATCACGCCGTCGGTCGTCGCCTGGCTCGACATGTAGAGCATGCCCTCGACGCCGTTGATCTGCTCCTCGATCGGCGTCGCCACGGTCTCGGCGATGACGCGGGGATTGGCGCCGGGATACTGGGCCCGCACCACCACGGTCGGCGGCACGACCTCGGGATATTCCGAGATCGGCAGCACGCGCAGCGAGAGCAGGCCGGCGATCAGGATGAGGACGGAGAGGACGCCGGCGAAGATCGGCCGGTCGATGAAGAACTTCGAGAGGTTCATTGGCGTGCCCCTTCAAGGCGGCTGCCCCGCCAGTCCCGAAGCGGCCGGCAGGGCGGGAAATGGGGGTGCTGCTCCACCCGTCATTGCGAGGAGGCTTCAGCCGACGAAGCAATCCAGGAGCGGCAGAGCGCTACGATGCCTGGATTGCTTCGTTACGCTCGCAATGACGGCAGTGGCTCAGCGCTGCGCGAGTTCGGTTGCAGGCTTCTTCAGTTCGGAGCGCTCGGCCATCGGCACCTGCTCGGGAGCGACGGTCGCGCCGGGGCGGATGCGCTGCAGGCCGTTGACGATGATCTGCTCTCCGGCCTCGAGCCCGCTGGTGACGACGCGCAGGCCCTCCGCGGCGGTGCCGAGCGTGACCTCGCGCCACAGCGCCTTCTGGTCCTTGCCGACCACGAAGACGAACTTCTTGTTCTGGTCGGTGCCGACGGCGCGCTCGTTGATCACCAGCGCCGGCTCGCTCCTGGCCTGGCCCATGCGCAGGCGCACGAACTGGCCCGGCAGCAGCGCGCCATCGGCGTTGTCGAAGATCGCCCGGACGCGGACCGTGCCGGTCGCCGCGTCGACGCCGTTGTCGACGAAGTTGAGATGGCCGGAGACCGGGGCGGCCTCGTTGACCGCGGTCGTCATCTGCACCGGGATGCGCTTGAGATCGCGGGCCTTGCCGGGCCCGACCGGCAGGGTGGCCAGCGCCTTGAGCAGCGAGCCCTCATCCGCGCTGAAGCCGGCATAGACCGGATCGACCGAGACCAGGGTGGTCAGCAGCGGCGCGGCGGCACCGGCGGCGACGAGATTGCCGACGGTGACCTCGAGCCGGCCGATGCGGCCGGAAATCGGGGCGCGGATCTGGGTGTAATCGAGGTTCAGCCGCGCCGATTGCAGGGCAGCACGGGCGGCGCGCTCATTGGCCTGCGCCTCGCGCAGCGCGTTCAGCCGCGTGTCGAGATCACGCTGCGAGACGTTCTGCGAGGACATCAGGCGCTGGCCGCGCTCATGCTCGTTCGCGGCGAGCGCGACGCGCGCCTCGGCCGCGAGCAGCTGCGCCTGGGCGCGCTCGAACTCAGCCTGATAGGGCGCCTGGTCGATACTGACGAGCAGATCGCCCTGCTTCACCAGTGCACCTTGCGAGAAGTGGACCTGCTCGACCACGCCCGAGACCCGCGAGCGGATCTCGACGCGCTCGATCGCCTCGAGCCGGCCGGAGAACTCGGCCCAGCTGACGAGATCGCGCTGCTCGACCACGGCGACGGAAACCGGGGTCGGCGGCGGCGCGGCAGGCGCAGTATCGCCCTGCGCCTTGTCGGAGCCGTGGACGGCGACGGCGAGCGCGGCGAGCGAAACGCCGGCGGCCAGAGCGGTGCCCAACAGGGCATGACGGATCGTTCCCAGAATCATGGGTCATTCCTTCCTGGAGCTGAAATTCGAAAGTCGGGGGTGGCAGCGCGCCCTAGCGAGGCGCGGTCATCGAGAAGAACTCGCTTACATTCTGGCAGGCCGAACAGAGGCAGGAGCCGTCCCGCGGCGCCTCCGCGAAAGCTTCGGGCCAACGGCTCGGGCCGCCGACGACATGGACCGTCGCCTCGCCCCCGGCAGCCCGCAGCCGAAGCCCGTAATTGACGCTCTCATCGCGCAGCAGGTCGTCCTCGGCGCTGATGATCAGTGCCGGCGGCAAGCCGGACAGGCGCGAGGCATTGGCCGGCGTCGCATAGGGATGCGCGGCCTTCTCGGGCGAGCCGAGATAGGCATGCCAGCCATCGGCCCAGCGGCAGCCAACCGGACCGGCCTCGGCATGACGAAACGAATAGGTGCCGAGGCAGGCATCGAGCATCGGCGAGAACAGGATCTGCCCGGCGAGCGGCGGGCCATGCCGGTCGCGCGCCATCATGGCGAGCGCGGCGGCGAGGTTGCCGCCGGCCTCCTCGCCCGCCACATAAAGCGGCGCCCGCTTGCCGACCCAGCGCAGCTTGTCGCGGGCGATCTTCTCAAGCGCCGCATAGGCGGTCTCGAGCGCCTGCGGGAAGCGAGCTTCGGGCGCCAGCGGATAAGGCAGCGAGACCACGATCGCGCCGGCCTCCGCCAGCGTGGTGGCGACCGCCTCGCCGGAAGCGAGCGAGCCGCTGTCGAAGGTGCCGCCATGCAGATGCAGGACGAGGCCCGCATCGTCGGGCACCGAGGCCGGAGCATAGAGCCGTCCGGACAGCGTCTCGGAACCGGCCTTGACGGCCTGCTCGCGCCAGAAGACGGCGCGGCGATAGCGGCTTTGGGGGAGCGAAGGAGCGAGCATGACTGACGACTGACGAATATTGCGATCCGTCAGCATTTAAGAGATAGTGCGAACGCAATAAACCGCCGATCCGCTCCCACATTGTTTCTGTATGGAAACAATCCCCGGATCAGCCAGGAGATCTGGATGGACCAGCTCAACGCCATGCGCGCCTTCGTGCGCGTCGTCGAGGTCGGCACCTTCACCCGTGCGGCGGAGCTGCTCGACCTGCCCAAGCCGACCGTGACCAAGCTGATCCAGCAGCTCGAGGGCCATTTGCGGGCGCAGCTGCTCAACCGCACGACGCGGCGCGTCACCGTCACCATGGACGGCGCCGCCTATTATGAGCGGGCGCTGCGCGTGCTCAGCGAGATCGACGAGCTCGATTCCAGCATGGCATCGTCGCAGGCGAGGCCGAGCGGGCGCCTGCGCCTCGACGTCAGCGCGCCCCTGGCGATCGATGTGATCCTGCCCGCCCTACCCGGCTTCCTGGCGCGCTATCCGGAAATCCAGATCGATATCGGCCTCGGCGACCGCCCTGCCGACCTCATCGGCGAGAATCTCGATCTCGCGGTCCGGGCCGGCGAGATCCAGGACCAGAGCCTGATCGCGCGGCGCGTCGGCGAGATGCTGCTCGTCACCTGCGCCGCACCGGACTACCTCGCCCGGCACGGCACGCCGGAACATCCGCTCGACCTCGAAACCGGGCACAAGGTGATCGGCTATCGCGCCGCCGGGACCAGCCGGATCCTGCCCTTCACCTTCGCGACCCAGAAGGAGACGATCGAGGTGCGCGGCGACTATGTCGTCTCGCTGAACGAGGGCACCGGCTACCTCGCCGCCGGGCTCGCCGGGCTCGGCGTGATGCAGGTGCCGACCTTCATGGCGCAGGAGCACATCGCCGCCGGTCGGCTGGTGCCGCTGCTCACCGGCTGGTGCACGGCGCCCAAGCCGCTGCACATCGTCTATCCGCCGAACCGGCATCTCTCCAACAAGGTCCGGGTCTTCGTCGACTGGCTCGCCGAGCTCTTCGCCAGGGACGATCTGATCCAGCGCCGCTCCACCCTGCCTAGCCCCTGCGGCGAGGCCGCCTGAGCCCCGGGCGGGGTTTCTTCGACCACGGAATGCGCTAACCAGAAGCGCCGCCGGATGCGGTGCCCGAACCGAGGTCGATTCCCATGTCACGCAGCGCCCGCGACCAGCTTGAATCCATCTTCGGCCGCATTGGCGACGGCAGCCCCGTCTTCACCCGCCTCCTCGCCGAAACCGCGCGCGCCGAAGCCGACGCCGCCGACACCCGCCGGGCTGCCGGGCTCAAGCTGAGCCCCCTCGACGGCACGATCGTCTCGATCAAGGACCTGTTCGACGTCGGCGGCGAGACCACCTGGGCCGGATCCAGCCTGCTCAAGGGCGCAGCGCCCGCAGCGCAGGATGCGCCGATCGTCGCCCGGCTGCGCCAGGCCGGCGCGGTGATCATCGGCAAGACCAATATGAGCGAGTTCGCCTTCTCCGGGCTCGGCCTCAATGCCACCTTCGGCACGCCCGGCAATGCGCTGAATGCGGAACGCATTCCCGGCGGCTCTTCATCGGGGGCGGCGGTCTCGGTCGCGCAAGGCTCCTCCGAGCTGACCGTCGGCACCGATACCGGCGGCTCCTGCCGCATCCCGGCGGCGCTCAACGGCATCGTCGGCATGAAGCCGACCCATGGTTCGGTTCCCGACGAAGGCTGCTTCCCGCTGGCGCCGAGCCTCGACGTGATCGGCCCGCTGGCGAAGGACGTCGCTGGTTGCGCAAGGCTGCTTTCGGTGCTTGCCGGCCGCACCTTCGCGCTTGCCGAGGGCCTCAAGCCTGGCCGCTTCCGCATCGGCGTCGCGCGCGGCGGCTTCCTCGCCGAGGCAGCCCCCTCGGTGGTCAAGGCCTATGAGGCGGCGATCGAGCGCGTCGCCCGCCTCGGCGTCGCCGTCGAGCCAGTGGATTTCGACGGGGTCTGGCAGGAGATGATGGCCGCCTATTCGGTGCCGCTGGTCGCCGTCGAGGCCGCCGCGGTGCATCGCGAAGCGATCGCGAGCAAGCCGGAAGCCTTCGACCGGCGCGTCGCGGCGCGCATCTCGCTCGGCACCTCCTACAAGGCCGCCGACTATATCGCGGCGATGCAGACGCGTCGCAGGCTGATCGGCAAGCTCGCCGCGCTTCTCGACGGACTCGACGGCTTCCTGGCGCCGACCGTGCCGATCGAGGCGCCGACGATCGCCGCGCTGGAGGCCAGCGACGACGCCTTCTTCACCGCCAACCGGCTGATGCTGCGCAATGCCGCCTTCGGCAACCTGTTCGACCTGTGCTCGATCTCGCTGCCGATGCCGCTCGGCGACAAGCTCTCGGGCGGGCTGATGCTGAGCGCCGTCGCCGGGCAGGATCTGCGCCTGCTCAACCTGGCGAAGCTGATCGAGCCGGCAGCCGCCGGGCACTGAACACAACTGCCGCGCGCCCCGCGCCAATTCGAGGCGGGACGCGCGGCACGGCAGAAAACGACGAATGCCCGGATCAGCGTCCGGGCGCCAGCTCAGTGGCTGGCGAAGACCGTGTGGGAGCCGTCCTTGGCGATCAGCCAGGTGTCATAGCGATCAGCCTTGACGCCGGGGACTTCCATGCCGGGCGAGCCGACCGGCATCTCCGGCACGGCGAGGCCGCGGGCCTGTGGCCGCTCGCGCAGCAGGAGGCGGACATCGGCCGCGGGCACGTGACCTTCGACGAAATAGCCATCGACCATCGCGGTGTGGCAGGATTCGGCGGCATCCGGCACGCCGAACTCGCGCTTGCGGGCCGCCAGCTCCTCGGTCATCACCACCTTGGTCTCGAAACCGGCCTTCTTCATATGGTCGACCCAGGCGCCGCAGCAGCCGCAGGAGGCGCTGCGATAGACGGTAACGACCGGAGCCGCCTCCTGGGCTGCGAGAGGCAACGACGCGGAGCAGGCAAGGGCCCCGGCGATCAGGCCACGACGCGTAAGCATTCGAACTCTCCTTCTGGCGGGCGAAGCTGCAGCTCTCATTCCGGCTGCTCTTCCTGCGTCCCTTCGCGGACGCAGACACCCTTGATGCAACTGACGATGACGACCTTGTGCGCCGAGCCGAAGCAATTGGCACGATAGCTCGTCACCCCGTCCCGGTCGAACAGCTTCTCGAGCTGGAAACGGGGACAACCGGCCTCGAGCAGCACGGATTGCAGGTTCCCGTCGCTGCCGAGGCCGACCTGCGGCGCGCCCAGCGCGATCACCGCGGCCAGGCAAGCCGGCCGGAGGATCGCGAGGGCGTGCCGGGGGCTCATTTCTGGATCTTCGTGACCGTAATCTGGCCGTTCACGCGCTCGGCGGTGAACTTGATCTTGTCGCCGGCCTTGACGGTCTTGAGCATGTCGGGATCGCCGGCCCGGAACACCATCGTCATGGCATCCATATCGAGGTTCTTGATCGGGCCGTGGTCGACGGTGAGCTTGCCCTGGGCGGTGTCGACCTTCTTGATCGTCCCGTTGACCAGCGGCGGCGTCTGGGCGAGTGCCGGCACGGCAAGCAGCGAAGCAAAGGCGAAGGCGGTGATGGCGGTACGCATGGAAGAACTCCTCTCGGGTTTTGTCTGGCGGCTCACTTGACGATCACCTTGCCGGTCATGCCGGCCTCGCGATGGCCGGGGATCAGGCAGGAGAAATCGAACTCGCCGGCCTTGGTGAACTGCCAGAGGATCTCGCCGGTCTTCTTCGGCGCGAGACGCTTGGCGTTCGGGTCGTCGTGCTCCATGTCGGGGTTCTTCTGCATCTCGACGGCGTGCTTGAGGTTCTCCTCCAGCGTCGCCACGACCAGCTCATGGTCGAGCTCGCCATTGTTGCGCAGCTGGAAACGGACCTGCTCGCCACGGCGGACCTCGACCCGATCCGGGATGAACAGCATCTTGCCGTCGCGCTCGGTCATCGAGACCTGGACGATGCGGGCGGGCTTCTTCGGATCGCCCGGCTTGCCATAGGCGGTCTCGTCGCCGTGGCCGTGGCCGGCGCCGCCGGGACCGGCGAACGCCGCCGCCGAAAGCGCCAGGGCCGCGACGGCGCCAAGGGCGATGGATCTGATCTGCGTCTTCATCGGCGTGCTCCGTTTGCGATTGCGCCTTCAGTGATTGGAATGTCCGCCGGACTTGGCGCCGGAAAGCGGCCTGCCGTCCGGCCCGAGCCGCGGCTTGCGCCGGTCCTTGACGCGCCAGTCGACCGAGGGCGCCCCGCTGTCGGGCCCCTCCGTGCGCGGCGCCTCGGCGAGCTTCGGGCCCTTGTATTCGTAGGCCACGGTGCCTTCGGGGTGCTTGAACCAGCCCGGATCCTTGTAGTCGTTCTTCGCCAGGCCCTCGCGGACCTTCACCACCGAGAACATGCCGCCCATCTCCACCGGACCGAACTGGGCGAAGCCGGTCATCATCGGCAGGGTGTTCTGGGGGAGCGGCATCTCCATCGAGCCCATCTCGCCCATGCCGTTAGAGCCCATCGGCATGTAGCCCGGGGCGATCTTGGCGATGCGCTTGGCGAGGTCCTTCTTGCTGACGCCGATATAGTTCTTCACGTCATGGCCCATCGCATTCATCGTGTGATGCGATTTGTGGCAATGGATCGCCCAGTCGCCGAGCTCGTCGGCGACGAAGTCGAAGGCCCGCATCTGGCCGACGGCGACGTCGATCGAGACCTCGTCCCAGGCAGCGGCGGGATCGACCCAGCCGCCATCGGTGCACGACACCTTGAACTCGTAGCCGTGCATGTGGATCGGGTGGTTGGTCATCGTCAGATTGCCGAAGCGGATCCGGACCTTGTCGTTCTTGCCGACGACGAAGGGGTCGATGCCCGGGAACACGCGGCTGTTCCAGCACCACATGTTGAAATCAGTCATCTCGTTGACCCGCGGCACGTAGGAGCCGGGCTCGATGTCGAAGGCGTTGAGCAGGAAGACGAAGTCGCGGTCGACGCGGCGGAAGGCCGGGTCCTTGGGATGGACGACGAAGAAGCCCATCATGCCCATCGCCATCTGGACCATCTCGTCCGAATGCGGGTGGTACATGTAGGTGCCCGAGCGCCGCAGCTGGAACTCGTAGACGAAGGTCTTGCCGGCCGGGATATGCGGCTGGTTCAGCCCGCCGACGCCGTCCATGCCGTTGGGCAGGCGCTGGCCGTGCCAGTGGATCGTGGTGCTCTCCGGCAGCTTGTTGGTGACGAAGATGCGGACCTTGTCACCCTCGACCGCCTCGATGGTCGGGCCCGGTGACTGGCCGTTATAGCCCCAGAGATAGGCCTTCATGCCGGGCGACAATTCGCGCTCGACTGGCTCGGCAACGAGATGGAACTCCTTCCAGTCGCCATTCATGCGCCAGGGCAAGGTCCAGCCGTTGAGCGTCGCGACCGGCTGGTAGTCCGGCCCGCTGGTCGGGGTGAGCGGCGCCTGGGTCGACGCTTCCTTCATGGTCGGCGCCTCCGGCACCGAAGCGAAGGCCGTGCGGCCGGAGACGGCGCCGGCCGCGGCGACGACGAGGCCGGACGTGCCGATGAAGCCTCTGCGTGAAATGGTCATGCTGTCGTTCCCCGCTCGCTAGTGACCGCCGGCGCCGCCGGCATCGCCGCCGCCCGCAGCGGCGACGGTGGCCCCGCCTCCGCCCGATCCGCCGCCGATGACGACATGCTTGAGGTCGGTATGGGCGATCCAGAAGTCCCGCCGCGCATTGATCGCGACGACGTTCGAGAGGATGCGGGCGCGCGCATCGGTGATGAGCTGCGTCACGTCGATCAGCATGCCGCTGTAGTGCAGCAGCGACTCGTCCTGGATGATCTTGCGCAGCGGCAGCACGTTGTTCTGGTACTGGCGGGCGATGTCGTAGGTGGCGCGATAGCCGACATAGGCCTCGCGCGCCTCGGAGCGGATGTTGACCGCCTTCTGCGCCAGCTTGTTCGCCGCCTGCATGTAGTTCTGCTCGGCCTGGACGACCTTGGTCTGGCCGAAATCGAAGATCGGGATCTCGATATCGAGCTCGACGGTCCGGCTGCGGCTCGTCTCGCGCTCGACATGCCCGTCGCCGGAGATGCTGCGGCCGCGGTCATAGGTGCGCCGGCCGAGCAGGTCGATGTCGTTGACGAAGCGGGTGGCATTGGTCAGGCCGAGCGACTTGGCGAGCACGTCGAGATCGGCGCGGGCGACCTGGAGGTCGATGCGCTTGCGCAGCGCCTCGGATTCGATGGCCTTGGCGCTCTGCAGCCGCGGCAGCGGAGGAAGCGTGCCCGGCAGCTTGAATTTGAGGTCGTCGCCCCAAAGCCCGAGCAGCCGCACCAGCCGCTCGCGCTCCTGGCGCTGCACCAGCCGCGCCTGGGCGAGCTGCGCGCCAAGCTCGGCATCGAAGGCGTATTCGCGCGCCTGATCGAGCTTGTTGACGCCGCCGGATTCGCCGAGGCGCTTGAACAGTTCGGAGGCGGCCTCGGCCGAGCCCTTGGCCTGCTCGATGAAGCCGACCTGGGCGTTGGCCGCGACGGCACGATGGAACTGCCGGCGGGTATCGGCCGCGAGGGTCATGACCGTCTCGGCGGTGCGCAGCTGCTGCGACTGGAAGCGCTCGCGGGCGATCTCGGCGCGGAAGGGCAAGGTGACGAGCGCAAACAGGCTGCCGGCGATCTGGCGCTCGACCTCGATCTCGAAGCGGCCGGAGAGCTTGGAAATGCCGAAGGTCGGGTTGGGCGGCAGGCTCGCTGCGACCATCTGCGCCTCGGCGACGCCCAGTTCGTTGAAGGCGGCCTGCAGGCCACGATTGTTGAGCAGCGCGATCTGCACCGCGGTGTCGGCGGTGAGCGGCTTCTTCAGGAGCTGGTCGACGCGCGCCTTGGCGCCGATCGCGCCGGCGACGTCGTTGATCTTGACCACGTCCTTGTTGAGCTCGGCGAAGGCGGAGTTCCGCGCGACGTCAAGCCCGCCATCGGGCGAGAAGGAGGCGCAACCGCCGAGGAAGGCAGCGAGTGCGAAAGGCAGGCCGCGACGGCCGTGGGTTAGGGTCCGCAGCTTCACGATCAATGCCCCTTCGGCGTCACTTGGCGGTTGAGCTCCTGCCAGCCCTTGGGATCGACCGGACGCAGCGGCGCAGCGCCGGAAACGGCGACATAGGACGGCGCCGCGACGGCGACGCTGGCATCGGCCGGGTGGCGGCCGGCGATCGGCGGCACCGTCGCGGTGCAGCCCGCGAGCAGGGCAGAGAATGCGGCGCCGACGGCGACGCGGCGCGTCGTGCAAAGGCGCATCGTGCAAGAACGTCGGAGAGGACGCGGTGGTGGCTCTATCGGCATCGTTCGCTGGCTTTGCTCGGTGAATCAGTGGGCAAAGCGAAACTAGCGAAGCGGCCTCCAGCGCGGTGTTACATATTGTTTCAGCGGCCCACGGGCGCCTCCGCGCCCGCCTGCGGCAGGCGGACCCGCGCCCGCAAGCCGCCTTCCGGGCGGTTCTGCAAGGTGACGTCGCCGCCATGGCCGCGCAGCGCGCCGCGGGCGATGGTCAGGCCGAGGCCGACGCCACCGGTCTCGCGACTGCGCGAGGTTTCGAGCCGTACGAACGGCATGAAGACCTGCTCGAGCTGGCTCTCCGGCAGGCCCGGCCCGTCATCGTCGATCAGGATGAGCGCCTCTCCGGCGGCTCGCGACAGGCTGATCCTGACCCGTCCCCCATAGCGCGCGGCGTTGTGGACGAGATTGGTCAGGGCGCGCTTCAGAAGCAGGCGCCGGCCGCGCCAGCGCAGCTTGGCTGGCCCTTCGAGCATCACGTCGTGACCGGCATCGACCGCGTCGTCCTTGATCGTCTCCAGCAGGGCTGCGAGGTCGAAATCGCGCAGCGGCTCCTCGCTGCGCTCGCCGCGCAGGAAGGTCAGGCTGGCGTCGAGCATCGCCTCCATCTCGTCGAGATCGGCATCGATCGCCGGCGGCAGCGCGTCGTCCCGGACGCCCTTCGCCTCGCGCAGCTCCTGGGCCCGCAACCGCAGTCTTGTGAGCGGCGTCTTCAGATCGTGCGAGATCGCCGCCAGCGTCTGGGTGCGCTCGTCGATCAGCCGCTTGATCCGGTTCTGCATGTCGTTGAAGGCGCTGGCGAGCTCGCGCACCTCGGCCGGTCCCTCGACCGGCAATTGCGGCGCCTCCGCCCCGACATAGGCGCGGCGGGCGGCATCGGCGAACATGCGCAGCGGCCGCGTCAGCCAACGCACCATCAGGATCGCGACGAGGACGACGCCGAGCGCCATCAGGCTCGTCGACCAGACGATGCCGTGCATGCTGCCATGCGGCCCGCTGAGCCTTGTGACGCTGAAGTTCACCCAGCCCTGGTCCTGGGCCTTGATCGAGAGCTGGAACTGGTGCGAATCGACGCCGCCCTCGGGCAGGCGCGGCGCGGAGAGGATCAGGCGTTCCTGTGCGAGCTCCGGCGCAAGCTCGAGCAGCCTGGCCCGCAACGTCTCGAGCTCGGGACCGGCGTTCGCCCCCGCGCCGCCGGCGGTCAGCTCGGTCGCGCTCCAGTGCACCTCGATCGGCCCGCCCGAGAGCGAATGGGCGATCGTCTCGCGCTCGCCGACCGGCAGCGCCAGCACGGCACGCTTGATGGTGACCAGCCGCTCGGCCAGGCGGCTCTCATTGGCGAGATCGACCTCCGAGCGCAGGCCGACCTGATAGCTCCACAGGCTGAGCAGATGAAACAGACCGAGCCCCAGCAGCAGGACGATGACGGTGCGCGACTGGATGGTATCGGCGGCACGCCAGTTCATCGGCGCTCGACCTGCGGCAGGAACATGTAGCCGGTGCCGCGCACCGTCTTGATCATGGCGTCACCGCCGGCATCGGCCTCGATCTTCTTGCGCAGGCGGCTGATCTGGACATCGACGACACGGTCGAACCCGGTCGCGACACGGTTCTTGGCGATGTCGAGCAGCGCCTCGCGGGTCAGGACCTTGCGCGGCGCCTCGACGAAGGCGCGCAGCATGTCGAATTCGCCGGTGCTGAGATCGACGATGGTGCCGTGCGGGTCGACCAGCTCGCGACGGACGATGTCGAGCGCCCAGCCGGAGAAGGCGTAGGTCCGGACCGGGGCTGCCCCCGCCTGGCTCACCGCCCGGCGGGCCCGCCGGATCAGCGCATTGATCCGCGCCACCAGCTCGCCCGGGCTGAACGGCTTGGCGAGGTAGTCATCGGCGCCGAGATCTAGCCCGGCGATGCGATCATTCTCCTCGCCGCGCGCCGTCAGCATGATCACCGGGACGGCCGAGCTGCGGCGCAATTCACTGCAGAGGTCGAAACCGGAGGTGCCCGGCAGCATGACGTCGAGTACGATCAGGTCGACCGGCGCGCCCTGCAGGAACTCGTTCATCTCCCGGCCGTTGGCGGCGGCGCTGACGCGATAGCCATTGGCGCGCAGCAGGCGGCTGACCAGGAAGCGGATCTGCGGATCGTCGTCGACGACGAGGATATGGGCTTCGGGAGAGCCGAGCGGAGCAGCGCTCGCGGCGGCGGTGTCGGTCACGGCTTGCTGATCCCTGCTCGCCTGCGGCGAAAGCCCCTTCTAGCGCGGGCGACCCCGGCTCGATCGTGACAAATTGTTTCAGCCACCGCCACGCCCCCGCGCCGCCCGCTATCGCGGCAACGCTTTGGGCCGGGGCCAAGGAGGCCTTCGCCTTGTTGCGGTCGGCGAAGTCGATAATATCGCCGTTCGATCACAACGCGGCAAGACGGGGCGCCGTGCTCACCAGCAAGGGCAAGTACGGCCTCAAGGCCATCATTCATCTCGCCGGGCTCGAAGCGGGCGCGACCGCGCAGGTCGCCGAGATCGCGCAGAAGAACAACATCTCCAAGAAGTTCCTCGACGCGATCCTGCTCGACCTGCGCAATGCCGGCATGCTGCGCAGCAAGAAGGGGCCGGGCGGCGGCTACGCGCTGGCGAAACCGGCACGCACAATCATGGTCGGCGCCGTGATCCGGGCGCTCGAGGGGCCCGTTGCGCCGATCGCCTGCGCCAGCCGCTCGGCCTACCGCCCTTGCGAAGATTGCAGCGACACCGAAGCCTGCTCGGTGCGCGCAGTGATGGGCGAGGTCCGCGACGCGATAGCCGAGATCGTCGACAACACGACGATCGCCGACCTCGTCCGGCGTTCGCAAGCGGCGGCGCGCGGCGTGAGCGACTACGTGATCTGAGCAACGGCCTTCCCGCCTCTCGGACAAGGAGCCTGCCCCCGGACACCGGCACGGACGAGAAGCGGCAACCCGCCAGCTGCAGCACGGTTTCGGGAACTCTCCAATTGGCTCGGAAGGGCCGCTCAGTAGGCGAGGAACAAGGGAACGGGGCTGTTTTCGAGCAGCGAGCGCGTCGTTCCTCCCAAGACGGCCTGGCGAAAGCGCGAGTGCACGAAGGCCCCCATGACGACGAGTTCGACCGCGCTGTCGAGGACATGCCGGCGCAGGGTCTCGGCAACATCGCCGCCGACTGCCTCAAGGGCCACCAGATCGCTCTTCACGCCATGATGCTCGAGATAGCCGATCAAGCCGCTGGCAGGCGCGACGCGGCTCAGATCCTTCTCGCCCCCGATGACGACGACGGAGACCGATTGCGCGGCCGCCAGCAGAGGCAGCGCATCGCCGACCGCGCGGGCCGAGCGGGCGCTTCCGTCCCATGCGACCGCGATCCGCTTTGGCGCGGGGTTGCCACCCGTCTTGGGGATCACGATCAAGGGGCGGCCGCTGTTGAACAGCGCCTCCTCGATCATGCTCCGATTGTTGCCCAGCAGATCGTCACCCGCATCGAGAACCGTCACGTCCTGCAGCCTCGCCTG
>JAESGI010000321.1_pt1 | contig 18425 bp, 19 predicted proteins | sample 9269671 | NCBI WGS metagenome assembly JAESGI01 (sample SAMN14515641, study PRJNA621666) | algae metagenome | isolation source: Nostoc indistinguendum CM1-VF10 and co-occurring heterotrophs from gravelly... | place: USA: Clark Mountains, San Bernardino, California | collected 1998-06-05 | reverse complement strand
CAATATTGGATAACCATTAGAACTTGGTCTTCAATAATTAGTTTAGGAGGACGACCTGATTTATTTTTATTTTGCTCATCAGCTTTAACTAAACTAACCATTAACTCAAAGGTTTGACGACTTACTCTGCTAGCGTCCTTAGCCCCAATACAACGAGAAGTACTAACCCTACGTTTCGGGCTAGAAAATGGACATCAACTGAGCTTAACTCAAATTGGAGAACGCCTTAACTTAAGCCGAGAACGAATTCGCCAGCTTGAACAGAAAGCGCTCTCTATTCTTCGCCGCCAAAAAAGTGATATTAAGGAGTATTTTAATTAATTAGAAGAACTTCAGTTATTACCCAAAAATAAAATGTGAGTCGAATTCGTTACTCTCATAATTGGAAACAGATTGTTACTGCTATAAGAATTCTTCGGATTGGCGCTGCTCTCGTTGCGAGCGCCCTTGCCTACACCCAGGTGAAAAGCCACCAGAATAGATAATAAGAGAGTTGTCTAAACAATTGCTAATTGGTAATACTCGCGCTACAAAGAAACTTGTTTCTTCGCTAAATAGAGGTTTGTTAGAAGGAGAAGACGGTGCGGAGTGTACCTGTCAGGATTGTGCCATTGACGCTTTGATTAGCTGGATTTGTAATCACTTGAAACACAGGTGTGACACGGATATTGTCATTAATTGGAAAATTGTAGAAAGCCTCGAAATTCGTTTGCGTCAAATCTCCTATTTCACTTGCGATAAACGGCTGACCTACAGCTATGCCTGCCAGAGCATTTTCAACGAATAGATCAGGAAAAGCGACACCCCCCATCCAATAGCTAGGCTTTAAATCACCAAAAGCAGTATTGGCGTAGCTACCGTAACCGTAGCGTCCAAAAACAGCAAAACGGTCTGAAAGCGTCAATTCCAAGTTGGCTCCAAAGACATCAAACTTTCCTCCTAAAATACTACCGCCTGTATATTGCAAGCGTAGTGCAAACATTCTAGAAGGAGCGTATTCTAACTCAATGATTCCTTGATAAGGATCGCCAAACAGCCCTCCTTCTCCTCGTCCGTTGGGATAAAGAATGTATCCCAGTGGGAAAATACCAGGAACTGGAGAAGAACTCTCTATTCTCGATCGACTGGCAGATGCCGCCACATAAGCAGCTCGCGCCGTAAATGCGCCTTCATTTGGATTCCACCTGACAGCAGCACCCGCTCCTAGCCCTTGAACTGGAAAAAGAATATAGTTATTTACCAATGCTTGCGTAGAGAAGTCTAGAAAACTGACATTTGCATAGCGGTTGATGTCTACATAGTCAGTCAGACTGATGACTGGGCCTAGGGAAAGCGTCAAATCCTCGGATGGAGAAAAGGTATAATTTAGACGGGACACGCCAAACTCTTCAACGGGCGGTTTGGCTGAATAATCTAAAACGCTGCCAAGACTGGGTTCTAATAATCCTGCTGCATTGTCGTCTGCCCCATTGCTGCCAATTTCTAGCCAGAGTTCTAGTGCATCTGTTCCCTTAAAACTTGTAGTCAAGTCTAGGGTAGCTCGGTAAAGGAATGTAGGATTTGGATCTGTTGTCGCAATTCCTCTGCCTGTGACATCAACAATGCGATCGCCACTATAGTCTCCCCCAGTGACTCCAAATACAACTATTCCTGACAATGTGGTGGTTGCCCTGAACTTGTTAGCTTCCAACTCAGCAGTTCGGGCTGCCAATCCATGTACACGTTCTTGTAATGTGCTTAGTTCACCAGAAAACTCTTCTTGAAGTTGTTGTAATGTCTCTAAATCATCACGAGATATTCGTGAACCAGTTCCTTGAGCAATTTGTTCACTGATTTGTTTAAGTGTTACGTTCAATGCTAATGCAAATTCGTAGCGAGTCATTGCTTGCTCGCCCCGAAAAGTTTGGTCTGGATAGCCTGTAAGAATGTCATATCGAGCGATCAAAGATTGAAGCACCTGAAATGCCCAATGTGTAGGTTGAACATCATCTAATTGATTTACTGAAGTCACTTGTCCTTGTAGCATTGCGCCTGATTCTTGGGGAATACTTTCAGGAATTAGCTGGGTAATTGAAGTTGGAGTAAGAGGAGAAAGTTTTTCCTTAACAGTCTCGGCTAAGGTAGGAGTTGCATGATTTAGGATGAGGAAGCTCAAAAGACTCAAACAACCCATTATATGAAAATCTGCAAACCAATAATTTTGCATACTTCAGCAGTAGATTTTAGAAGGATTAACGCTTACGTCCAAGCGTGAGTGCTACTAAAAGCAACGAGCAACATAAAACCATCCCGGCGGCATTAGCCAAACGATGTTGCGATTCATAATCATTGAAAAGATAGAGAGCAAGACATTAAGGCAATACAGAACTTAGTCGCTCGATTCAGATGCAGGTAGTAGATTGCCAGGTTTCTACAATTTGTTGGATGGCTTCATGAGCAGTTGCGATCGCTCTTTTCCGTTCGTCAGCCCCCATTGCCAGATTTTCGGCATGGATAAACGTGACATCAGCTACACCAATAAAGTCAAACACTGCCCGCAAGTAAGGCTCTTGAAAATCGAGTGGTTCGCCTGCATAACTCCCGCCTCGTGTTGTAATTACCAGCGCTTTTTTATCGTTCAACAGTCCTTCGTAACCATCAGCACCCACCACAAACGTCCGTCTGACTCTCACAATCTGATCGATGTATGCTTTGAAACTGGCAGGTACACTGTAGTTGTACATAGGAATGCCAAAGATATAGAGGTTTGCCGCCAGCAGTTCAGCAATCAATTCATCGGAAATCATCAAGGCAGATTCTAATGCTGGAGTGAGTTGAGCCGGGGGGCAGAACGCAGCAGCAATCCAGGCTTCATCGAGCGCGGGTACTGGATAACGTCCTAAATCGCGATAGATGACAGGAACATCTGGATGCATTTGTTTCCACAGGGTCACAAATTGTTGGGTTAAGGAGCGTGAGATAGAGCGCTCGCCGCGTGGGCTAGAATCAAGGTGCAAAAGTTTCATGGATTAACCTCTTAAAACCTGTTTGTAGAGTCAAAAGAACAATTACATCAACTGTTGTATGAGTAAGATCGCAGCTTAGAAATAAAGATGACTAAGCATCCTGCTGGTTGGCTATTCGTTGATATCTGACAAAAAGTAGGGCATTGCAAACCAGCAACACTGCACCAAAGCCAAATAGCGTGTGCATCACGCCAAATTTGTCAGACACAAAGCCAATCAGAATTACAGGGATACCGTACCCCAAATAAGCGCAAACAAAATAGCCAGAGGTGAAGGGAGCAGATTGAGTGCCGCTCATCTGTACCACTTCAGCCAATCCACCCAGATAGGTGAACCCGTAGCACGCCGTTCCAGCGATCGCCACTCCTGCCAGCACCAGCCCTAAATGACCGAGCCACGCTCCATATATGAAGCTAAAATAGCCAGCTACCAGCAGGACAGCACCGATCTGAAGTGATCGGCGTGCCTCTAGCCGACGGGCAAAAGGTTGAAACATAACCCCCGCGATCGTAATGATGAACAACATCAAACCTGCCCAGTTCGGTAGACCATATCTTGCTAACTGAGTAGGTAAAATTACACCGACAATTCCTGCCAAAGACCATGCCAATGTGATCGCTAACCCCGGCCAAACTGCGTCCATTGAAAAAATTGGCAGCCGGATTAATGCCACTGAAGTCGTTGCCTGTTCTGGAATACTAATGGTTAAACCAATACAACCCAGAAGCAAAATAAGGACGACCCAATAGCTAAACGGCACCAGTGAATAGCGATAAAACAAAGCGGCATTCGTAAACAGCGCACCACTGGAAAAGCCCAAAGCAGTGGTTAAGCTGACGTAAGCAGCAACCTTCGTGGCATTTTGTGGCATCAGCGTTGATAGGTATGCCGTTCCTGTTCCAGTCATAAAACCAACACCAATTCCTTGTAGAACTCGTGTGATGAACAGCGTGTAGATATTCGGCTGAACAATCATTAAAAATGTTGCGACACAAGCCAATAGCAAACTTGTGAGGATGACAGTTTTGCGTCCAATCCTGTCAGAGGCTCCACCCAGCAGAACTAGCGTCGGCAACAATCCTGCAATGTAAGTTGAGAAAGCAATCGCCGAAATGCCACTACCAAAACCTGCCATCTTTGCATAAGTACCATACAGAGGAATTTGCAAATTCGTTGCGTGAGTGATGAGGAAAATGGCTACTGCCACAATGAACTGGGGCCGTTTCATTGTGAAACTCCTGAAAGACAAATTGTATCCGTCAAAAAAGCCTTGGTTTGCATTAAATATGCAATTGTTCCAGCAAACTTCAGGTGCTGTAGCTGCACTTTATAAAGAACAATCTTGATAAACTAACTTTACAAAACCGTCTCAATGCCGTCTTGCACGTTCTTGAGTTTTTGGACACATTCTTACTGACTTTTGAGAAATACTTTGGGACTTACGCCCACCAATCGTTTGAAGTGTCGGTTGAGGTGGCTTTGATGGGTGAAGCCAAGACTGTAAGCAACTTCTGCGATCGTCAAATAAATTCGTACTCGGTGTTCCAATAAGCCGAATTGAGGATATCAGCTGGCACAACCGTCACATCACCATATCCAAATTGCCGCTTTTGAAAGCGATGCTCGATCATCTCTTCAACCATTGGCGGCGATGGACTGCGATCATGAATGATAATGCGATGTTGCCTGGAATAATTTTCTGCCAACTGATGCGGTGGATGGCGATGATATTGCAGTTGAATGCCGTCCCATCCTGCTTTGTCACTGGAGAGTAATGGCGCTTCCGGGTAAAGTTTCAGCACATCATCCTGCTGAACAAAATCAACAACTAAGATATCTGAAGTTACCATTGCTTGGCTCCTTCTATGGAACTGGATACTGATCAAATTGCTGCATCAGATCCAGTAGCTCAGTTTGGCTGGGTTGTCGCCCGTTTTCGGTTAACCGGGCTAACCCCTCAAAGTACTGCTCCCGTGAGTCGGCAGGACAAAAGAGGATCAGTAGGGTCGATCTCACTGTTCCAGGATTAGAGAACCCATGCGGCGTATTTTCTGGCACGAGCATCATTGCGCCCGGTGCAGCCATAATTGTTTGCCGATCCAACAGCAACTCCACTTCTCCCTCCACCACATAAAATATCTCGGTCAATTGCTTGTGGATGTGTGGACTGGCTCCTTTCGTTCCTGGTTCCATAACAAATTCAAACAAGCCAAAGTGTCCATTTGTGTTCTCCCCAGTAACTTTGAATGTGCAGGTACTGGTGCCGAGTTTAACGGACTTTCCTTCACCGGGTTGCAAAACAATCGGTAACGACATCAGAAGCTCCTTTGGATTAAGAATTGGGAATTGCAGCGACCGCGTCTATCTCAAACAATAGCCCCTCGACTGCTAATCTCGGTACAGGAATCAAAGTACTGGTGGGTTTGCGATCGCCCGACCACATCTGATTCCGTGCGGCTGAGATCAATTGCTGTTTTTCGGCATCGTGATCAACTGAGAGGACTGTAATTTTCACAACGTCTTCTGGGATTGCCCCAACTGCTGTTAATGCTGCACGCAGGTTAGCAAATGCCTGTTTCAACTGAGCTGCAAAGTCAGCCGCAACCAGATTGCCCGTCTCATCCATGCCCAATTGACCTGCGATATAGACAAGAGTTGTGTTAGCGGGAACCGTTACAACATGGGTGAAACCGTAATCAGATGGATCGAAGAACCCAGGGGGATTGAGGTGCTGAATTTGTTGAACCATGATTTGACTCCTAAATCAATTTTATTGAAAGTTGCCAGTGCAGGAGATCAACCGAGTGGAGACACACTTGCTCAGGCATAGCGATCAGACATCGCCGGAATATCAATCTCTTTCACACAGGAGACGCGCGATAGTTGACGTAAACAGCGCAGTAAGAGAACCAAATCCTGCATTGGAATTTGCCTGCTGTCGTAGGTTTGGATTGCTGCCTCTGCCCCAGCTTCATAGGCGATTTCTGCCGCAATACTACCTGGGTTGAGCGAAGTCACTGGAATCCGATGCTCTCGTAAACATTCCCGCAGGGCATGAACCACACCCCGCAGACCAAATTTAGATGCGGTATTCGCCACTTCCGGTGCGCCAGAGTTATCTAAGCCCGAAAGCGAACTCATATAAACAACACGGGGATTGCTTGAACGCTTCAGATTTGGCAACAACCGATGAGTACAGAGAATAGCAGCCAGCAGATTCACTTGGATAATTTGTTCCATCTCTTCTAGAGTGGATTTTTCAAAGGAATAGGTTGGCTCAAACGCATTCTCCTCCCAAATCCCGGCGTTGTATAACAGAAAGTCAACCGCGCGATCGCCAATTGCCTCAGCCACTTTGACCGCAGCAGTCTGAGTAAGCGACAAGTCTGCCGGAATCCAAACTCTAGACACTTGATCAGCGCGATCAAGGCTAGCAGGGCGAGTTCTGGAAATGAGAAACACCGTATCGCCTGCATCTGGCAACCCAACACTGAAGCCTAAGCCAACGCCGCGACTAGCTCCAAAGATCGCAATATTTGCCATTACTGCACCAACTTGAGAAGTTGCAACTTTATAAAGAAAAACCTTTAGTAAGAATCATAAGTGCTTAACTTGACTTTGTAAAGCTTCTTCTTTAATTTGTTAAGTATGAAAGCAGAATCAACTAGCGTTCGGACTCGACGGGCGATCATCCAATATCTCAAACAGGAAGGAGCAACGGATGCGGAAACGCTCGCCTCCTACTTGAATATCACGGCAATGGCAGTGCGGCAGCATATCTACGCTTTACAAAAAGAAGGATTTGTGACGTACCAGAAAGAAGCACGTCCCATGGGACGGCCTGCCAAGTTATGGGAGTTAATGCCTGCTGCTGATCGTTTCTTCCCCGATCGCTACGCTGAGTTAACGTTGGGTCTGATTAACTCAATGAAAGAGGCATTTGGTGAAGAAGGATTTGATCGGCTACTGGAAGTCAGAACTCGCGAACAAATTCAAGCGTATCGAGCAATCATGCCTCGGCATGCTCCGCTTCAACAGCAACTAGAAGCGTTAGCAGTCCAGCGAACCGAGGAAGGCTACATGGCAGAGGTCACGGCTCAAACTGATGGCACTTTTCTCCTAGCTGAAAAGCATTGCCCCATTTGTGTGGTGGCAACTGCTTGCAGTGGGCTGTGTCGGATGGAGTTAGAAATCTTTCAAGCAGCTTTAGGTAATGATGTGAGCATTGAACGAATTGAACACATTTTGGCAGGCGATAGACGTTGTGTATATCTGGTTATCAGTACTTAAACAGAACTGAACAATAAAAAATTCAATTCTGACTCCTGACTCCTGACTCCTGAATTCTGAATTCTCTATTATTAAGAAGTAAGGCCATTTTATTAGCCGATGCCCAGTAAAACAATTGAAGTCCGAGAGTACACCGTCAGAGCGCACAAGCGGGAAATTCACACTCGCGTTTTCAACTTCGTATGTAAGCAGTGTGAACAACCCACACAACGAGAAACCTTTGGTGTGCGACCGCTCTACTGTGAGCAATGCCGTCCGCCACAAGCACCCAAGAAATCAGTAGTTCCTCTCAAGAAGAGAAAACCCAGAGCTATGAATTACTTGAGTGGTAAAGACATAGCCGGATGAGTTGTTGTCTCAAGGGTGAGTGAGTGCACGAAAGTAAGTGAAGCAGTGCGCTCATTCGCTCAACCTAACTCAAACTGGTAAAAAGTAACTTTAATGTTTAGGAGTCATTCAGGAGGTGCAAACTGTGCAAATACCTCTGCACTTTAGCCATTTAAAAAATGTGATCATGCAGAAGAAACTATTTCAAGAAGAAAATCCAAATTATCATTAGGATAATACTCTTGTTTTTCTTGCCCAAACTTGAATAAATATATCATTTTATTGCCAACCAATCTGATTGACGAATCTTCAATTTTTAACATTGTTCCTTCCGGCAAACCTACGACATAAATATCTGGATTTAAAAATAAGAACTCTTCGAGCCTTTGTTCTCTTGTTTCTCCATTGTGATTTGGGATTACTGCATTTGTATAGTGGGGGTTGATTTGAAAAGGAACTAAATTCAATCCTTGAAAACTTATCGGTTCAATTATTGGCATATCATTACTTGTTTTGATGGTAGGACAAGCAACATTAGAACCGGCGCTCCATCCGATATAAGGAGTTCCATTACTAACTTTATTTCTGATATCCTCAAGTAGCTTATTTTGGTGTAGGCAATGTATTAAATGAAAAGTGTTTCCGCCTCCAACTACTACAGCTTCTGCGTTTTTAATTAATTCATGAGGATTTTCAACCAGATGAATAGCATCAACTTCATAACCTATATCTTGAAATACTTTTTCAACTTTTTCGGTATAGTGCTGATAAGTTGAAGTAACGGCTGCAAAGGGGATAAACACTATTTTATTGACAGAGCTTCCTAAAAACTTTTTAATTTCCTGACGGGGATAAAATAAGTATTCTTCACCGATATTTGTTGAATTACTAAGTAATAACAATCTTTTTGACATGATTTATTTCCTGTAGTTGTAATTATCTATACTGAAGAATGATCAAAGGAGGCAAGGAGGCAGGGGGAACAACTGAGACTGAGCTTGTACTTTGTCCCAGTTCAAACTGTATCAATATTGCTCAAGTTGACAGATAAAATCCAATATGAGTGATGTAAATTTCTCAGGATACCAGAGTCCCCATTCGTGGAAACCTTCTTCTACAGTAATTAATTTAGAGTTTGGAATAATTGCCGCCATTTCTTGAGCGTTACTTAATGGTGTAGTTAGGTCTTTTTCTGACCATAATAATAAACAGGGAGCTTGTATTTCTAGTAATAGATAGCTGATATCTTCATATAAAGAAATTAGCAATCCTTGAATGACATTTTTTGTATTAAATAACAAGTTGTAGGAGAAAACCAAAGGAATATCAACTAATTTCAACCTGCTTCTTGGGAGAAACAGTTGAGCGGTCATTTCGATTGCCCTTCGCGGGATCATCTCCGGTATAGATGGCGCAGGAATTCCAGTACTATCTATCAAAATTACACTTCTGACTTTTTCTGGAACAAGTGTAGATAAAGTAATAGCAATACCACCACCGAATGAGTGTCCTATTAAATGAAATTGTTGTAAATCTAAAACTGACAAAAATGGAAGGAGAAATTTGCTATAGCTAACGTAATCAGAAATTAGACCAGAGTAAGCCGATCTTGCAAAACTGGGCAAGTCAGGAGCAATTATAGTATGGTGCTGTGCTAGTAGTTCCAGCACTTCTTGATAAGGCTCAGTAGAGATTCCCCAGCCGTGTAGCAATAGGATAGGGATTGAACTCGACTCCAAGCTACTTTGCTGATAAAAAATAGTGCAATCTTGTAAATCGACCCGATGATTAGTTAATTGGGATTTCAAAACCGCAACCTCATTCGCTATGACTTGGTAAATTACTTCTACTGTGATGTAATAGTAGCAATCCTACAGAGTTGAGGAAACTTTCTCAAGGATTATATAGGTATGACTTATACAAAGAAAGGAATTTGCAATTAAGAAACTTGAATTAGTAGGCTTTCATGAGAAAGCATCTGTCGCCTAATGAAAGAAGAATTGGTATTACTGAATATGGAGAAATTGCCAGATCATATCCTGCAACTCTACAGCCTCCACATCGGCGTATCACCCATGTGGCATTGCCAACACCCTACTCTGCTTCCTCGCCCACTCGAACCAAACTTGTTAAGGCAAAATCTTCTTAGAGATAGATGTATAGGATTTGTAGTAGCACTTAATATTAGAAGCCATATAGTTTACTGCTAGTTGTATTGCAATAAACAACAGTGACGAAAAACTCTTCACGACAAGATAATGCTTTTGTTAATTTTGCTGATGTAGCAGAAAGAGTAGCTGCTACATCAAAGCGTATTGAGAAAGCAGCAATTTTAGGCGAATATTTTACGAAGTTATCAGATGAAGACTTAGTGCTTGCTACACGGTACTTTGCCGGTTATATATTTCCCTTGCATGACCAACGCACTATCAATATTGGTGGAGCGACATTACTTAAAGCTATTACAACTGTAAGTGGACAAGAAAAGTCAGTACTTCAACAACAGTTAGTCAAACTCGGAGATCCGGGTGATTTAGCTTTTAAGGTCTTGAGTTATGATTGGCAGCCTCAGCAAATTCAACCTTCACTGACCTTACAAAATTTATTAGAAAAATTAGAACGATTATCAATAGCCAAGGGGAGCAAGCAAAAAACCTCCCTTGTTACAGATTTACTAAAATTAGCAACCCCGCTAGAAGCGAAATATATTGTCAAACTCTTAGCAGGTGATTTAAGAATTGGGCTAAAAGAAGGTGCGGTAGAAGATGCAATAGCACGTCTATTCCAAGTAGCAGTAGGCAAAGTGCAATGGGTGAATATGCTAACAGGTGATATTGGAGAAACAGCAATTCTTGCTCGTTACAAAGAGTTATCCTCAGCAAGAATGCGACTGTTTCATCCCATAAAATTCATGCTAGCTAGCCCTGTCACTGATTTAACCGAAGTGACAAAACAAATGCCTCAAGGATTTGCTGTAGAAGATAAATATGATGGGATTCGCGCCCAAGTTCATATCGCATCATACTTGCAACAGGAAAATTCGATTTTACACGGTAGTATTTATCACAATAAACGAGTTGCCTTGTTCTCACGGACTCTTGATGAAATCACACTCAGTTTTCCTGATTTAATTGAGCCACTGGCAGGATTAATAGCCCCATTAGGTATGAGTGAAGAGAATGGCTTAATTTTAGATGGAGAAATCGTGCCAATCAAGTCCAAGCGGATTCTTCCATTTCAAGAATTACAAAAGCGGTTGGGACGTAAACAAGTTACAGAGGAATTGCTCAATAAGATTCCAGTAGCATTTATTGCTTACGATGTGCTGTATGCTCAAAACCGCGTCTTAATCAATGAACCCTTGGCTAAAAGGCGAGAAATTCTTGAATCTCTAAATTTAGATACAGTTAAACTTCGACGTGGAACGCATCAACGATTTGCTGATATTACTAATTTAGATGCAGAATTTACAGCAGCTCGGGCGCGCGGTAATGAAGGGCTGATGGTAAAAGACCTGCAATCAACTTATAAACCAGGACGGCGTTTACGTGAGTGGTTAAAAATCAAACGAGCGATCGCTACTTTAGATGTTGTAGTGACATCTGCGGAAGTTGGTACTGGTAAACGTAGCCGATTTTTATCGGACTACACGTTTGCTGTGCGAAAAAGTGAAACAGACCCAACATTATTAAACGTGGGTAAAGCATACTCCGGTTTGACAGATGCAGAAATTAGTGAACTTTCCAATTGGTTCAGCGCTCATACCTTGCAAGAATTAGAACATGGTAGGGTGTGCATAGTGGAACCAAAAATTGTCTTAGAAGTGACATTTGACCGAGTACAATCGTCCGAGCGACATTCAAGTGGTTATGCTCTGCGTTTTCCTCGGATCTTACGCATCAGAGATGATAAGCTAGCTGAAGAAATTGATACTCTGCAAACAGTACAGCGTTTATCTCAAATAGGCGAGTTGCCTGAACCTACCAGCCAAGTAGCGGTAACTAATGCCCATACAGATGGAATGACATCAACTTCTTTAGAAGCGGCACAGGATGCATTCAAAGCTTTTATTGCACTTGTCAAACCAGATCAGCGACTAGTAATACTGCATGACTCAGATGCAGATGGGATTACTGCTGGTATAGTTTTACAATTAGCTTTACAGCGTGCTGGATTTAAAAAAGTAGAGCGAGTTGTACCCCAGCGCGAGCGTAATGCCTGGACAGATGCCAATAGAGCGCGAGTTCAAGCAACTGCACCAGAGTATTTGTTTGTGCTAGACCTTGGTAGTCAATCAGAACCTGTAATTGCTAACATTCCTACCTGCTTTATTGACCATCATCGTCCAGAGGGAGTACCACCAGGTGACACCCTCATTAGTGCTTATAACTGGGAACTGATTCCCAACACTTCTTTGTTAGTTTGGGAATTGTGTAAATGTATTACACAAGTATCAGATTTAGATTGGATTGCTGCTATTGGCACTATTAGCGACTTAGGAGAGAAAGCTCCTTTTGAAATGCTAGCAATTGCTAAAACTAAGTACACTGCTAGATATCTCAAAGAAGCAACAGCACTTGTGAACGCAGCAAGGCGAGCAGCGGAATATAATCCAGAGGTAGCAGCAACAGCGTTACTTACTCACACTTCACCACGAGATTTAGTGAACTCGACTTCTCCATTAGTTGAACAATTACGTTCAGCAAGAGCGCAGGTAAAAGCAGCAATGGAACAAGCTAAAAAAGCTGCACCGAAATTTGCCGCTAATGTGGCATTAGTGCAAATCAATTCACCTTGTCAAATCCATCCATTAATCGCTCAAAGCTGGCGTACACGACTACCCAAGTACATCGTTATTGTCGCTAATTCCGGTTACATAAAAGAGCGGATCAACTTTAGCATCAGAACCGATCGACTTTGCTTCTGGAGGAAGCTTGCCGATGGAACGCTGGAATGAATTACTTAAAAAACTTGGGTTTAAGTATTGAAAGATAGCAGTTTGTTGAGTAATTTATTCCTTGGAAGTACCCTGAAGGAAGTAGGGTTCTGTTAAACTCAACGTGCCTGGGGAAATACCTTGCAAAATTGCAACAAGTTCTGGTTGAATACCTATATTGTTAGCATATATTGCTGTTCCTGCTGGTAAACCTTCAGGTGTTATTCCCAGACTATATTGCCCTTTTATTTTTGGTGCGTTGCTGAATACATTCCAAGAACAAGAGGATCTTCCACTTGGATAAATGTTTTGGGAATTGTCAACGGATTCCGTGTCAATATCTCTACCTATTGAGGGACGTTTGAGTTTGTACTGTCTAACAGAATATGAGTTACGGAAGTAGCCTTTTATAAGGAATTAAGCCGGCAAATGTGTAAGTTACCTGCTCTGCCAATGGCTTATTCCTATTCATCAGCCAGATTAATAACTTATTTATAAATGAGAATTTCCTAAAAGACTTTATCTGTAAAGCAGCATCGAGGTCTGGCTCAAAGTACAGCTGATAAAGACGCTGCCAATTTTCAGATGCTAATTCTGGACTAGTACTCATATTAATCGCTTGCGTCACGTATAAGCCGCTGAGAATAGCATTTGCAATTCCTTCACCAGTCAAAGGATCTGTCAGATTTGCAGCATCACCAATTTTGAAAATTTTACCATCGCTGACTGTGTTAGCTCGTTTTGCGGTGGCTAAGGGATAAGCTTTAGGTTTTTGCTGACTAACTACTAGACAAAATAGTTCTTTTGTAGCCTGATTACGCTGCACAAATTCATTGAAAAGCCGAATAATGTTTATGTTGTTTTTTTGATATTCATCTATCCACACTCCCACGCCAACATTAAGCTTGACTAATTCTGAGTCTACCGCTACGGGAAATATCCAACCATATCCATTAACCCCAAGAGTTTTATCAAAGAACCTATCCCACTAATAATATTTGTGCCACAAGGGTTAAGCTTATTAAGAACTTAAAACGAAAAATTAAGATTTTCAAGCACATTTTACGAAAAGAAGTAAGGATTTTTAGAATAGTGGGATAGGTTCAAGTAAATTTGAGCTTTTGAGAGATAGGTTTTTGGAAAATCTGTCACTTTTATAGTCCAGTAAGCTCTAATTGCGATCGCATTGGCTTCTCCTGCATAGACACCGCGTGCATCAATTATGTAATCAAAATCATGATGAAGTTCTTGGTGATAACGTTGAATATCGCCAATCCTCTGCGTTCTTTGTACACACCCGGCATTGATTGCTTTTTGATAAAGAAGATTATCGAATACAAATCTAGGTATGCAATAGCCTTTAAGCTCAGTGGGGCACAGATGGCTAATGTCGTTTGAAACTCCGAGCAGAAACCCATCGATTTGAGCGTACTCAGAGGTTAAACGTTTGATGTCCTGTGGATATATCCCCATTGTGGATAATGCTTGAACCGATCCAAGGCTGACTCCATCTCCACAAGTCTTATCTCTGGGAAAACAGTCTTTATCTATAAGCATGACTTGATGTCCGCTTTTAACCAAGTGATAACCTGCGGAACACCCTGCTGGCCCTGCCCCAATGACTACAATTTTAGACATGATTAAATCATCCTTATTAGAATTTGTCTTTATCCATGAACATAGTTTAAAAGGATGCCAACAATTTTAAAAACTGATAAATTGCTTTCTGATTTTTTAGACAAGTAATAGATAACAGACTTGTATTGGACTTTCAGATAATGGATACGCTTGCTTCTTTATAACTAATATCTAGTCAGTTATATTTTTTGGTACATTAGACTACTTGTACTAAGAGTTTTCGATACCGAATCCGAGCCATAATCATAATATTCCACAGAAAAAAGAGTGATGAACCGCCACATGAACGGAGAATTTTCTTTGCAGTTTTTTTAATGTTTTTCTGTTTGTTAACTTTTTCGTCAGCCAGATAAACACCTAATAAAGCTCGATTAATCATCCGATGAAACTGCTTATGTGGTAAGTGAGAAACAGCTTGATCAGCCTGTTTAAGAAAATAAGCAAACCGTTCACTTATTTCTTGCCCATTATTATAGTAAGCACAGAAGTTTAAATCCCCACCTATGCGGTCTTCTTCTTGGTCGATAAAATAGTCAAGTAGGATATGAAGCCCCTGAACCCAAGGAAAGTAGCTGGTTTTAACTTTTGTAGCTAATTCCTCGGAGCAATCTGGATCGCTTGCATAAGCTACAAGGCAAAAAATTCCTAATGTTGAGCCAGTAGAAGCTGAAAATTCATACCAGTTCATTTGAGGAATTTGGTTACGATGTCTTTCAAACCATGCTTCTAAGCGAGGAACCCGCTCGTTAACTTGAACGTGTTTATGAACTTGTAAATCACAATAATAATCAGCCAGATGATATAAGCTAGGGGCAATTACATGATATGACGGTAGCTCCTTTAATACATTTTGACAAGTTTTTACTAATTCCATCAGATAGCCGCCATCGTCTTGTTCTTGACGAAATTGGTAGTAATTAATGCATTTAGCGCTAGGTGTCAAAGCATCTAAACAAGCTTGATGGAGAGTACGGAAATCTTTCGGATCTAAAGAAGTACTGCGATCGCATAGGTTATCTAAATAATCGCTAATTGTTTGATAAGCAACAATAAAGCAGATTATTTGCTCAATTTCTTGTTTAGCAAGTAATCCATAGATAGAACCACCTTCACAGTGAAAATCTTTAGTTTTTATACTTATCAAAGCCTGTTTACGTAATTCAGGATTAGGAATTCGTTCAGCTTTTTTCTTCCAGAATTCTAAATGTTTATGAACTCGTGGAATAACATCATAATAGATTCTCAGCATCAGCATTGTAGAACTAGATGGAACTTGCAATAACAAAGCTTTTGGGAGAAAATCTTTAATATTTTTATTATGATTATGATCCTGATCTATGAGCATCAGTATTCTTTATAAAAATTAATCATTAACTATTTTTACATTAAAGTTTAAATACTTAAAATTTACCTAGCCTTTGAAACAGGTTAGATTAAAATGCTATGTATAATTAGACATATTTAATAAAATATGAATAGTAATTTGTGTAAAAATTGGCTTGTTCAAGACTGATCTTTCCCCTGAAAGGGGTGAAAATACAAAATTTTTTGCCTCTATCGCCCTGAATATATGTGAGACAGATTGGCTGCGCTCCTTCCATTTTGAAGACGGTCAACATTCCATGTAACATTCTTGTACGGTTGGTTCAAAGCTTTGTTAGTTTCCAGATTGGATGCCAGGAAAACTTCGTCTACGTAAAAACCGATTCCCAATCGTTAAAAAGACAGCAACATAACTCCGGCAATAACCACTTATTGCGGTTTAATATCAAACATTGTTCATACTTTCAGCAAGTTTCCTATTAACTCAGCAGCGCTGGGTTGTTTTGCATTGTTTATTCTAAACTCCAATACGAAGCTTTGCCCCACAAATTGCTAAAGCCTCATCTTTCTTACTAAATCAATATCAGCAAGCCAGATGAGTTGGCTTTGAGCCGATGCCGTTTCTTCCATAATTGGAGAACACCACTCCACACCGTAAAGCCAATTGTTTTTAAGGCAAAAAATCCCTTGAATAATACGACGTGTTGATTGGAGACTAAAATCAACTTCAACTGTGTCGCCTAATTGAAAAACCGAAGTAGGAACAGCAGCATTTTTGAAGACATTTGTTGGATAAAATTCTTTAGAAGGCAAGTAAAGTATTTCACCGCGACAAACAATTGCATAAACCCACTTCGGGCTTTCCCAGTAAACGCCACAGCAGTAACCTAACAAATTGTAGGTTGGCAGGAAAACTTTTTCTCGCATCTGAACCGCTAATGGAGGCATAGCTTGACCCCACGGAGGAGAAATATACCAGCAAGATTCCAAAAGTGTAATTTGGTTAATCATAATGCTTTACCGCTCTAATTTTAGACACTTCAGATTTACTGATTGCGCCAACGGCGACTAAATGTGAGAGCCATTTTTATTTTTTCAATTACCTTAATTCGATCCAATCTTAAAAGTCTGGTTTATGCCTACTAAATAAGAAATGTTTTTATGTAATCATCTCTATCCAAAGATTTGAAGCTTTGTGAAGAATCGATGCATTCTTGGATACAAATTAAATTTCAAACATTTACCAGTAATAAAAACTTTTTCTTGCGAAAGTACCACTTTCAATCCCTATTACAAAACTTAATTGCGTAAAGCTTCGGCATAGCTTTGCTTAGGCACAAGACACGAATAAATCAGCCCAGCCCCTTCGGGGTTCAGCAGTCGCTCATGGGGGAAACCCCCAAGACCGCGCTGCTTCACCGTATCAATAATATTTTTGGCAAAACCGAAATATCTAGGCGCTTTCGCCTTAAGGGCGAAAGCGACGGCTGGGCTGATTTATTTATTGGATCTCCCTTAGAGCGTAGCCGGGCGTAACCCACTGTGAATTCTTTTAATATCTACGCTAATCCGAAAAAGCGTAATTTTGGCTGATCAGATTACTAAGAGATGTACAAATAATGTATAATTTATTTCCAAAAGTAATAAGTCGAAAAAGTGAATGGTCAATAAAAAATGGGCTGTTAAACGGCTAACAGTAAATCTCACGGCAGCAGAGACACAGAAATTGTCAGAATACTGTGCAAAAACAGGAAGACCCTTTAACGATGTGATTCGAGAATTGCTGCGTTCTTTGAAGGTTCACAGTGCAGAAGTATCGGAGAATTCACCATCTTCTAAAGTTTCAGAATTAGCTCGACTTCAAAAATAAGTCAATCAATGAAGAAGAGGATCTTACAGGGATGTTCATAAGACTCAAATGATCTTTGTAGGAATTAATAGTCAATTGCTCTAAGAGCTAATTTGTAAACTCAAGTAAAGTACTTGTCTTGTAAGGGTTTCAGGAATTTGAGTCAATCAAGCACTTGTTCGCTAAAACTTAGACTTAGTAACGAGTTGAGTATCCTTAAGATTTTCTTTACGAATCAGCTCTTATCCAAAGTCCCTTTAGATTTTCTTTACGAATCAGCTGTTATATCTTAGAGCGAGTTAAGCTTCGGTAATCTTTTTCTTAAAAAGTTGGGTACGCGATCGCCTATTTACTAACTTTGTGCCAGTTGTTCTATAAGTTGCAGTAAATTTTTTTCACTGCTTCCACAACCTATGTCAATAGCTGAGTGCCTCTTAGAAGTAAATTTGATAGCCTGCTCCAACTGTGCGATCCCGTATGGCGAATCTTGATGCTTAGTCTGCCACCATAGGGCAATTTGATCATATCTGGTGGCTATAGCATTCGGATTCATCTTCTCAACAATCAACGCAATAAGTTTAAAAGCTTACCTGATTATGCAGCAAAAACATATTATAAGAGAAACGGAACGCTCCCTTCCCATCAAGAGAGAAAAATTAAGGATGCGTCGTTTACTAATCGCGCTCAAGCCTAAAAATAGCAGTTTAACCAAGATAAGGATATTGTGGCGGTTTGATTTTCAATAATTCTGTCCAGTATTTTATAGCATTATGTTTAGTGGTTCCGATATCACGCAATTTGTGAACTCTGCCTATTTCCATGAGAAAATATGTAAGTTTAAGAGCAGTAAGTAAGTTAATCAGCCCTACCGCTTTAAAATTTTGTAAAAATAAGTGGAGCAGAATTTGTAATTTTTGTTTATGACGAAAATACGTATCGGCTCAATAAGTCGGGGTAGCGAATAAAAGTAAGAAGAGTTGCTAGCATCCGATTTCATGAGAGTTAACTATATTTTTCTAAGGTAGGCATTGTAAATACAAGCAAGCGCTTTACTATA
>JAESGI010000320.1_pt1 | contig 18502 bp, 16 predicted proteins | sample 9269671 | NCBI WGS metagenome assembly JAESGI01 (sample SAMN14515641, study PRJNA621666) | algae metagenome | isolation source: Nostoc indistinguendum CM1-VF10 and co-occurring heterotrophs from gravelly... | place: USA: Clark Mountains, San Bernardino, California | collected 1998-06-05 | reverse complement strand
GACCCCAGTTAAAGTTGACTGTAGGATCTATGCGAGTTTGCTTCAGGTTGGTGAAGTTTATGTTGTCGTAGTACTCTGCTTTGAGTCCATCTCCCTGAGAGAGCAAGCTGGCGCTAGCGGAAATACTGGGTTGTGCCTGATCAATACTTTGTAAAGATGATTGAGTACTAATTATTGGGCTTGGAGATGTTGATAACTGTTGCTTTTGTAAAGTATTCATTGGGATATATGCCTCACAATAGTTCTAAAAGTAATTTCATAATTCATGTTTAAAAATTAGTTTTAGATTGATTTTTTCAAAACCATGCGTAACAAGTTTGGTGATACATAAATGTATTTGTTGATATTGATGTGATCTCACTTAATTACTGATACGCTTTTCTTTGCTGTCTACTCCTTTGCTAATTTGCTTTACTACTCCACTGCCTATCGGATCAACTTTCAAATAAAACACTATGAAGTATATTTATTGGTTTATATGTATGTCCTAAAAGCAGCTAGATAAAAAGTCTATATGACAAGAAGTACTAGGGATTACTTTAAGGTGTATTAGTCCTTATAAATCTTTGTTTTCTTTCAATAAATTTATAAATTTTGATGATGTAAATTAAGTTTAGTGAATTTAACCAAAACTTATAAATTACCTCTTTTGAGAGCTTCTAATCTCACTGATGTGCAGGTACATGAAGTTCAGGTGAACCAATGCCCAACTAGGCAAACATATACTTAAGTAGTGAAAAGTATAATTTTACATATTTGTCTTCAAGTAGCTTTTTAAAATCAATCAACTATACATTGGACGATAGATCAAGGTCTTATGTCTATCTTTTTTGTGGAACTTTATTTAAAAATTCACATTAATAGATACCTTTTTAAAGCAATATCAAAGTTTTGATGAACTTTCAGTAACGATTACTAACATACGTAAGTAACAATTACTAACATACGCATAATCTCATGTTTTTTCTCTGCAAAAATATTAATTAGATGAAAATTGGATAAAGAAAATTTTTAATTATTTAAAGATTTGAAAAACTATCATTTATCTCTGCTTCATTTTGACTGCAATTTTATATTTATATTTTTGTTATAATATCCGGCAGAAGACCTGATTTTGACCATAAGTTTATATTTATATCTTTGTTATATAGCTAATCAAGATTCAAATTGCATAATCATTGGTCATTAGTACCAATGACTAATAACTCGAAATCCTACGGCTTTGAAAACGATGGCGTCGCGCTTGCGGGAGCGTATCGTCAAACAAGCGATGTTTTTGCAGTCGTGGGAGACTAAGCTAATTGGTAATAAAAGCTGCAAACCCTTTCCCTTGCCTCCCTTACCTCCCCTGCCTTCACGCATCATTATTAAACAATCAGCGTCCGAAACCTTGATTATTCAGTTAAGTTACAAAAGTTTTCAATTTATTCCAAGTCAGAAAAATCACAAGTTTAATGCCGCACATTCCCACTTTCCCCTAGACTAAGGGCAGCAACCTTGTTCAAACTGGCTGAGGAAAGTGGACTTTGACTGAGACAAACAATTTAAACTCTACCATCCAGAATGTCTCACGCAGGGAATTGCGAGATTTAGTGCGGACTCAGCTGCAAATGCTCCTGGAAAAAGGAGACTTGCAGGGGGCAAAAGCTATTCTCGTACCTGTGCAGCCTGCGGATATTGCCGAGGCGATTGAGGGTTTGCCAGAAGCGATGCACGCTTTGGCTTTTCGCTTGCTTTCTAAGGATGAGGCTATAGAGGTTTATGAATATCTCGACTACAGTGTTCAAGAACGCTTAATTGAGGAACTTAAAAGTCAGGAAGTCCGCGATATTGTCGATCAAATGTCGCCGGATGACCGAGCTAGGTTATTTGATGAATTACCGGCAAAAGTCGTTAATCGTCTGCTAGAACAACTGAGTCCAGCAGAACGCCAAGCTACAGCCCAACTATTGGGTTATGAAGCTGATACTGCTGGGCGAATCATGACGCTAGAGTTAATTTCACTGAAAGAAAACTTTACAGTATCTCAAGCCCTAGAGCGAATTCGCAACTTAGCTAATGCCAGTGAGATGATTTATTATCTTTATGTCATGGATGCAGCAAGGCGCTTAACGGGGATTGTATCGTTGCGGGAGTTAGTAACGTCTCAGCCTGAGCAAATTATTGGCGAAATTATGACCCGTGATGTGGTGTTTGTCCACACTGATACAGATCAGGAAGAAGTTGCCAGATTAATCCAAAGATATGATTTTCTGGCTGTGCCTGTAGTAGATCGAGAACAGCGTCTAGTAGGTATTGTCACCGTGGATGATGTGTTTGATATTCTGCAACAAGAAACCACCGAAGATATCTATGCCTTGGGTGGTGGCGTGCAGTCGGGGGGTGACAATTATTTTCAGATGGATTTACTAGAAATTGCTCGGAAGCGGGTTGTATGGTTATTGGTTTTACTTGTAACCAATACGATTACAGGAACGATTATTAAGTCGCAAGAAGACCTTTTGGCAAAAGTGGTGACACTAACGGCGTTTATCCCCTTGTTGACTGGTACTGGTGGTAACGTGGGTGCCCAATCTTCTACAGTCGTGATTCGGGGGATGAATACTGATGAAATCCGATCGCTTGGCGCATTACAGGTAATTGGCCGAGAGGCGATCGCAGGGGCATTGTTGGGAGGAATGTTAGGTGCGATTGCTACTGTCTGGGCTTATTTTCTGCAAGGACGATTAGAAGTAGCGATCGCTGTCGGCACTAGTCTGGTAGCTATTTCTATTTTAGCTTCTATCTCCGGTTCAGCACTGCCATTTCTATTTCGCTATCTTCGTTTAGATCCGGCATTAATGTCTGCACCATTTATTACCACAGCAGTTGATGTCGTGGGCGTTTTGATTTACTTCAATTTAGCAAGGGTAATTTTAAAGTTATGAAAAGAGTCATTTGTCATTTGTCATTAGTGAAGAATAAAGTACAAATGACTAACTTTTACAATTCTGATTCTGTGTCTGGAGCAACAATTTCGCCAGTACCTAATTGCAATATCATGTCCTGATCAGTAATCAATCCACTGAGTTCTTTTACTTGTAAATTCATTTCTTCACAAGCTTGTCTGAGTTCTTTAGCAAATTTGTTGAGGTCTTGACCATAGCCACATTGATAAGCAGCAGTTTCAATTCCTTGTTTGGCATTTGCTCTAGCACAATCTACTAGTTCTGTGCCATACAATGGTGTAGGAGATGCCATAGACGTAGTTATTATTTCTTCAATGTTTGCTGCTAGATAGACTATCAATATTTCAATATTAATTCATCCCTCTAATGGAAGACAATGAGGGTAGAGTTATAAATTGAGAGTTAGGAGTTAAGGATTAAAAGGTTATAAATAAAGAATATACCGATTATAAATCATAACTCCTAACTCTTAAATATTTCACTTAACCATTGACAACATCTCCACCATTGACATGTAACACTTGTCCAGAGACATAAGAACCATCATCAGAGGCTAAATATACGTAGCTAGGAGCAACTTCTTCAGGTTGTCCGGCTCGTTGCATTGGTACTTGCTTACCAAAATTTTCAACTTTCTCTTCAGGAAAAGTTGAGGGAATTAAAGGTGTCCAAATTGGCCCTGGCGCGACAGCATTAACGCGAATTCCTTTTGACACCAAATTTTTTGATAAGGAGCGAGTAAAAGCAACGATCGCACCTTTTGTAGAGGAATAATCTAGTAATTGTGGGCTACCTTTATAAGCTGTTACCGATGTGGTATTGATGATAGAACTGCCTGCTTGTAAGTGCTTGAGTGCAGCTTTAGTCATGAAAAACATCGAGAATATATTAGTGCGGAAAGTTCGCTCTAGTTGTTCTTCGGTAATTTCTTCGATACTTTCTTTTGGATGTTGTTCGGCGGCATTGTTGATGAGAATATCGAGTTTGCCAAACTCACCAACTGTTTGTTGGATAGCTTGCTGACAAAAAGCTTCATTGCCAATATCACCTGCAATGGTTACTGCACGACGCCCTTGTTTTTCTACCAATTGTTTTGTTTCTTTGGCATCGTCGTGTTCATTGAGGTAAAGAATCGCCACATCTGCACCTTCTTTAGCAAATGCGATCGCTACAGCACGACCAATACCACTATCTGCACCCGTAATCAATGCTACTTTATCTTGTAGCTTGCCACTACCCCGATACTGGGCATCATCTGATTTGGGTTTTGGTGTCATTTCTGATTCAACACCTGGTGCTTCTTGCTGCTGTGGCGGTTGTAATTGTTGCTCTTCTGAATTAGTCATAGGTTTTGTATTGGTAATTGAGTTTTGGATGTAATTAGGTACTTAGTAATTTGGGTTATGCCAGAGGTGATACGTGAGAGGTGATAGGGAATAATCTGCCCCCATTTCAAAAGTAAACCTTGGATCGAAAACTCAACCCAAGGTTTATTTTTTGCTTTGGCTCCCACTAGCCATTTGCAATTTTAGGTGCTTATACCCCGGATGCTTACCAAACGTACTTATTGCTGGCAATTGTACGCGGCTTACATTATTTCTCCTCGCACCTCATACACACTATTTACCTGACCACGGAAAACAAGTACATAACTCTCGTCTGATGAAGGATTTTTCCTTATCATCTGCTTTCAAGTTTACTATTATGTTGCTGTAGTTTATCGCTCTCTAGAGGTAAAACAAGCTGGATTTTACTCAACCTTAAGACGTAAAATAAACAAAATAATAAGAGTTGCTGAATTAGCCTATAAGCATCTCTATTGTCTTAAGAACTATGCCATTTTCTCTAAATAAAAATAAAGATTGATATTTTCTCATTTCGTAATTGTAAAAATCCTTGCTTTTATACCATCACTTTTCCTAAATGTTAATATTTATTTAGGCTGATATCTGCATAGTTACCTTCTTGCAAAAGTATTTGACAACTAGTCCACAAACTAATCGTCCAAAAGTCTGCGTGGTGCGCTACATTGAGATCATTAGAGGGCAGGGGTTATGGCAATATTAAATGTTTCCGAGTTAGAGCAGGTTGAAAAGTTTCGCCACTTACAATTAACCCTGAGCGATCGCTGGAAAACGAGCGAGTCATTTGACAATAGTGAAGCGGATATTTTAATTATTCCCTCCATAAGTCTCGACCAGCGCGAACTCCGAAAGATCGAGGGTTGCGAACATTATGAAGAAAGATTACTATTTTCTTTAATTCGGTTGCAAAATCCCCGGACTCGGCTGGTTTATGTAACATCAGTACCGCTACATCCTAGTATTATTGATTATTACTTACAACTGTTGCCAGGAATTCCTTTTTCTCATGCTCGCAGTCGCTTGGTGCTACTTTCTACTTACGATTCCTCCCTTAAACCTCTTAGCCAAAAGATTTTAGAACGCCCCCGCCTGCTAAAGCGGATTCATCAAGCTTTGAGGCTAGACAAATCATTTATGATCTGCTACAACTCTTCGCACTGGGAAGGCGAATTGTCTGTAAAATTGGGTGTACCTCTCTATGCTGCCGCACCAAATTTACAGATTTGGGGGACAAAAAGTGGTAGTCGGCAAATCTTCGCTGAAAGCGGAGTACCGCATCCAGATGGCAGCGAAAAAGTTTGGAACCACACAGATTTGGCAGAAGCTACCAGTGATTTGTGGGAACGACAACCGACATTAAAACGGGTAGTGGTAAAACTCAACGAAGGCATTTCGGGAGAAGGGAATGCATTGCTGGATCTTAGGCCAATTGAGAATTTAGCACCAGGTAAAGGGACTCATGCCGAAAGGGTAGCAGCAATTAGCGATCGCTTTTCAACAATGCGCTTTCAAGCAAAGCTTGAGACTTGGGATAACTTTTCAGGAAGAATCCCTGAATTGGGGGCAATCAGCGAAGCATTTCTGGAAGGGGAAATTAAGCTATCGCCCAGTGTTCAAGGACGAATCACACCTACTGGTGAAGTAGAAATCCTTTCAACCCACGACCAAATTCTCGGAGGCCCAGACGGTCAGATTTATTTAGGTTGTCGGTTTCCGGCTGATGAAAGCTATCGATTGCAATTACAGCAATTGGGAATACAAGTTGGCAGAAAGTTAGCAGAGAAAGGCACTTTAGAGCGATTTGGCGTAGATTTTATCGCCGTTGACAAGGGTAACCGAGAGTGGGATATTCAGGCGATCGAAATTAACCTGCGTAAAGGCGGTACAACTCATCCATTCATGACCCTGAAATTATTAACAAACGGGCGCTATGACCTTTCCACGGGTTTATTTTATAGTCAGCAAGGTCGTCCAAAATACTACATTGCCACAGATAATCTGCAAAAAGAGCGCTATCAGGGATTATTGCCTAATGATTTGATGGATATCATTGCTCACCACAGACTCCACTTTGACAGTGGTACTGAAACGGGCACAGTGTTTCATCTTATGGGTTGCCTTTCACAGTTTGGCAAGTTGGGATTAACCAGCATTGGTGATTCACAGCAACAAGCACAAGATATTTATAACAAAGTCGTGAAAGTTCTCGATGAAGAAACCCGCAGCGATAATCATGATTTATCCGCGTTTTCAGATTATTCTTTCCCCGTGGCTTGGGATGAATATGGTCATTAGTCATTAGTTATAAGCTGATGCGCGCCTAAATTGTATAAACACTCTTTGCTGGTCGTTAACACTTAACTGTTGACGGTTATCAGTCATCAGTCATTGGGGTAATGATAATGGAGGTGTGTAAAGCCTAGTGTGAACGAAATTTATAGCCGCCCTTTTAACTAATTAACGTCAGTTCGGGTTAAGAAGATTTATTCAGCGTTAGTTGACGGAAACAACGCAAACACGTTGACATATCTCAGAATCAAGCAACGGTGTAATAAGGGTTTCAGCTTATCCCAAACTCAGGTTAATTAGCTGATTAGTTCTAAATGCGATCGCTATTAGGTAAACTTTGCTGATTGCTTGGCTCTTTTCCAGATTGAGATTGAGTATATATATAGGTTCCCAACGCTAAAGTTAGCCCAATACCTAAGACCACTCCCACGATTCGCAATAAATTGGGAGTAATTCTCCTAGTTAGCTGCTCATTTAGCCTTGGTTGGTAGATAGTGTCATCCGTTCGGACTTGTGTTCTGCCTTGATTGGATGCAGGTCGTGGTTGATACAACGTCACATCTGGCGGCACTTGTGGTCTACCTTGATTAGATGCAGATCGCGGTTGAAACAACGTCTTATCTGGTGGCACTTGGGGACTGCCTTGATTAGATCCAGGTCGCGGTTGAAACAACGTCTTATCTGGTGGCACTTGGGGACTGCCTTGATTAGATCCAGGTCGCGGTTGAAACAACGTCTTATCTGGTGGCACTTGGGGGCTACCTTGATTAGATGCAGGTCGCGGTTGATACAAAGTAACGTCAGGTTTGTTGGCGTTCGGATTATTTACAGGACTCTGTTGATTTTGCTCGACTGGGTTAACCTGTCTGGGAACGGTTTCGTGATTTGAATCTTGATTGTACTCAGGCTGAGGGGGAGGAACTGTTTCCTCAGATTGGCTTTGCTCAATCGGGTTAAACTGTCTGGGAATGGTTTCGTGATTTGAACCTTGATTGTATGCAGATGGAGGGCGAATAATCGTGTCTTCGTTCGATTGTCTGGGAACGGTTTCGTGATTTGAACCTTGATTGTATGCAGATGGAGGGCGAATAATCGTGTCTTCGTTCGATTGTCTGGGAACGGTTTCGTGATTTGAGCCTTGATTGTATGCAGATGGGGGACGAATAACCGTGTCGTCGTTCGATTGCCTGGGAACAGTTTCGTGATTTGAACCTTGATTGTAGGAAGGTTGCGATTGCCCAGTACTCCCTGTGGCAAATTTGGCAGCAGCTTGCAAAGCCTGATTCAGTTCTTCTACGGTTGCAAATCGGTTAGCTGGGTTCTTGTGGAGGCATTTCATCACCACAGCTTCCAATTGTACGGGTAAATGCTCACACCCTGGTTGCGATCGCAGTGGTTTCGGTGGCTCATAAGCATGAGCTAATACCCAAGAAGCTTCGCTGATATGACTGCCCTTAATGCTGATTCCAAATGGGTCAGCTCCACTCAGCATTTCGTAAAGGATAATCCCTAAACTGTAAATATCACCTCTAGCGTCCAGGTTTTTATCACTTTGGATTTGCTCCGGAGGTGCGTAACGAAATGTACCGATAAATGTACTAGTTATATTTGTAATGTTGGAATTTTCTGAAGATTCACTGCGAATTTTGGCGACACCAAAATCCAAAACTTTTACCCACTCTCCTAAATCTGTAGGCACTAAAAATATATTATCTGGTTTCAAGTCACGATGAACTACCTGAATATGCTCAGTGCTTTTCCCGCCATCCCGTTGGAGAGTCACTCCTTGATGGGCAAGCTGTAGACCTTGGCAAACTTGCCCCATAATCTTCACAGTCCGCTCAACAGATAGCCGCTTTTCGCGCAGCATTAATTGTCTGAGCGTTTGCCCCCGCAAATATTCCATTACGTAAAATGGAAAACCTTCTGTGGTGACACCACAATCACTAATCTTAACAATGTGGTCACTTTGCAAAGCAGCACAAACTGCCACCTCACGCTCAAAACGCTTTCTCATTTCTTGTGATGCCAGCAGTGTATCTTTGAGCAACTTCAACGCTACCTGCTGACCTACACGGGTGTCCGTTGCCAGGAAGACTTCTCCCATGCCACCCCCGCCTAGTCGTCTATCTAAACGGTATCGCTGGTTATCACCGACGAGGCGACCAATCCAAGAATTTGAAGGAGGTGGGGATTTCATCTGGGGCAACCCATCCTAGTTATTTTAAACTGTTAACTTTAGTCAGATATACTACTAGTGTTACAAATATGATTGCTCGTTAACTTAGATAAATATTAGTAATTATATGCTACTAGTGTTTGTTTAATTATACTCAGCTTAACATAGTTAGTAGCTTAAAGTAATGCTAACAATTTGATAAAATGTTTAAAATTAAGACCTGTGGCGGTTGAAATTTGTTCCTGATGTGAAGTTCACGCAAATTTTACGAGGTTATCAGTTTCAGTAGTGCTGATTGCTGAGTATAGTACACTGTGGCGAAAGTTGGCCTATTTTTAACAAGGGGATTTTGCCTCTTGCAAAGTCTTGTTAATTGAGATGGTAGGTGGATTTACACCGTGCTGTACTAGTAGTTGAAAATGCGCTTTTGTATGCCTTGCTAATAGTCTTTGCTACAGAATAATTAAACTTTTGCAAAATATATTCTGTCAATGTACTCTGGCTTACATGATTAATATGTGCTATTGCCATGAGGAACGAGGATGAGTAATGTGCTCTCTATAGCCGCCGTGACAGCAGTACTAAAAGCCTTGCTGGAAAATGGTTTAGTCAGTGATCCGATCACTGCTAGTGTTGGTGATGTAATCGTAACTGCCCTACCACCCGATCGAATTTCAGTTGAAGCTGACGAGCGCGCTCAAATCAATCTTTTTCTCTATCAAGTAACGCAGAATCGCAATGTTGATTGGTTATCTCAGGAATTTCGGAGCAAACACTCACGGATGAATGCTAACCCGCGTTCTCCGACTCCACCACTAGCTCTTGACCTCCATTACTTGCTTACAGCCTACGGAGCTAAGGATTTTCAAGCGGAGCTTTTATTGGGCTATGCAATGCATTTATTACATAAAACACCAGCTATCACATCTGATATTATTGAAAATACTCTGATAAATGTCTCTACAACAAATACCTCAAGTGGTTTTTCACAAGCTTTAGCAAGTGTGTCCGTATCCGGTTTAGCTGAACAAATTGGGCAGATCAAATTGACTCCGGAGTTTTTTAATATGGAAGAAACTTCTAAGTTATGGTCTGCTTTACAAACCCACTATCGACCTTCAGCTACCTATCTGGCGTCAATGGTATTGATTGAAGGTAGCAATGATAAGTCTGAAGGTTTATACATCATGCCCTTGTCTCAACCGAGTATAGAGCAAGTTTTGGCTCCAGCAAAGACTGATCAAATGATTGTTGCAGGCACAACATTAGTAATTCGTGGTAAGCGGTTACGGGGTGAGATCACGCAAATCCGATTAAGTAATACCGAGACATTACTAGTACCTCAGGAAGTTAAAGAAACGCAAATTAGTCTGTTACTCCCACCAGATTTGTACGCAAGTGTGCAGGGTATCCAAGTTGTACATCTAACAATGGGCAATGCAGGACAAATGGATCATTTAGTTGAATCCAACGTTGTGGCTTTTGTCCTCCATCCAAAAATTACAGCATTCGCGGCTCAAGTGGAGAATAGCAGTGACAATTTACGCACGGCAGAAATTACCGTTAAATTCCAGCCCAAAGTTGGTAAAGCGCAGAGGGTAGTTTTGCTACTTAATGAAGCATCAGGTGATAGTCCGGTAAGTTACTTTTTCTTAGTTGCGCCACGCACTGAAGATACTGATGTTATAACTATTCCTGTCAAAAACGTAAAGCCAGCAACTTATATTGTCCGGGTGCAGGTAGATGGAGCAGAAAGTCCATTGCACAAGAATCAGTCTGGGGAATATGATTCGCCACAGGTGACAATTTTATGAATGCAACGATCTGGATACTAATTATACAGGGCGGTTGAATACGATCACTATGCAAACATCGAAGTATGTCTGATTGTAGATAATCGTAACTAATTATATGAGTGGTTCACGTTAGCACAACTTGAAGCGTTTCTTGCCAATCTAACTTATCTACAACGATGGCTGCGCCAACGTCAAGGACGATAGCATCTACAAATTTACCGAATTGGGGACAAGCCGCAGAAATTGGATTCCAAACTATATTTCTAAAATTACTGCTTGTACCTGAATTTACAAGATATTGAACGCCTGAGAGATTTGGCACTTAGTCATGGAATTGACATCATCCAGGTGCAAGATACGAGGAAATCTGAAGGGGGAAGGAGGGTAGGGCGATCGCGTTTCAAGATGTATTCTTTTGCTGTTAAGCTGACTTGCTACCCCGATTTCTCAGTAATAAATTGAGCAAGTCAAAACGTAAAGTCTTGTAAAAATAATTCACTTCTGCATAAAACTCGCCTGATTAAGCCAGAGAAGAAGATAGAGGGAAAGTAAACTTCTGGAGTGCTAAACATCCTCTCAAGGATTCAAGCTTGATTTCAAACAGCACTAACAGCAACTTGAGGATTTAATTGACTGCAAAAGTAGTGAAAAAATTGATTGAGTCAGGTAAAAGTTATGGCAAAGATCATTGATAGCAAGGATAAACTGTTCGTTGGTGGCGATGGCAATGATGATTTCTCAACCGGGAACTACTCTTTTGACCTCGACAACATTACATTAAATAGCTCTTCAGGCAATGACACCCTCATCGGTGGCGATGGCGATGATAGGTTGAATATTGCGGGTTCATCAGGCAATAACCTGCTCGATGGTGGCGATGGCAATGATGATCTCTTAACCCTTGGTGAACCTTATTATTACCCCGAATTCAATCCCTCTTCAGGCAATAACACCCTCAACGGTGGCGCTGGTGATGATAGATTGAATATTGACTTTTCAACAGGCGATAACCTGCTCAATGCTGGCACTGGTGATGATGACTTGAGTGCTGAGGGTTCAGAAGGCGATAACCTGCTCAATGGTGGCGCTGGTGACGATACTCTTGACGCCAGTTACAAACTCGTAGGCGAGGCCGGTCCATCCGGTATTCCCTCCGAAGGTAATAATACCCTCAACGGTGGCGCTGGTGATGATCGCTTGTATGTTAACCCTTCATCAGGCAATAACCTGCTCAATGGTGATGATGGTGACGATTCTCTCTTTAATTATAGTTTTGGTGGCTCCTTCAGTTCTGACGTTCTTGGCAATAACACCCTCGACGGTGGCGCTGGTAATGATACGTTGAATATTGACAATTCAACAGGCAATAACGTACTTTTTGGAGGAAATGGTAATGATTATCTTAGTGCCTCTGATGCGTTAGGCAACAACACCCTTAACGGTGGCACTGGGAATGACACCCTAATTGGAGGATCTGGTACTGATACCTTTGTTTTCAATAATTTCAATGAAGGCATTGATAGTCTTTATGGCTTCAACGCTACCAATGAAGTTATTCAAGTATCGGCTGCTGGTTTTGATTGCAGATTATCAATCGGTTCACTTAAGGCAAGTCAGTTTACCATTGGAACATCTGCAACCACTTGCACTCAACGATTTATTTATGACTTCCCCACAGGTGCGCTGTACTTTGACCGAGATGGTAGCGGGGGTAGTTTTAATCAAATACAATTTGCACAACTATTTGGTGGAGTTTCACTAACCGAAAACAATTTTGTGGTTGTTTAATTACAGCAGTATTTAGAATTCAGAAGTTAGCACAACTTGAACCGTTTCTTGCCAATCTAGCTGCAACTTTGAGTGAGCATTGCCGCTATTAATGGCAATTTCTACCCAGCCGTGACTACCAACTAAAGCTATTATCTCTCCCACCTTGACATCACTGTAAGTTTCACAGCCTGGTATACTCAACCCAGCAGTTTGCACACACCAAGTTTTACCTTGTACGTAACTGTCTGGAATGTTGCTCACTAGGTTGCCAAAATTGTCAATATATTGAATGCAACCCACTACACCATTGCTTGTCTGTTTGCACTCGCCTATATCTAGCTTTACCAAACTTGCTGGATCAATTTCTTGCCCTAGCTGTTTAAGAGAGACACCACTGGCAAGACTAGCTCCTACTGCTGCAAAGATATCTCTACCGTGAAAAGTGTTGCTTGGTTGAGGAGTTCGCCAATAGTTAAGATTTGTAAGTTCGACGGCTGCGATCGCAGGACTTTGACTAAGTACCCCGCTAAAGATACCATTATCTGGGCCTACGAGAAACCCTTGAGCAAATTCTACTGCGATCGCTCGTCGCTTGCTTCCCACACCCGGATCTACTACTGCCACATGCACTGTCCCAACTGGGAAATAAGGATAAGCATTCATCAGGCAAAACCTGGCTGCGGCTATATCTTGCGGCGGAATTTGGTGCGTTAAGTCTACTACCTTAAGTCTGAGGTTGATTTGGGCTATGACACCCTTCATTATGCCTACATAAACATCGCGATCGCCGAAATCGCTCAGTAAAGTTAGGAGTAGTTGCTGACCTATCTGGTTCTTAGACATATTTTAGGTAAAATATACATTAAGTAGTAACTTTCTGTAGCAACAGCTACAAAATTTATGCTATGTTAGGAATGCAAGATATAAAGCAAAAAATTAAAGAAGGTAATCACTATGAATCAAAATAGACTACAAAGTACCAGAAAAGCACAAGAAGCCCACAGACAGAATATTCAAAAAAGCCTAGAGCATCGCTTGCAAGTGGCCAGAGCAAAGGGCGACGAACAGCTGATTCGTCAACTGGAAGCTGAAATGAGGTATTCCAGCTAAATCAAGTTTTCAATGTTCTTAGTTTGTTGTGTAACCCGCTATGGCGGGTTTTTTTTGTTTTAAGGAGGTTTCCTGGTAATTTGGCTCTTACAGCGTTTTTCAATTAGTTGAATTACCTCATTCTCCATCCTCACCTCATACTTCTGGCTCAACACCCAAGGCTCGTAACTGTGCCGCCAAGCGTTCAGCTCGTTGCAGAGCAGTTTCTTTAGCTTCTCGCTCTTGTTCGGCTCGTAAGCGTTCTTGTTCAGCTCGTTCTGCACCAGTAGGAATTACATTACCCGTCGCGTCGCACCACCTCAGCCAAACATCCGGCTTACCTTCATAAGCACCTTCCCACAAACATAAACCTAGCTCAACTTCAGTCAGCCATTGCTCACTCATGGGTATATATTGCCGCCCACGCAACTCGTACATCTGTAGAACTTCACCACCAAGTTGTCGAGTTGGATCAAAGATAATGTAGTACATTACCCGCATCCTGGCATACTCTAAGATTTTTTGTCCTGTTTCATTGCCTTCTCGATTTGAAACAATTTCAATCACCACCTCTGGCGGTTTACCAAAATCCCAGAAAAAATAAGAGCGATGCCGTCTTTCCCACCAGTTATCAGCTACTTGTACATCCAGGCTCAAAAATACATCAGGCACAATCGGCGGTTGTTTGTTACTGGGAAACAACCCCACATTGGCGGCTACTAGAAACCCTTGGGCATTACTAGGCCCGTTCCAAGAGCTGTAAAGTGTTTCTGTCAGCAGCCGTTGTTGTTTTTCAGATGGCAGATTATCCAAGGGTTCATCGTCCTCTGTCACCAGATGACTAACATCTGGTAACAAATCTTCTGGTAATAAGCCAGCGTCTGTCAAGATGATAGATTCACTCATAAAGAATTCTGGGGGTAGGAGCTTAATTTTATTGTGGCAGCAGCATTAATCCCCTTCATCCTACCAGTAGATTTTCTACACTTACTGTTGTCGTCGTAGTTGCTACCTGAATAATCCTACTGTATTGCGATCGCCACTGTAGTGCATTAAAATTGTTAGATAGCCAATTTCTGGCGGTTGCTGCAAAGGCGAAACCCACCGATACCAGCAAAAAGCTCTAAAGCTTTGAGTCTGTTTCTTGTCATGCCACTATTGCAACCGCAAAGCATAATGGTAAAACTCTTCATTCTTAACGTAATCTCGCGCTTCATAGAGTTTTTGCGCCGTTATGTTAGAAATTTGAGTAGATAAAATTACTCGAATTGCTCCACTTTCTTTTGCGTATTCTTCTGCAACACTCATCAATAATTTTGCAATTCTCCTGGGGCGATGTGACTCTTCTACATACAAATCGTTCAATATCCATACTCGTTTCATCGCCACTGAAGAAAAGCTAGGATAAAGCTGGGTAAATCCGACTAATTCCCCATTGTCATTAGCTGCAAATACTACTGAGTCATTATTATTGAAACGTTCTTTGAGAAACTCTTTGGCAGCTTCAAGGTTTGATGGCTGATTGTAAAAAATGCGATATCGATCAAATAGTACTGAAACACTTTCAAGATGATTAATATTAGCCAAGAAAACTTCCATTGAGTGTCCTCATCACTTCAATGCAGTTTACACCCAATGCTGCTCGGTTAAGGTAAATAGGAGATGAAATCAAGAAAAATATTTGCTTTCTCAATTAAAGTAATTGGTGGGCATTGCCCACCCTACTTAACTAAGACTTTGGTTTATAAGTCGAAGCAACGTGCAATTCTTTTAACTGTTTAGCATCTACACTCGAAGGTGCATCTGTTAACAAACAACGTGCTTGTTGTGTTTTCGGGAAAGCAATGACATCTCGAATAGATTCTTCGCCAGCTAGCAACATTACCAAACGATCTAAACCGTAGGCGATGCCACCATGCGGTGGTGTACCATATTCAAATGCTTCTAAGAGAAAGCCAAATTTACTTTGTGCTTCTTCAGGAGATAAACCAATCGCTTCAAACACTTGCTGTTGAACTTCTCGCTGATAAATCCGCAGACTTCCGCCGCCAACTTCTACGCCGTTGAGTACCAAGTCGTAAGCTTGGGCGCGTGCAGTTTTTAAGTCGCTTAAATCATCAGGATGTGGTGCTGTAAACGGGTGGTGCAGTGCTTCTAAACGTTTTTCGTCAGCATTCCACTCGAACATGGGGAAATCTGTAATCCAGAGTAAGTTGATTTTTTCTGGATCAATTAAGTCAAATTCTTTAGCGATCGCTTGCCGTAATCTATCTAAAGTCTTATTAACTGTACCAGCATCACCAGCCCCAAACAACAGCAAATGTCCAGCTTTTGCACCTGTACGGCGTAAAATTTCTTGTTTTTGTTCCTCGCTGAGGTTGTCTTTAATCGCGCCAATGGTGTCAATTTCGCCATCATCTCTGACGCGGATATAAGCTAAACCTTTAGCACCGGCTTCGCTGGCTTCTTTAAATAAATCACCGCCTGGTTTAATGCGGACATTAGAAATTACATCGTTACCGTTGGGAATGGGCAGGATTTTGACGATACCACCATTAGTAACAGTGTCCCGAAAGACTTTGAAACCAGAGTCTTTGACAATATCTGAGACATCAACTAATTCCAAACCATAGCGGGTATCTGGTTTATCACTACCGTAGCGTTGCATCCCCTCAGCGTAAGTGAGGCGGGGGAAAGGACGCTGTAACTCAATGCCTTTAACGGTTTTGAAGATATGGCAAACTAAGTTCTCGTTTAGTTCGATAATTTCTTCTTGGGACATGAAGCTCATTTCCATGTCCAACTGGGTAAATTCCGGTTGTCTGTCGGCGCGTAAATCTTCGTCACGAAAGCAACGGGCAATCTGATAATATCTATCTAAGCCGGATACCATCAGCAATTGTTTAAATAGCTGGGGTGATTGTGGCAAAGCATACCACTCACTAGGATTGACGCGGCTAGGTAGAACATAATCCCGCGCTCCTTCTGGGGTTGAACGGGTAAGGATTGGGGTTTCGACTTCGATAAAACCTTCCAAATCTTCGAGATAACGACGCATGGCTTTGACAATTTGATGACGCATTTGCAAATTTTGCGCCATGCGTTCGCGTCGCAAATCCAAATAGCGATATTTTAGCCGCAAGTCTTCCCGCACTGTCTCGGTGTCAGCTACAGAAACTTGGAAAGGTAACTGTTTGCGGACAGCATTCAGGAGTTCAATTTTATCGGCGTAGATTTCTACCTCGCCTGTTGGGATGCGGGTATTGAGCGATTCTTCGGGACGTTGCGTTACCCTACCAGTGATTTCGACAACATATTCATTTCGCAGAGCGTTCGCCTGCTCATAAGAATCTGGGGTGCGTTGCGGATCGCTGACAATTTGGACAATTCCAGAGCGATCGCGTAAATCTAAAAATATCACACCACCGTGATCGCGGCGACGGTCTACCCATCCGTAAAAGGTAACAGTTTCTCCTATATGTTCTTTTCGGAGTTCGCCGCAATAATGAGTTCGCATAAGTGTTAATTATTGTTTCCTGGGCTAGATTAGCAAGAAAATGTCAAAGCTTTCCCATTATCTAGCATCAATAGTAATTGTAGTAATAAACATACAATAATCTCACGCCAATTTGGCAAAGGTCGATTGGGGGAGTGGGTGAGACGCAAAAGCTCAAAGAAGACGCGATGAGGCAAAGAAATTATCGGATACTCTAACCGTGTCCCAGCACTACCATTTTTTCCATAGTATAATGTTTCCGTTTTTACAATATCTTTTTGTGTAACTTTCCTATGGAACACAACTAATAACTGTTAATCGCTGTCTCCATAAAAATCTTCATCTAATAACGTACACCCATAGGGGCACGGCACTGCCGTGCCCTTACACCTCGTGATGTAACATTGTACAGGTAGAACGATTTACCAGCCTTAGAGAAATTGCTGGGGAAGAAGTTTTGAGTGAGTTGTTTACTTTGTATTCAGAACCAGTGATTCGGCTGAATTCGGTCAAAACATTAAGTTGGCAAGCACAACTTGATAAGGCATACTTTGTTTTGCCTAGAAAAGCATATCTTTAATTTAACTCTTCTGTAAGTTCGGGAGCTGCTTCTGTAAGTTCGGGAGCAACTCCCATAAGTTCGGGAGCAACTCCCATAAGTTCGGGAGCTGCTTCTGTAAGTTCGGGAGCTGCTTCCATAAGTCCGGGAGCTGCTTCCATAAGTTCGGGAACCGCTACAGTTGCAATATTGATAAGTACAGCTTAAATATGGTGTGCAGCAAGTCGTTGGAATGCCGACGGTGCTGGAATATTTGCGAGGTGCTGACGTATCACCTCTGCACACGCACCTGGGCTTAACAACGAGGTATCGACTTCAAGATCATAGATGCCAGGGATGTGGACTTCACGTTGCCATAACTGAACTGGATGTGGCATCAACGAGTCGGCTGTACTTCCCACTTTCCCCCCCGTGTTTTGTCGCCGTTCCATAATGATTTCAATGGGGCAACGAACGCCTACGAACAAAACCGGCAATCCGTTCAAACGCCGCGCACTATCGGCCAGAATGCCCCGTGGGATTGCGTAGGCATCATGGTGTCCGACATCGACCACGACATTCAGACCCAAGCGGCTGTGGGCGGCGATGGACTCATACATGGCACTGTACAGAATGGGAACAAGGGGTTCGATGTCCTGGCGTTCTCCCCCTGGCCGCAGACCGATTCCAGGCAGGTATCGTGGGGGAGTCATTTGCATAAACCTATCGACACCCAAGTTCATCCAAAGACCATCAAATGTCTCCTGGATTACTGCAACAATGCTTGACTTCCCTGATCGCGGGGCACCATTCAGGATGATAATCTGTCCTAGCTCCTGTGTCTGCCCCATGAATCACTCCTCAATATATATAACCCAAGTTGCTAGTTATAGTGAAAAGCGATCACTAAACTGAACTATCTCTTCGAGACGCTACGCGAAGGTGACCACAGTGGGTCAATAAAGTAATAAAATCCCCTCCAGTCAGAAAAAAAAAAGGAGGGGTGTATGTTAAACGAAATAATTGCCATTTA
>JAESGI010000319.1_pt1 | contig 18882 bp, 23 predicted proteins | sample 9269671 | NCBI WGS metagenome assembly JAESGI01 (sample SAMN14515641, study PRJNA621666) | algae metagenome | isolation source: Nostoc indistinguendum CM1-VF10 and co-occurring heterotrophs from gravelly... | place: USA: Clark Mountains, San Bernardino, California | collected 1998-06-05 | reverse complement strand
CAGTGACAGCAGACCCCCAGGAAATGGAACTCGAAACAGGGGAAGAAAATGCAGAGGTGGAGCCATTAATGGAAGCTTCGGAACCGCCCGAAGTAGAAGAAGAGGAACTTGTCCAAACAAAACCCGCCCTGTCGCAATCAACCCAAAACAGCAGTACTGAAGCAGGCGACGGTATAGAACAAACACTTAGTCAAAGTAAAGCTGGAGGTAGCCCGTTATCGGATGATGTACGCACCTTCATGGAGCCACGTTTTGGGGCGGATTTCAGCCAAGTACGAGTGCATAATAATGGAACGGCTGCACAGCTAAACCGGAAGTTGCAAGCGCGTGCCTTCACTCACGGTAATGATATTTTCTTTAATGCGGGTCAGTACGAACCTGGGTCTAATTCTGGGAAAGAACTGTTAGCTCATGAACTCACCCATGTCATTCAACAAACGGGGAGTATTTCAAATAAACAGGTCGGCCGAAAACCTGTAGAAAACACTCAATTGCACCTTCAAGCCAAACAGCTTCCTACCAAAAGATCCCTGCAAGATCGAGAAGACGAATCAAATAAAGACCAGATTTCATCCAAAGCGGTATCTGCTCCATTTAATCGATCCGCTCGGCAGCCTGTAACAGGTAAAGATATAGTAGATAACGATCGCCTGCTGTCTGCTCCCCTGCCATCTGAGCAGAATGGGCAGATGAATGAAACCAAGACTAACCCGCCTAAGCCAGAAATTGTCACCTCAAAAGCAGATGCCAGTTTAACTACAAACGAAAATCACACTCAACCTCGGCAGGGATCAGAGGATGCGGCAGGAAAAGTAAAGGGTGCATCTGTAGAACCCGTAACCGACGAAGGTGCTAAAGCAGCAAAAGAAGAGACCGCCTCCCCAACAAAAGCGGCAGAATCTCAGGCAACTGAAGGAACAAAGCAGCCTGCCGCTCAGGATACAGTTCCGCAAAACTTAGATCGTGCGGCTCAATCGCCAACCGCAGCAAACCCGCTCTCCCCAGCTAATTTAGCGACTTCTGACTCGAACACTCAACCTGCTCCACAAACAGGTGGCACGGCGGCTCCAGCAGCGAGTGACGCGGGAGGTACTGTCAGTGCAGCCGGAGGCGGCGAAACCGCAGAAGAAGGCGAAATAGAAGGCCCTAGTGAGGAAGAGATAGAAGCTGTTGCCACGGGTACGGAAGGAGTAGAGTTGCCTTCAAGCGATCGCAGCGAAATCGAAAACGCCCTTGAAGATGTAGGAAGTAGTGGCGATGCAGGGGCGACTGGCGGTGATATGGGCGGTGGGGGCGGTGGCGGTACAGCGATCGAAGACCCGCCGACTCCACCAGTACCAGATGTCTCCCAATCCGAGCCATCGCAAGCGTTCGCATCTCTAAGTCAGTTGCCACCGGCTCAAATCCAAGCAGGGCTGGGAGGCGTAACTACTGCGATCAACAGTTCTATCACTCAGAAGCAAGCAGAACTAGCTGCGAATCCACCGCAGATGGAACGTCCATCGGGTTCCGTTGCTACGAAAGATGGGGCAGCAGGCGATCAACCTTCACTTGCTACTAGAACGCCAAAACCAGTTGAGAAAACGCCCCAGAAAGAGGCAAAATCTGTTCCACCGCCGCGGCCTGTTAGGTTGCCACTAGGTCGAGCTATAGGTCGAGCAGCTAGCTTACCGTCGATTCAGGGTGATGCTGAAGGTAAGGTCTCCCCTGGGGATGTGCAAGCTCTCAGAGCGTCGATCAACCGAATGCCGACTCGCGATCCTGGACTCAACGTCACCGCAGTCCCTCCCCCAGCGCTCAAGCTGGAGGGTGACGCAGATCCCAACCAAGCCAACGAACAGAAAGCCAATCTGGAGAAAAGTGCGACAGAGGCACACGCCCAAGGGCGGCAAGATTTGGCAGAGCCGATGGGCGAAAATGCTATTTATCCCAACGTGCCGAAAGAAACCCTCAAAGCAGAAGCGGTAGGCGGCAGTGAGGCAGGTACTAGGGCAGAAAGTGGGGTTAAGCTAGCCGGTGGCAACACTAAAGGAGGCGGCGAAGATGATGCCATCTCAGTTATTGCCCAACAACAAAGTGGACAGGAGATTCAAGCTGCCGTTGCTCAAGCTCAATCACAAATTGCCACACAACGGCAGGAACATACTGCAAAGGTCGCAGAAGAAAAAGCTAAATCGAACCAGGAAATTAACAAAATTCAGCAGGAAAATACTGATTTACAAGCGAAAGAGCGCGAAAAGACCCTGGCTGAAGTGGGTCAGTTGCGCTCGGATTGGAATAAGGAACAGACAGATTTAGTAGACAAGTCCCGCAAGGATGCGGATACTGCTGTGTCCAAGGGTAGGCAGGATGTCCACCAGAAACAAACCCAAGCACAGACGCAAGCTGCTGACCACATTGAAAAAGGCAATCAAGATGCAGAAGCAGAGCGGAGAAAGGGAGAAGAAAAAGCAGAAGCAGAGCGGCAAAAAGCCAATCAAGAACCAAAAGGTTTCTTTGGTTGGCTTGCGGATAAAGCTAAAGCCTTTTTTGACGGCATTAAGCAAGCCATCCAAGCCGCACTGGAATTAGCTCGTGCGGCAGTAAAGCTGGTTATCGAAACAGCTCAGAAACTAGCAACCGAGGTGATTGAAGCAGCTCGCAAAATTATTGTAGCTGCCATCAAAGCCATAGGTGAAGTTTTGATTGCAATCGCCGATGTACTATTAGCAGCTTTCCCGAAATTGCGCGATCGCTTCCGCAATGCCATCAAAGCTGTAGTGAAAGCAGCCGAAGCAGCCGTTAACGCCCTAGCCGAAACGCTCAAAAAGGGAGTACAAGCAGCCCTTAACTTGCTAGGTAAAGCTTTGGATGCAGCGCTTAAGCTCTTGGAGAAGGGCTATATGCTGGCTGTAGACTTAGTGAGTAAGGCTGTGCAAGGTGCAATATCGGCAGCAAAGGCAGTGGTGAGCGCCCTTGGAGTTTTTGCTGCTCTAATTAAAGACATTGCTGCAAGTCCAGGACAATGGCTGCGTAACTTAGCAGCAGGCGTGATGGATGGCATCAAGAATCACTTGTGGACTGCGTTCCAAGCTGCGGTCAAGGAGTGGTTTAACCAGAAAGTGGACGAAGTGCTGGGCTTGGGCATGGTCGTTTGGCAAATGCTGAAGCAGGGCGGCATCGGGACAGCACAGGTGGGTCAAATGGCATGGGAAGGCATCAAGGCGGCAATTCCCCCTGCCTTGATTGCGATTTTGATTGAGAAATTGGTGTCGATGATTGTACCTGCTGCGGGTACAGTGATGGTGATCATCGAAGGGCTACAGGCAGCCTGGGGAACCGTCAGCCGTATCCTGCAAGCAATGGAGCGGTTCATGGCATTTATGAAAGCCGTGAAGACAGGAAATTCTGGCCCGCAGTTTGGGGCAATGCTGGCGGCAGCTGGTGTGGTGTTAATTGACTTTGTGGCGAATTGGTTGCTGAGGAGAGTGCGCGGCGCAGCAAGTAAGGTGGGCGGTAAGATCAAGGCGATCGCTAAGAAGATTGGCGACAAACTGAAGAATGCTGCGAAGAAAGTCGGGCAGAAGCTTAAAGGTGCTGGTAAGAAGGTGGGTGATAAGTTTGGTAAAGTGCGTGAGCGGTTCTTTGGGAAGAAAGATAAAAATAATTCTGAAAGTAAGAAGAATAAAAAAGATAGAACTGACAGTCGAAATGATGTACAGAAGAAAACTGATCTTCGTAAGGCTGTAGCTGAGGCTGAGAAAGCAATGAAGGAGAAAGATGCTACACCAAATAGTGTTAAATCAGTTTTTCCTACTATTAAATCAAGATATAAATTAACCTCAATTAAGCTAGTTAAGGAGATTGCTGATCAATATCACGTAGACGTTAAGATTAATCCGGGCGATAGTACTACATCGCACAAGCTAGGTGGAAGATCATTCAAACTAGCACCTGGTGGCATTAGATCTCATGAAGGTCACAAAATATTGACAAGCTCAGGTAACTTAAAGGAAATACATCTCATTGCAAGGCATGGGCCTGATGTAGTTGAAGCAGAGATGGAAGATCGCCTAGAAGAGACTAAACAGCGCTTTAAAGATCTGCGTAATGAAAAGATAGAAAAACAACAAGTGCGTATACAGGCTGCTCAAGCACGATTAGATGAGTTTAATAGATCTCCTGCACCAACAAAACCTGATAGCGTAGCTAAACGACAAAGAAACATCGAAAATCAAAACAGTGTAATTAGTGAAGCAACAGAATTAATACAAGAGTATCAAGATGTTGATGAAAATGATAGAGAGGCTGTTAAGAGTGCTATTAAAAAATGGACATCTAGAAGAGATCCTAGAGGAATGCCTGTTTATCGTGCTACTAAATTTACAAACTTGAAGATAATGGAACGTGCTATCAAAATTGCTTTAGCTCAAAACCAGCAACAGATCGATTCAGATTTTATTGATCCATCGGGCAACTCAAAACCTAATGGATTTCCCACAACGATAATCCATAACTTACCAGTTAATTTAGGAGTAGGATTTGAGCTTGATAATAATATGCAAGTTGTGCCAATCAATTCACCATTAAAAACAATAACACTCTCATTGGTAGTATCAAGTCCGTTTGAATACATGGTAGAAACCGCATTTTTAGATCCGTAGAAAAACTATTATGAATGAAAACAAAGATTTTTTAAAAGTAGTTGGCGATTTCCTAATTCGGTTTTATCACGAAGAGCCTAATGTTACTAAAGCATCCACGAAAGCAATAAAAGCTATGACGGGACTTTTCGATTATGAATTGGAAGTATCAAATGCTTTTAAGCAAACTCTAGAATCGTCATTAAATAAAAATACGCTAAGAGATTTAGTAAGACTCAAAGCTAATCGATATGCCCAAACTGATGAGGATGCTAGAGAGTTTTTAAACTTTGTATATAAAGACAATGATCTTGATAAGGTAGTAGACTTTAAGGAACTAAGAGATGAGATCGAATAGTAATGTTATGAATTGTAACCTACTGTTTTACGATCGCTCCCATTCCCTCCTACCCATCCACTCATTCATCCTCGCCCTCACCTCTGCCAAAGAGTGCCGCCTCACTGTTCAATTCAATCAAGAAACCTATCAGCATATCGAAACCGAAGCGTTATTCAACCTCAAGCCTGAATTACGAGGTGCATTCTCAGCAAAGAATTTTCAACCCGACCCCGATATCGAAATCGAAGCCACCCTGCAACCTGATCTGCTGGTTCATTTGAGCGAATGTACAACCTCAGAAGACGCGATTGCCTACTTACAAACCCTCAGCCAAACTCAACCCGATCATCCCTTACTGAATACCGAAAGTTGGTATGCCCTGCGCGTCACCCAATCCCAAAAAGCAGGTGAAATTGGCTACCAAACTTTTTGGGCTTATCTAAATCCTGCGGAGATTACACAGCAGAATTTCTCCAGTGAACACATTACCCAGCAAATGATGCGTTTCTTTCGTGAGCAAGTAAATGATGCTGGAGAACTCAACCCAGATGAGTTAGATAATACTCTTGATGAAATTAGTAATACCTTTGAGAATTGGTTGAATACGACTTTTGATGAAGGCGATCGCGCTATTTCAAACGCCATTGATGATGCAATGGAGGCATTAAATGAGTTAGTAGACGACATCGCTGAAGCGGCTGAAGAGGTTACGGATGACTCTTCAATTTATCAAGTAATGATTGATTTTTTCACTGAAGATGATTGGGCATTTATCAAACTTCAGGGAGAACCAATTTTACAACTCGCGTTCCAAGGCAAACGCGATCGCTGGACGTGCTATGCCAAAGCCAGAGAAGAGGAACAGCAATTTGTCTTTTACTCTGTTTGTCCGGTTAAAGCACCCAAAACTAAACGGCGAGCGATCACACAATTCCTGACTCAAGTAAATTACGGACTGGTTATTGGCAACTTTGAACTCGATGTGACTGATGGTGAAATTCGCTACAAAACCAGCATTGATGTCCAAGGTGAGCAGTTGACTACCACCTTAATCAAACGTCTTGTGTATACCAATGTCTTAATGATGGACGACTACTTACCAGGAATTCAGGCGGTACTTAAGGGTGAAACTGTAGAAGCTGTCCTTGAGGGAATTAAAGAATAAAACGATGAATGGTACGCTTGTAAAGCAAAAAATTTTAATATAGCTAGGCAATAATATTTGTAAAAATCAGCTAAATTTTTTATTTGAAAGAGGGCATGAATAGAATTTCGTCATTCACACCCAACAGTTTTACAAATGTCGCCAGAAGTTCTTACTGATAGTCTTGAGACTGACTAAGTAGGTGGGCGCTAAAAGATACAACTAGATTAAGAAATGTAAATCGCTTAAAAGCTTATATTGAAAGCGTTTCTGGCGCTTTACATAAGTTTACACAGTTCGGTTTAATTGTGCCTACCTACTTACCTTGGGTTCTGCTGTTGCTTCAGGGGCATGACCAACAGCCACCGCAGCAACAATTGGTGCAGGTGTCGTTAGCAAGGAATTGAGTAACTCTCGCTGATGATCCACATCAGCAAGAGTTCGGTATATTGTGTAGGGATCAATTTGCATCCCCAACGGTGTGGGTACGATTTTTAAGTATTGATTAAGGAGTTGAATGTAATGCTGATCAAAATTTCGATGAACCACATAAGATCGTATTGCATTAAGCAATCCAATAGCTCTTTCAATTTCGCAAACATCACAACTATCTATTTCTGGCTGACTTTCACGGTAGCCTTTACCTTTTTTCTCGGCTACCAGATTATGAAATTTAGTAATGGCTCTCTGATGATTGCCTAATGTGTGGACTTTGGTTTGCGCTTGATAACCGACTCTGCCCCACTGCACTATTAAATTCCCATCTTCGACAATGGCCGACCAGAATTTATTGCTGTTTCGGATAGCATCAACAAAGACTAAATAGATTTCCATGTTGATTATTTCTCCGTTGGTTGTGGATTAGATATAGCTAAAATCCTGTTCTTAAAGGTTTCAAAACTCTCTTGTTTGGGTTTAGCAGGTGGTGGAACATCTTTGTTTAACAAAGAGTTTTTGAAGTCCTCGAAACTTGGAAATGTACTCATTTTCTTCTCCGATCTAATTAATTTGATTAGTAAGTTAATGTTTGGAAATCAAACACTTCCTTGTACTTGGGCGTTGCCCCATCGAATTTGATGCTGTAAAGCTTCAAGTATTGTTTCCGCTTCCAGAATCGTTAACTCATCTAAAGCAGAGCAGACATCATACAAATCCTGGGGAATAGAATCAGGAATTACTAGCTCACACAAAGCGTCTTCAAGGGCTGTAGATACTGGATATTCAGTCATCGGTGAGAGGTTAGAGTAATTGCACTTTTGTCAAGAGGGTGCAGGAAAAGGCGATAAATCCAGCTTTGAAACTGGCTTTCGGAGATATTTAACCACGCCTAAGTCTTGATTCTCTCTTTCTGCGAAGTACTTAATCGGGTCATCCGCTTTGCCTTTGTCATTTGCAACACTAAAATGGTACAAACCGCGAAATATCATCTCCAAAGAAATGCGGTCAAATGGTAAAGATAATTCGTCTGCAACCGCATCTCCCAAGTCAACTAAAACAGCATAAAATAACCAAGTAGCCCAGACTTGCAACTTCACACCATTAATAGAACCAGTCCATAAATAAGATAGCCCCAACAGGCGTTTGACTGTGTAAAAAGCCTCTTCAATTCTCCATCTTCGTCGATATAAATCAGCAACGACGTAGGGTGGCAATATTTGTGGGTCAAGAACAGAAGTAATATAAGAATAGCTAGTTTTACCAACTTTGATTTCGATTAAACGCAAAGTGAGAACTGGTGCGCCACGACGAACAGTGCCAAGTTGAATTAATCGGTCTTTAAGTAAATGATCATAGCTAAAAATTTTTAAGTATTTAATAGAGGCTTTGGCTTTTAAACGAGTAATAAAATGGACTTCTTGATTAATCAGTTGTTGTAAAAACTGAAAATGATAGAAACCTCTGTCAAGTAAAACCAGAGTTTTAGCAGGTAGTAAATTCAGTAATGAAGTTTCAAAATTAGTTTCGGATGCGGCAGGATTAGTATGAAACCAAACTTCGACAGGTAAACGAGTAACTAAATCAATAACTGTACAAATCTTACCTGCAAGTTGCCCTGTTTTCAGGTCTTCCAAGCTTTTTAGCTTCCGAAATAGAGCCTCCAATGTAGACCCATCAGCTATCCATATTCGTTCAAAATTATCAAGTGCAAACTTCACACTATCTGGCAATGGTCGCCTGAATCTTTGTTGCCAGTTAAATTGTAATTTCGGCAATAAATCTTTAAACGTCCGCTCAAATAATTCCGAAGGAAATACTAAAAATCTTTCTGACAAAGACTGTTGAGCAACTTTAGTAGCAGAACACCATAATAAACCTTCTCATGCTAACAGACGATTTAACTCTTGAACACCAGGAACTTGTCGCCACAACAGTGTTAAAACTGCTGCTACCATTAAAGATAAATTGAGAACTCTGTCTCGTAATCCTAACTGTTTATAATATTTTTGTTGGGCAAAAACTGCTGGGGTTAATAAAGCTTCTAAGTGTTTAGCGGTAAGCGCAGCCATGCCGTCAGGCTTATCGCTTCATTATCTATAGTAGGAGTATTATGTTTGTGTGCGTGATCAGAGTTTTGTTTTTGTCGCTTGGGCATAATGGTAGACCAAACTTCTCATTACCTCGTTTGATAATTGAATTTACCTAACAATGCTGCCCACTTTTTATGTCGTTACAATACTTTTTCATCTCCTATAAAAGCAGTTAAATATTTTAAAGATAATGACAATCAAATATAGGGGGAGGAGGTGAGCGTCGCTCACCTCCTCCCCCTACCCTCAACACGATTATCATTCTTATTTACAATGTTTTGAGTATTTTAACTGATTGACAAAAGGTACTTTGTCCTAACCTCTCACCGATGATATTCAGTTGGAGTGTACTCTTGTTGCATAACAATGTATGTAGACAGAGTTACTCGTAATAACAGTTTTGTTTCTCTGTTCAACTTCTCTAAATACACACCATATTTATTAACCAGTTGGTCAATGATTGGAGTCTGCCCGTAATAAGTAACTAAGTCTGTTGTCATTTTGTTTGGTCTATCTAATTATTAGGAAGCTGGTGTTAATTTCTAAAAAAAAGTGTGATTGCCCCCATAAAATTAGGGAGCAACCGCAATTAATATCAGTTCATATTTCTGTATTTGGCAGTTCTGAGAGACTGAGTTTTCGCTGCAACCACAGGACTACTAGCGCGTCGTGCGGTGGATGCCCATGCTTGCATTCTTTCAACCGCCGCCGCATCCTGAATTGCAAGTGGGGTAATGGTTTGGCGACAGGTTTCGAGGTCAGCAAGTGTTACCTGCTGCGGTCTATCCTCATCGAATGCGAAGCTGCGATCGCTTCGAGATATTAGGATTCCAGGTGAATGCCAAAACGTTGTAGATGAATCCCCAGAATCTGGACTCGCTCTGGTTCTGTGGGAAGATCAACAAAGAAAGCCTCATCAAAGCGTCCCTTTCTTTTTAACTCAGTTGGCAGTGCAGAAGGGTCATTGCAGGTTGCCACAATGAATACACCACTTGTACACTCGCTCATGAACGTCAGAATATTGCCGAGAATCCTTTGAGAAACGCCACTTGTGTCACCACTGCCAGAAAGAGCTTTTTCCACTTCGTCCATAAATAAAATACATGGAGCAATTGCCTCGGCTGTTTTCAAGGCACGTCTAACATTGCCCTCTGATTCACCAACTAAAGAACCAAGAAGAGACGCAATATCTAGCTGGAGTAGCGGTAGATTCAGGATATGAGCAATGTTCTTAGCAAGTAATGTTTTTCCAGTACCGGGAGGCCCCGCAAGCAACACACCTTTTGGTTGAGGCAAGGAAAGCTCACGCGCTTCTTGTGTGAACAGCCGCCGCCTCATCAGCCATTCGCGCAGTAGATCCAATCCTCCAAAGGAGATGTTAGCAGGCTTGCCCAATTCAATACCCATTTGAGACAACAGCCGAGTTTTATACTCGACTGCTTGGGGTATGAAATTACTATCAATTAAAATCCCATCTGATGTTAGGTTATGTTTAACAGTTAACCGCAAGAAGTCGCTAATCTCCTCCAGGGTTAATCCCAGCGCTGCACGAGAAAGAGATTCAATTTCACTCTTGTTGAGGGAAATAGTAAAAATCAATTCCTGTTCAATAGCTGACTGTTGTAGGTCATGCAAATAAGAATTGATATGAAGTAGTATTTGCTCAACTCCCGGTAGAGGAATTTCACAATAAGGGATTAAGCGTACAAGTGACTCATGTAATTGAATGTTTTGACCCAGCAGCACAATGCGTTTATCAGTCGGCTTGAGACGATGGTAGAGATTTTTTACCTTGCTAACAACCTCCCAAGATAATGTTGGCGAATTCTTACCAATAAACGAGTGAATGTCACCTAAGATAAAGACTCCATCACTACTAAAGTTAGCAATGTAATCAAACACATATAACAATGGATCAGTATGTTGCGGTCTTTTGTACTCTGCAACTGGCTTAAACACCAATCCCCCATCTGCTGCAATTAAACATTGCTCCAAGGTTGATACCCCCAGATTCCAGAAGAACACTGGACTTGAGAGCTTGCTGGATACCTCTGTAGTTAGCCATTGGATAATCGTCGCTTCATCAGGAGACAGCACATCAACCGCAGCAATGGGAATTTGTGAATCAAGCGTGGAGAGCAGATTTGAGAGTTTCATGTCAATTATTCAAATATTTCACTTATGAAATGGCGAAGCCTTTATGATCAGCAGTTACCAGCCGAGTCAAGACTGGTAACTGATGACTGATTACTGGCGCAAACGTGTTTGATTACTGTTCGTAGTCCGAAGTTGTTGGGTTTGAGCTTCATCCTTGTAAACGCTCTCGCTCACAACTCCCAACGCGGATTCAAACGGTTGCGTAGCCGATAAACAACTCAAACCCTCAAACCCCTCAGCCTCCACACGAACTTCACCTGTAGTGCTGTCGAAATGAATCAATATTGAGCGTTCCATAATTTATCTCCGTGCAAATTGTTTAACTTCTTGATGTCCGGCAAAATCTTCGCGGCTTTTGCTTTTGACATTGGTAAAACTAAAGGATTTACCCCTGATTTACTTGGTTGATAGCTAAAAAGTTGTTTTCTCCACTCTGATTTCATTAAGAATGTCAAATCCGTATCAACAGTTTCAAAAAGTTAGTCAATATGCGCGTCACACCCGTATCAATATTGATGTCAACGTTAATATCAATGTTGACATCAATATGAATATCTACGCTGATATCAATGTTGATATTAATAAGCATTGTTCTGTAACTGTCAATTGACTATTTATTGACCTTACCCTTTTATAATAAAAAACCCGCCTTAATATGGGTAGTGTCTGTGTGACCTTTTTTGATTTAAAAAGCGCTTAAATATAAATCTAATAAACCAAAATGATTTAAGACAGATTCTTTTGGTTGTTGGTAACGACTACTATGCTCGTCAGCTAACCAGTGCTTAAGAGTTTCTGGTGGATAGTCGCTTAGTTCATGAATCTCGGACACCGATAATCCGTGCTTCAATTTAAATTCTTTAGGATGAATCCGTTTCACCTTCAATAAGTGTTTGTTTGACATAATGCAATTACTTATAAAATCTTTCATTCGATGCGTTTTGATGCAGCGATACCGAAGGCACAATTTTTGTACCTTCGATAAAAAGCAAGCAGACCATGAGTGAGGCTCGACCTCAAACACCGTAGCATCAAGGTTTTGAGACACGCGGACGACTTAGATGAGGCTCCCCACTGTAGTAATGCCGTCAAAATAGCTGTCTCATGGTCTGCTCAATCCCCTGCTCTGACTGATTTTGCGGCTCTATGAGAAAGAAAATTCATTCTTTTGAATTTTGCAGAAAACCCCGGTTTTTGGCTCTTTTATTTGAAGTGGGTTTTTCCATTTGTTCTATAGTCATTTTTGAACCCTGACTTTGTTTAACCAACACTGAACGCAGGTACTGCCGACAGGCTACCTCTCCCCGATAAATCAGAATCCGCAGCGCCTGTATTTCCTGCATTGGAGAAACACAGATTTCGGCAATCGCACTAATCAAGTTCTGTTGCTTCTGCACATAATCTTGATGCTGCTGCTCTAACACAGCAATTTTGAAGTTTAACTGCTGTATCTGCCGTAATGCTTGAGTTAAGGACGATTCTTTGTTTTGAGAGCGATTATCTAGAGTTAACGTCATTTTCTTACTCCTCTAAATTTACATTCTTTCTGTTTGCTATTGAGCCGCCTGCTGTACACCATCAATTGCATCCACTATTTCTTCCAAAACATTGAACGCATCATTTAGCGCCACATCATTCGATGTAGAAAAGTACTCGGACGATTGAAGCCTGCGATAATCCTTACTACTTCCCCACAAGTCGCAATGTATATTGACATCCTTGCAAGATAGTCCGAATCTCTGATGTAGTTAATTTGATTTCCATTGCTGTTTATCCTTTTAAAATTTATCTCGTTGAATACTCGAACTAGCTCCGACTAAAGAAGTCCCTAAGAAGGCGGAAAAACTGACCAACATTGCACCCAAGCAAATATTTTTTTGCTGCTGCCACCCAGAGATGATGATGTTGAAGTTAGCATTTGTCTCGATAATCTCCATTCCCCACCAAGCCATTGCTCCAACTCCTGTAAAGCCATTTAAGAACAGAGAGACAATTGCAGTTGTTTCTATCGTGCGGTCAATGAGAATCCTGGAGTTACAGCACTTCCGGCAGCTATGAGGTATACTAAAAACGGGTTAGAGCTTTACTTTTAAAATCGCTAAGAGATTAACAGGCAAAATTTCCTTTGTCTAGGCAAAAGTCCAGTAATCAGCCGTTTTTAGTATACATCCTAAAAGCTGAAAGCAATGATAGGAGAGGGGCGAGGAGAAAACTATATTGCATAATAGCCGGAAGCGCTGTAATGCACTACCCTAAATAATATGTCAAAATTGAGTTTTAGAGTTGTCATCAGAAATCCGTTGATTAGACCAACTATTTGTAGTAGGTTAGCCTGACGAATTAAGAGCAATAGATACAAGAGAGGGATATAACTTGGCAGAAGAATATACAAATAAACTTAGGAAGCTCTCGTTATTAAAACAAGATGAGCTCAGTTCTGAAAAAGGTGTTGATTATAGTAAGCTGCGCGAGTTACTAGCAGCAAGAAACTGGAAAGAAGCAGACCATAAAACTTATCTAGTGATGCTTCAAGCCGTAGGGCGTAAACAAGATGATTCGCTCAGAGAAGAAGAACTATTAAGTTTTTCCTGTACAGACCTACGTACAATTGATAATCTTTGGGTAAAGTATAGTGATGGGCATTTTGGGTTTAGCATTCAAAAGGAGATTTACTTAGGAGTTGGCGGCAAAGCTGATGGCAGCTATGAAGAAGCAGTCTGGAAAAAATTTTGTGAGCAGATCGGATGGAGAATAAATAATAACTGGATAACTGGCTCCCAAGTAATTTATAATACCAAAAAATCCGGTTACAAGCTTGGACATTTACCTTCTGCACTTAGCTTTGAAGATATTGGCTTAGGCACATTAGTTATGAAGTTAGGCGGAGGTATCGTTTCTTTGACATCAAGGCTTACAGAATGTGACATTTAAGGTGTTTTGAGCAGAAATTAATGCTCCGAATTCAAGGAACTACCACCTGAAAAAGGTATATTATCATAAGACTTGTCCGAAATATTAACTTAGAAAAAGAAAAATGGTAAAATGTTAAATTAAGCGTCTACCATTTTTCGATATTAGTTATGGTTTTTGATTATATCCAGAAATATCCCCACCGGACAAAACAAATTTTAGGGATTAGTTACGAACAGATGCAATCACTTTTGAATTGCGCGATAAAACGTCACCAAGAAATTCAAACAAAACTCCAAAGCCGAAAAATAAGAATTAATGCGGCTGGTGGTGGACGCAAAGAATTATTATCAACCGAAGAACAAGTATATTTATGCCTATTTTATCTAAGACAAATGCCAACGTTTCAAGTATTAGGAATGTTATTTGGGGTATCTAAGACAGAAGCCAACGATACTTTTCATTATTGGATATCAATACTGCGAGATATCTTACCCTCAAGTTTATTAGAGCAAGTCTCAAATAATGAAAGCGAATTACTTTTTGTTCAGGAAGTATTAACCAATTTTAGGCTATTAGTCGATAGCCTGGAACAGCCAATATATAGAGATTCTGACCAAAAAGAACAACAAAAATATTTCTCAGGTAAGAAAAGACAGCATACATTAAAAAGTCTAATGGTTGGGATGCCGTCAGGGAAGGATATTGTCGAAGTAGAAATAGGTGTCCCTGGGCCAACAGCAGATATAAACTTATTCCGTAAGTCTCAAGAAAAATTTGATAAGTCACAACCTTTTGCGGGTGATAAGGGCTTTCAAGGAGGCAAAAACATTACAACTCCTCATAAGAGAAAACCAAAACGAGAATTAACTCAACAGCAAAAAGATGAAAATAAGGCTTTATCTAGTAATCGGATATTCATCGAGCATTTGATTAGATTACTTAAAATATTTCGGATTGCTTCACATACGAAGATATCAAAGTTTTGACTCAAAGCTTTGAGCAGTCTGGCTTTGGAGTTTTCGGACAAGTCTACTGATTCCATACCAGGGGAGCTAAATCAATCGGACAAACCCAATCACCAGTATCAGCAGACATCCACTCTTGAACCGAAGCAATTTCTTGACGCAATTGGGCAGCAGCTTCATCAAGCTTTTTGAAAACCTTGATACCCCGCAAACCGACTTCGGAATTTGTGACTTTAACGAGGTCTGATTCTATTTCAGAAACTTCAGCTTTTAGTACATCTGCCCATTTGGGAGCGGCAGACTTTGTACTTTTCTTTAATTGAATACGAAAGCGAATGCGAGTTTTATTTAACTGCGAGAAATTGTGGCGTTCGACTACTGCATCAGTTAGGAAATTCGCAGCGATAGGATTGTCGATTGCTTGTACCATGATTATTGACCTCAATCATTATTTTTCACTTTCGATTAAGCGAAGCTTTCTTTGTGGTGATTTCTCAAGAGAGCGAATGTCTGTAGTAGCCCTATAGATTACTTTTGTAGAGCTTTTTTGTAGCCGAATATGTCTTTTAATGACTGGTGGTTTATGTATTGACATGGCTTAAAATAGCTGAAGTTGCTGTGAATTATCCTGTACCACAGGCTTTTCATAAACCATGCCTTCGACTTCATAGCAACGAGTCATAAGTTTGTTTCGATTTAGTCGAAAGCTGGCTTTTTTTCTTTGATTTGGCAGAGGTACAAATAGATACTGTGGATGTTGTATACTACCTTCATCACCCAAATATCGGGAAAGTGTACCGTTGATTTGGTAAACTTTTGAGGAGCTTAAAAGCGTTGGGTCGTAAACCTTAATCAAATTTAATTCCATCTCAGTAGCAGGGAAGTGTGCCATAATTTATCGTGGAATCGATTTTTCTCTACAGTCAGATTTAATTAGTCTGACTGTAGAGTTTTTCACGCATAATCTGATTCTTCTTTCGTCAACATTTTCGTTAATTCTGCGTTAATTAGTGATTGAGAGTGACAAATGTTACAGATAGAAATGCTCAAAGATTTGATTGAGTTTTTCCTTTAATTCATCAGGCAGAGCCTTAAAGTCAAACTCGTCTGATTCCCAAACTTCATCAAGACTTGTAGACTCATCGATAATATTTGCAATCAAACAAGATTGATCGTCGTACTTCCAGCCATTTGCTAAAAGCCACGGTAGAATCCCGTCAGATTGCAAAAATCTTTCCAGGTTAAACAATTCAGAAAATGATTGTAGATTTTCGGCGTTGGGGTGAACAATTGTAATAGTCATCTGTGATTAGTTATGAATAGGTGAACAGCACATATTAGGTGTAGACAAAGCTTGAGTCACCTATAACTACAATCTCTCAAGCCCTGTTTACAACAAGTTAGAACACCATTTCTGCCGCAGCTTTTGTTACAGCAATTGCCTGTTTACTGACCTCGCGCCAGTTCGTTTCTTCGCTGTAAGATGCCATGATTAATTCAGACCCAACCCACACCCGACAGAATAAGACGCTTTCATCGGTTGTTCCCGGAGTAGGCTGTAGCGTGATCGGAGAGTAAAGCTGTTGCGGAGTAAGAGTAGCGTTCCCGCTTCGGGTTGCCGCAGGCATCGCGGCTAATACAGATTTAGCAAAGTGAGTATAATGACCACTTTCTAATATATAAGGTCTGTCTGCTTGAATTGTAATCAACAACTTGTAAACTTCCTTTCCTCTGCGCTCACTACAGAACTTTGACAGCACAATCCAAAGTCACCGCTTGATGAGTAGCCGAGGCACTGGCGCAACCAGAGAAGGCGATGGGTACACAGATGGGAAATGGATTTGCACTAAATAAGAAATTACCAGCAGGACGGCAGTTAAAGCGTTTGAAGCCGTACACGTCGCCTGATACGCTGTATCTCCTGTTTTGGTATCACTCAAGTGCCACTGGCTTTGAGTCACAAATATATGGCTACGCCAAATCTTTTTGAGAGCGTTGTGCTAAACCACAACGTTGTTTGCACACATAACAAAGGCAATCGCCCACCGTGGAAAGTATGCGATCGCCTTTTACCCTTTTATCAAGGAACTCTATTATGCCTTATACAACACATACACAGCAAGCGATTCCTAGTTCTTCTGTTGATGAGCAAGCTCTAGCCCAAGAAGAACTAAACCACCACCTCGAATCCCAAGCCGAAGCTGTAGCCCCAACCCAAGACCCTCTCACCAGCAGAGATCGCCGTATCATTGGCGAGATTATCGAAGTTCAACCCGAATCAGTTAGCACCATCTGGATAGAAGGCGGAATCACCGTATGGGTGCAATTAGTCGGTGGTGGACGGCTGCCCTTCGATAAAAACTGGTTCGCTACAAGAGTTGCAGAGGTCAAGGCGACTCTACCAGAAACACCCCTGGAGCGCAACGAGCGATTGAGCGATGAACTGGAAACAGCTTGCACTGCTTTTGGTCTGTACCACGGTGAGATTGACTGGCTATCGTTCAGCACCAAACTCTACCGAGACGGGCGTTTTGTCGGCTTCGTTGGGTGCAATCACCAAAGTTGGTACGCAAGACCGAGACAGTACGGGGTGAATCGGGTTGCTGGCAGTGCAAAAGATGTGATTGCGTCGTTGGGAGTCCGAACGGCAGTAGCGGCGTAAGTTGGTGAAAGTCAAAAAGGCGATTGCAGTCCAAGGGAAATGCGATCGCCAACAAATTTAACTACACTAAACACAATGATGGCACAAAATACAGCAAATAACATCACAGTTCAAGATTCATGTTTAGATGACTGCCGCCAAAAAATTCTTCTCCCTCCAAACGACCCCAACGCAGAGAGACTTGAAATCCCTCCCTACAAACTGGTTTACGTTGGCGGAGCTTGCCCCAGAAATTATCGTGTTTACAAAGCTGATTCGATGATTGGGGTGATATTTCAGCATATTACTCACTGGTCAAATGCTGTAGATAAGATTCGATACGCCGAGCCGGTTGATGCAGCAGTTGGACTAGACAACTTCATGAAAGTGGCAAGGGTATCAAAAGCGACCACAGAACAACCAGCCACGGAAGAAGAGTTGCTTGATATTGAATTCGATGCACTGACAAGTAACGATTGGGAGCGGTTGAAGAGATACTTGCCAACGACAGAAACTAGCGATTTGGTAGCAGCGTAAGGGGAGCAATGCGATTTTGTGAGGTGCTTAAAATTCGGGTACTAAATCACCTATTTAGGGCTGCGATCGCAGCCAAATAACTGTTTTTCTTGAGAATTTAGCTCTCTAACTGAGAATCAAAGTCCGATCTAACAAAATCGCATTGCTCCCCAGCGTAAGTAAAAAGGTGGGTCTTGACCGAATAATTCGTAATTCGTAATTCGTAATTAAAAATTCCTCGCATTAATTAATAATTAATTCATTGAGGGACAGAGCAACTAATTTTAATTATGAAAAATAAATCCTTGGGGCTTGCTTTGCCCCAACTTTATTCAAACTCCTGCATTTATGCATAGGGTAATAATTACGAATTACGAATTATAAATTACGAACTATTTTGACAGCCCACCTCCTCAATAAAACTATTTAGCTTCATAAATAATACCAATGGAAACCACAGAAATACTGAACCAGTTCAACTCGTGCTATTTGAAGATTCAGGCGATTGCCCAAGATGAAAACTGGCTCTTATTGATTGCGGACAAAAGGATTGACCCAGAAGCAGCAACTCACTTGGGCGATGTCCTGCACTACTTGAGTGAGGCAATGGGTTCTATAGAAGAAATTGTTGAAGTCAAGTTTAATCAGGAGACGTAACGATGAAACTCGATGCAACGAGTATTCCTAAAACTTTGCCAGATTGGGCAACCGTTATATCGAATAACGCAGGTTTGATTGAGGTAGAGATCAATGATGAATTCCCAAGCTTTCACTCAATTTTAGAGGAATTAGCTACTGAAATTGGGCCAGGAATTATTGGTGTAAAAGCTGGTGATTTATGTCAAAGACTGAGGATTGAGATGATTGATTTTAACGAAGAAAGCTAACAACCTGTATTTCCCAAGACATAATCAAATGAAATTTACTACTGTCAGTAGATCGAAAAGTTTGGCGATGCCTTCGGCGGGCGCAGCCATCGCTAAAAAATAGTAGTCTACGATACCGTTTTTTTGAAAATGTAGAAGTGCTGATAGGCTTAGATAAATGATAAGATTA
>JAESGI010000318.1_pt1 | contig 19003 bp, 14 predicted proteins | sample 9269671 | NCBI WGS metagenome assembly JAESGI01 (sample SAMN14515641, study PRJNA621666) | algae metagenome | isolation source: Nostoc indistinguendum CM1-VF10 and co-occurring heterotrophs from gravelly... | place: USA: Clark Mountains, San Bernardino, California | collected 1998-06-05 | reverse complement strand
CTCAAAACTAGAATTCTTGCTTTTATTGACTACTTTAATCAAACAATGGCTAAACCTTTCAAGTGGACATATAAGGGTAAAGTTTTGGCTGTTTAATACTCGGTTTATTTCCGCCGTCCTGTACTAGCACAATTATCCACAGGTTTACGCTGTGATGGAGCAAGTTGACGCAGAGTTGCACTTCGACGCATACCCGCAGCAACGGAACTTGATTTACCTGAGAGGATAAATAGTAAACGTTTACTAACCCAATCTTCTACCTGTTTATTCGTATCGGAATAGAAAGCAAATGCAGCTTTCCACAAATACTCAATTACATGGATAATATCGAGGACAATCGTTAAGTTGAGATTGTGACATTTCGCAAATTTCTTCAGCAGCGACAATTGTGTTTTATTTCCATCTACCAATGCACAAAAACGTTTTTGCTTATTTGGGTCACGCTGTAATGCCTCATCAAATGCCTCGGAGATCACAAGTTCTGGTTGTTTAGTTAAAGAAGCCCAAACACGCTTCCCGATTGGTCGAGGTCGCAAAATTATTTTATCTTCATCGGATGGGCTAACAATTTGTTGGGGTGTGCGAACAAAGGGATTGATTGTATAAACGGAAGCCACCGTTGCCATTCGTTTAGAATTCCGCTTTTCGCCCTTAGTTAAGCGTTTGTTTAACTTCTTGCTCGTTTCCCTAGCCCGCTTTTGGGTGCCGGCACGTAAATCTTCTGTACGCACAACAACACCCTTTCCATCCGCACTAATAACCACTATTTCCCCTGTTTCTTTCAATTCTTTTGACTGAGCTTGTTGCTGCCGATAGAATTCATCAAAATCACTTGCACTTTTATACGCCAATTCTTCTGCTTGACGCAAGCCTATTTTTGCTGCTGTCGTTTTTTCGATTATTTCCACTGTTTCCCTAAATCCAGAGCGAGCTACTTCCACCGCTACTCGTTGCCTGAGTCCGTGGGAGTACTGTTCTACTGGTAGGTTTAGCTCTGCGTCCAAGGGGTTGAGCGAATTTATCTTTCTGCCTCCATAGCCGATTCGATTGGCGATTACTGTGCCAAATATTGTCGTTAATTTCCGCGACAATCTCTTCTTGCGAGTTCTCTTGGCTTCGTCACTTCCGGTACACTCATCCTCTATTTCGTCTTCACTGCGTTTGTTAAAGTATCCTTGCAGCAACCTTCTCAATAGTTCGTAACCGTTAGACAGCAGCTTACTCTCTATCTCCCCATGCTCTAAGCCACAAATACTATCCGAGTCTAGCCAGGTTACTATTTCTTCAAATTGCTCTCGCGCTTCTTCCCAAAATATGCCTTGATTTGAAGTTGATGCTTGCATAGTCCTCCATTTAATCCTGGCTTTTCACGAGTTACAAGCTAATTCTCTCAAGTCGCTTTTTGACTGGCTATACTACTGTGTAAAGCAATTCATCTATTACTCCTTTATAATACACCGTCTTCCTAAAAGAGTCGCACCCAAATATTTTTTAGCTTTTGATAGCCATATACCCAGTTTAAAGACTGCCGGATACCAATCATTAGTTTTATTAAAAACTCTTCTAAGTTTCTCTTTCAATTCATGCATTAATTTTAGACTGGGAGACACAGCTTCACATTAATAAGTTTATTTTTTTGCTCTTCTAATCGCTGGCATTATAAAGGAAATATCCAAGGCTTACAACCACCTGATTACAGCGATACTAAAAAAACCTCTATCCAAATACAGTGTTTTTACATTTACTTTAATAGTCTCAAGTTCAGCTAACGGGACTTAGACAAAAATCAAGCCCAAATGTAACCCAAACTAGCTTTGTAAGCAGCAAACACGTCACGATTTAAGTTCAACCAATCAATAAATCGACTCATATATGGCTGTTCTGAACGCATCTATTGCTTCAGTAAAAGTCTTTAAAGATTTGTTTGCCCACCGTCGTCTTAATCCTCCGGTTAACTGATGCCAAAGGATAAAAGTGTAGGCACAGAAAACCAAAATAAAATGGCGCAGCAAACTTCTTTTATCCCGAATTTGATATTCTTTAAATCCTAACCAACACGGAGCTCCCCTGTAAAAAACTTCTACCCAATTTCTTTGAGAATATGTATCAACTATCCATTGTGGTGTGACAATTGATGAAGATGTATTAGTAATGAAATAGTCAATATCAGTGGCTTCTGAGAAAGTAGAAGCATTCATGACGATAGCAATATTTCGCTTTCCAGTAAGACCCGATATTTCTACTTCTAGAGTTACTACCCATAATGTTTTGGGTTTATCTAACTCCATTTGGATTTCTGTGAAATCCTCTTGGGGTAAAGTCTGTGCTAATTCATCTAACCTAATTGTTTTTGGAATATTTTGAAAATTATTCACAATGACTTTGCGATTTTTCGCTAATCCACCTAGATACTTTAATTGTCGTTTCTCTAACTCTAATAAGAATGATGTATTGTTGCCATATCCGGCATCTACAATTACGGTTAAAAAGTGGTGTAATTGGTGGTAAGTAACCTCTATAGCATTAGAAGCCATTTGAAATAGGTTTTTTCTCGCACTTTCACCTAATAATCCCCCTAGATAGTGTCTAAACTCTCTTTTTTGAGCTTTATGAGTAAACACATCATCAAATCTTTGAAACCATCTTTCAAAGCACGGGGGCATAGCTGCGGTAGTGGTTTCTTTCATGAGCTTCTTTCAATGTGAAACCTATGCTGGTTAAGCATTATATCCTTTTTCGCCCTTCACTTTTGTTTAAGTCCCGCTAAGAAAAGCTATAAGCTATATGCGGTATGGTTTTCAACTTTTAATCAATGATAGTGACTGGGCAAGTCGAGCGATCGCTCCCGGATCAGACAGAGCTTCATGGATGGGGCGATGATACACGAGTTGTCCAAAAAATTTTTAGGGACTTGCAAGAAAATAAAATACCAGTCAAACTGGGACAATCGTGATATCCCATTTGGGTAATGTTTCAGAACGCTGCCAGTGGGGTTGGTAGTGTTCTAAGAGCATTGCAATCTATCTCTATTTTGTGCAATACCTTAGTTTTAGGTGTTTTCTAACTCCATAATATGTTTGACAATATCATTCCGGTTGGTAACCAGCCAACTTTTCTGTTGTGCAAGCAACATTAATGATGGATGAGGTTCAAACACTAAGGGCTTGCTAACAATCTCAAGCAATGGTGTATCAGTTATTGAATCACCTATGGCAAGGGATTCTTGTAAATTTACTTCCCAATCTTTTGTCATTCGTAAAAAAATAGAATACTTCTTGCTGAGAGATCCTGACAAAAGATTTACTTTTCCAGTGTACTTACCTTGGTAAGTTGCAAAAATTGAGCCTTGGTATTTTGAGATGCCAAACTCCCGAGCTAGACAACAGACTATCTCATCCGGACTACCTGAAATTAATACAATAGAGTATCCTTGGCTTTTAAGAATGTCAATAAGTTTTGGCACAAAAGCGAACAGCTTAGTTCGCTCTTGCAACCATACTTGATTAGCAATATGCTGCACTACAGCTTGTGAAATCCCTGCAATAGCCTCTCCATAGAGAGTATAAGCACTAGTTGACATGGTTTGAAAGTCAATTTCATTGAGGCGATATCTTTCAACTAATTCAAAAACATTCTTGCTTTTTGATTTATCACTAATACCATTTGCTGCCAATGCTTCTAGTAACTGAAGTCCTAAAGCGCCAGGGTAGAGAGTTCCGTCAATATCTAAGGCAGCAACTTTCACATCGTTCTTTTGCATATTATTCTCTGATAACGGCGGCAGTGTACTTAAGAGCGAGTAGTGCGAAGATGGAGGTGAGAATAGGGACATCATAAGGGATAGGCCGGGGACCTGCTTGGTCTGGTATAGAGACGAACTTCCCTTCTTCATCCTGTTGCAATATCAGGTAATGTACACCTTGTCTCAATATTTCGGTATCACCAAGCCTACTTAGACCAATTAAGGTATATGAGGTGCTAATAACATCGCTTTCGTCACCCAATTGATGTCCCCAACCGCCATCACTGTTTTGAGATTTATGTAGGTAGTTTAGTGCTTTAGCTTCCGCTGTATAAATACTCTCTAAAAGCTGCGGTGACTGAATAACTTTACAGGTACGCATTGCTAACAACGAACGGAAAATCGCCTGTGCCTCGCTCAGGCTCCAGCTCCTTTCAAAAGAACCGTCAAAGTTTTGTTGGCTGATGATGTAGTCTAGTCCACGCTCGAAGACATTTGTGTACTTAACAGCGCGAGGAGTTAAGGCGTTAAGAGCTGCTGCTGTCATAGTAATTTCAGACGGATTACCGTGAACAAAGGTAGGGAAGCCACCATCTTTATTCTGAATAGCGAGAAGATACGCCTCTGCTTTTGAAATGCATTCTTTGTATTTTTCAGAGTTAACTGATAGTAAAAATTCTACACAAAAAGAAGTATCATCTACGTCAGTCTGACGTACACCCTCCGCATATGACCATCCGCCATCTGACTGTTGTTGTCCTACTATATACTCAGCCATTTTTAACAGAGTCTTAATGTCAGTTCCAGTCTTTGTTAAAGCTACTCCAGCAGTTGCTGTGCAGAAAATCTCAAAACTAGTAATAAAAGGGAAACCGCCATCTGAGTTTTGACAACTTAGCAAATTGTTAATTCCCTTCAAGACTATATGATGGTGTTCTGGAAACTTCTGAAGTGCCAATAATATGATGATATTAACCAGAACATGTTTTTCCCATATAGAGTCATTGTTCTGCGTTGCCAGTAGAAAGTTTATGTCATCATGGTTGACCCATTTGGGGTTGTTTAAACCAAAAGCGTATAAAACTTTAAGAGCGCATATTTCAGCTGCAACCCAACTTTGATAACCGCGATAATAAAAGTGTTCTACCTGGTATTGACAGCCGTAAGTTATTACCTGTAATTCTGCTAGGATTGCACGGAACAGCATGTACTTACGGCTTACTGTAAAATGCTTAAAGCCCGCCATATAGTCTTCAACAACTTGTGCATCTGAAGATGTGCTTTTACCTAATGCTCCAAAGATTAGAGCTTTGTAGAACTTATCATTCTGCTCTTTGTCAAGTTGAGTAGTCAAGTACTGAGTGAGTTGATACTGACAATTTGGATATATTTTTTGGATAGTAAGTAAGTGCAGCATCAATGAGGATTCAAGCACACGACTCTTACAAATATCTCTGAGAGATCCATCTGTTTTCACTTGGTCTTTTAGATAGTTTGTAAGTTTCTTCTGGCAGTCTATAACTTGATCACGCAAATCTGATTCACCTCGTATTAAAGCTTGAAAAACAGAATAAGTAAGTATAAAAGAGGATACCTGTCTAAATGTTATTTAGCCGCCAGATAAAAGTTTGGCAGTAGAGACGTGAGGATGCTTCGGATCTTTGACCAGAGGCGGCTTCTTTTTCTTTTCGGTTCGGGGCTGTTTGAAAAAACGTGTTAGATGAACTTTTTGAACTAAATCCTGGAGCAGCAAAGCGAAATCGGGCAAAGCCAGATCGCCAAAACACAGCCATGCGGTTGGTGGAATTGCAATCATCATGCCACGGTAGGTGCTGTGAATTTCATCAACGACATAGAAATCAGATAAGGATGCGTCAATTTTGCCGACACCATGAACAGGCTGAAACTGTCTGTGCAAGCACGTTGACAGATCCCAGAATCAAGCAACGGTGTAATGAGAGTTTCGGCTTATCCCGAACTCAGGTTATATTAGGGTTGCAATATCATATTTTTAAATGGGCGAACCTACCGTTTCTTTATTTTTCATTTCAAATATCTTTTCAACGACATCAGCAACTACGCGATTGGGAGTTGAGGCTCCGGCAGTAATTCCTACAACAATGGCACCGGAAGGGAGCCAGTTTTCGGCGATTGCTAAACCTTGATCCAAGGGTTTGTGCTGAATTTGATTGTCCGGTTGAATTCGTTCGCTACTATCGATGTGATAAGCAGGAATACCTTTGTTACTAGCAATTTCTAACAAGTGAGTTGTGTTGGAAGAGTTAAAGCCACCTACAACAACTACCAAGTCAAGTTTTTCCTCTAACAACTGGAACATAGCATCTTGACGTTCTTGAGTTGCATCGCAGATGGTATTGAAACTGAGGAAATGGTGATTTAATGTATTTGGACCGTATTTCTTCATCATTGCACGTTCAAAAAGTTTGCCAATCTCTTCAGTTTCACTTTTGAGCATTGTCGTTTGATTAGCAATCCCAACCCGTTCTAAGTCAGTATCTGGATTGAAGCCAATAGAACAGGCATTGTAAAATTTCGTTAGAAATTTGTTGCGATCGCCATTATTGAGAATGTAACGGCAAACGTATTCTGCTTCTGCCAAGTTTCGTAATATTAAGTATTTATCGGCAAAAGAACTCGTAGCAATTGTTTCTTCATGGTCGTACTTACCATGAATAATGGAGGTATAGTCAACCTTTTTGTGCTTCTCAACGGTATTCCAAACTTTAGAAACCCACGGACAGGTTGTGTCTATAATGATACAACTTTTCTAATTCAGTAGTTGTATCTCCTGAATACTAGCACCAAAGGCAGGCAGAATCACGATATCCCCTGCGGCGACAACAGAAAAGTCCTTGAGACTATACCTTAAAGGAATAAATTCCACTTGCATATTCCTTAAGTTTTGGTTGACTAAAGGATTGTGGATAATTTCATTGGTAATCCAAATTCGTTTGTCTGGGAATTGTTGGCGGGTTTCATAAGCCATTGCAACGGAACGTTCTACACCCCAACAAAAGCCAAATGCTTGTGCCAGCCGGATTGTGACTTTTCCCCATTGCAGTTTGTAGTCATTGTCCTGAATCTGCTGGATTAAGGTACTGTGATATTCAGAACGCAGCAATTGTGTTATCTCTTTTTCTCGCCCAAATCCTTTGCGATAGTATTTATCTGAATGGTGGAGCGATCGTTTAAAAGCTTTTGTATCCATTTTGGATAATAAGAAACATCTTTAAAGGTGAGTATGACTTGAAATCAGAACTTTCACAATGTGAAAAGGTGATAAAAAGTGTGATGAGTATCAAACTGTTCCCATAACATTTAGTGAAAGTAGCTACATTATTGGGTTTGAGTAGGTTTGAAACTGGGTGTTGTAAGCGAAAATGCGTTCAGTGGTTTAATCACCTTTTAGCACTGCTAAGGGTATTTGTCGAACATATACTGACAACTACAGCAGATACATCAAGCGTTGCTTGAAAGAATGCATTGTGTACGCGCACTGATTAAGTAGGAAGCGCCAAAGCGCAATTACGAACAATTACATTAAACATTTACAGAAAATCGTGCTGAGTTAACTAGCTCGTACAACGAGGATTCGACAGAGCTAAGTGCTAGTACTGAGTGCTGTCATGAATTTACTGATAGTTAAAATAGTCAAGGAACATTTCTTATGGATCTCAGTCAAATTACTCATCCCAATCAGTTACACGGATTGTCGATTCCTCAACTTCAGCAGATTGCACGTCAAATTAGAGAAAAACACTTACAAACCGTAGCAACTAGCGGCGGTCACTTGGGTTCGGGATTGGGTATAGTTGAGTTAACCTTGGGGCTTTACCAAACCTTAGACCTAGACCGCGATAAAGTGATTTGGGATGTTGGTCATCAAGCTTATCCTCATAAATTAATTACCGGACGCTACAACAACTTCCATACTTTACGCCAAAAAGATGGTATTGCAGGTTATCTCAAGCGCTGCGAGAGCAAATTTGACCACTTTGGTGCGGGTCATGCTTCCACCAGTATCTCTGCGGCTTTAGGGATGGCACTGGCAAGAGATATCAAAGGTGAAGATTTTAAAGTGGTCGCAGTGATTGGCGATGGTTCGCTAACAGGTGGGATGGCATATGAAGCAATTAATCATGCAGGTCACTTACCAAATACCAACTTATTGGTGGTGCTAAATGACAACGATATGTCTATTTCTCCAAACGTAGGTGCAATTTCCCGTTATCTGAAAAAGCTGCGGTTTAGCTGCCCAGTACAATTGTTTGACAAATTAGAACAACAGTTCAAACAACTGCCCTTTGTTAATTGGGCATTTCCCAAAATGGGAGTAGTTTTTGAGGAACTGGGTTTTACCTACTTCGGACCGATTGACGGCCATAATCTAGAGGAACTGATTGCAACCTTCCAGCAAGCGCACCAACAAACAGGACCAGTACTGGTACACGTGGCGACAGTTAAAGGTAAGGGGTACGAGGTTGCCGAGCAAAATCAAGTCGTTTATCATGCCCAATCTCCTTTTAATTTAGCAACAGGTAAAGCTATCCCGAATAGTAAGCCCAAACCTCCTAGCTACTCTAAAGTATTTGGCGAAACTTTGACAAAAGTTGCTGAAAATAACCCTAAAGTCATTGCAATTACTGCGGCGATGGCAACTGGCACGGGGTTGGATATTTTTCAGAATAAATTACCCCAGCAATATATAGATGTGGGCATTGCCGAACAGCATTCTGTGACGATGGCAGCAGGTCTTGCCTGTGAAGGGATGCGCCCTGTAGTAACGATTTACTCAACGTTTTTACAACGGGCATACGACCAAATCATTCATGATGTCTGCATTCAAAATCTACCCGTTTTCTTCTGCATGGATCGTGCCGGAATTGTCGGTGCTGATGGCCCCACACACCAGGGTATGTATGATATTGCTTATTTGCGCTGCATTCCTAATATGGTATTGATGGCTCCCAAGGATGAAGCTGAATTACAACGGATGATTACCACAGGAGTGAATCACACTAGCGGTCCAATTGCCCTACGCTATCCCAGAGGAAACGCTCAGGGAGTACCACTGATGGAAGAGGGATGGGATGCATTACCCATTGGTAAAGGCGAAGTTCTTCGTCATGGAGATGATGTGCTGATGGTTGCCTTTGGTTCTATGGTGTACCCAGCACTACAAGCAGCAGCACTTTTGAGCGAACACGGTATCGAAGCCACTGTTGTAAATGCCCGCTTTGCCAAACCCTTGGACACAGAGTTAATTGTACCTTTGGCACAGCAGATCGGTCGAGTATTTACCTTGGAAGAAGGTTGTTTAATGGGGGGTTTTGGTTCAGCAGTTGCGGAAGCTTTACTCGACAATCACGTAGTTGTTCCAGTCAGCCGCATAGGAGTAGCTGACTTACTAGTAGAGCATGCAACCCCGGAAGAATCTAAGTCAGAATTTGGTTTGACAAGTCCACAAATTGCCGAACGAGTTCTTGCAGAAATTAGCGAAACTAACCCAGAGCTACAACTTCTTCAAGCTACATCACCTGCTAAAAGCATCGATTTCGCCAACACAAACAAAGTTGCTTAGTCATCAACAAACCATGAATTTTTACTCTTTTTCCCTATCTCCATAACCTATGCCTACTCTATCTACTCCAGTTATTTCCAACTCCTCTTCGCCTCAAAGTTTCACAGACACTACATTCTCTCGCCGTCAAACTCGTTTTGTTCGTGTAAGTAATATCACAATTGGCGGTGGCTCCCCTGTGGTAGTGCAATCGATGATTAACGAAGACACTCTAGATGTAGAGGGTTCTGTTGCCGCCATTCGTCGCCTCCATCAAATGGGTTGTGAAATTGTTCGCGTGACTGTACCCAGTCTTGCCCATGCTAAAGCAGTTGCAGATATCAAGCACAGGTTAGTACAAACATACCAACCCGTCCCTTTGGTAGCCGATGTTCACCATAATGGGATGAAGATAGCTTTAGAAGTAGCCAATCATGTAGATAAAGTACGAATTAATCCGGGGCTTTATGTATTCGAGAAACCAAAGCCTAATCGTACTGAATACACTCAAGCTGAATTTGATGAAATTGGCGAAAAAATCCGTGAAACTCTCAAACCGTTGGTTGTTTCTTTGCGAAAACAAGGAAAAGCAATGCGGATTGGTGTCAATCACGGTTCTCTAGCGGAAAGAATGCTCTTCACTTATGGTGATACTCCAGAAGGTATGGTAGAGTCTGCTTTAGAATTTATAGGCATCTGTGAATCACTAGACTTCCGCAATTTAGTCATTTCCTTAAAAGCTTCCAGAGTCCCTGTAATGGTTGCTGCTAATCGCTTGATGGTGCAGCGTATGAACCAACTGGGTATGGACTACCCCTTGCACTTAGGAGTAACAGAAGCAGGTGATGGTGAGTACGGTCGAATCAAGTCCACTGCCGGAATTGCCACGCTTTTATCTGAAGGTATTGGCGATACTATCCGCGTCTCGATTACGGAAGCGCCGGAAAAAGAAATCCCTGTCTGCTACAGCATTCTACAGGCATTAGGACTACGCAAGACAATGGTGGAGTATATTGCCTGTCCATCCTGCGGTCGCACTTTGTTTAATTTAGAACAAGTATTGCACCAGGTACGAGAAGCTACTAAACACCTGACAGGACTTAACATTGCCGTCATGGGCTGTATCGTTAATGGACCTGGAGAAATGGCAGATGCAGATTATGGTTATGTTGGCAAGCAACCTGGTTATATTTCCCTGTATCGAGGACGGGAGGAAATTAAAAAGGTTCCAGAGTCTTCTGGAGTGAAAGAACTGATTAATTTAGTTAAAGCAGATGGTCGCTGGGTTGAGCCTTAACAAACGCATACTATTCTGGATTTTGGATTAGGAAGTACACACTATTGTGTGTTTGTAAACACCCATATTTCGTAAACATAAATTGAATTGGTTTTATATCAAGCCTGCAATTGGCGATCGCCCTTTAAGTCTAAGAAATCTTAGGAGTCGATTTAATGAAGCATTATTCCTCATTACAAGTGCAACAGAAATTTGCTTCTGATGTAGAAGTTGCAGGTATCTTAGAGCGACCATTATACCAGTTTGACCTATCTACTTACTTGACACTACGGTCTGCTCAAGTTGAAGCAGCGCTTGATTGCTCAATGCCTATAGTTTACCCAGAAAAAATATATGAAGCAATGCGCTATTCCCTACTGGCTGGAGGAAAGCGCCTGCGCCCAATCCTCTGTCTTACTACCTGTGAACTTTGTGGCGGTACTGTAGAAATGGCAATGCCTACCGCTTGTGCATTGGAAATGGTTCACACAATGTCTCTAATCCATGATGACCTACCTGCAATGGATAACGACGACTATCGGCGTGGTAGGTTGACTAATCATAAAGTTTATGGTGAAAATATTGCTATTCTCGCTGGTGATGGTCTATTAGCTTACGCCTTTGAATTGATTGCAACTCAAACACCAAAAGTTCCTGCTGAGCGAGTATTGAAAGTAATTGCTTCTTTGGGACATGCGGTTGCAGCAACGGGTTTAGTTGGCGGTCAAGTGGTGGATTTGGAACCTGAGGGATTGCAGAATCTCAGTCTAGAAACGCTTAACTTTATTCACTCCCACAAGACTGGAGCTTTGTTAGAAACTTCAGTTCTTTCCGGAGCGCTGTTGGCTGGTGCTAAAGATAATATATTGCAACGGCTTTCTCTATATGCTCGCAATATTGGTCTGGCTTTTCAAATTGTTGATGATGTGCTAGATGTGACTGCGACTTCAGAACAGCTAGGTAAAACAGCGGGCAAAGATTTGAAGGCACAGAAAGTCACTTATCCCAGTCTATGGGGTGTTGAAGAATCGATGAAACAGGCTAAGAAATTAGTTGAGGAAGCAAAGGCTGAATTAACGACCTTTGGAGAAAGAGCTATTCCGTTAATGGCGATCGCGGATTTTATCATTGCTCGCACTTACTAAACTTTATATGCAGTTATCGGATAACATCCCGCTAAACCATTATAAATAGGCATTTATAGGACTCCCATTTGATTTTTGAACAAAACTCGTACACTTTTATTCCTGCTTTCCTGTTCCCTTTTCCCTCTCTCTACGAGTAATTCAGGAATCAAATCGGATTGCTATAGAACGATTAACTGCTACTTTACACCCAGATTACAACACTTTTTATCACTTTATTGCACTGTTACAACTGTTAGGGAATGCCATACTCCTATTGAATTAAGTTTCTGCTCAAAGCCAAACCAATTAGAAAATTAATCTACTTATACACCGCTACAGACAAAATCCTTTTGGATAGCACTTATGGTTTCTTCTGTCACATCATTCAAAATTATTGAAAACTCAACAAACCCACTGGTTTCGACTCTCCTGACTGAACTTCGTTCCTTAATTGCTGACCTTGGCAAGAACGGTGGGTTAATTAGTCCATCTGTTTATGATACTGCCCAAGTGTTGCGTTTTTATCCACCAAGTGCAGGTGTAGAGCCTGCTTTGGAATGGTTGCTAAAACAGCAACAAGCGGATGGTGGATGGGGTAATCCTGTTGTGCCACTTTTTCGCGATGTGCCGACCTTGGCGTCAGTGCTAACACTGCATACTTATAAGGACTTTAAAGGATCTCAGGAAGCCCTCAAAGCAGGTTTGGTTTTTCTACAAGAGCAAGCTTCTTACTGGAATGAGCTACAGCTCGAAAATCTACTCGATAATCTACCAGTTGCTGCAGAGTTGATATTACCTTACTTACTAGAGGAGGCAGCAGCGGCAAATCTAGAAGTACCACAAAAACATTATACAGAACTCATCAAACTAGGAAATCGGCGGCGTCAGCAACTAGCCAAAGCAAAGTCTCAAGCAGGCAGTGCTATCTCCTGCTCTTGGGAAGCTTGGGGGACAGAACCCTATCCTTCCCTAATTAGTGAGTCAGGTAGTATTTGTCTCAGCCCAGCTACAACGGCAGCTTGGCTAAAGGCAGCAGTTAGTCGCCTGGACTTGGTAGATAGCCGAGTAACAGCAGAGTACTACTTAGCTCAGGCAGCAGCAGCAACTGGTTTAAATATACCCGGGGTTGTACCATCACCGTGGCCAATGGAACGATTTGAACAAGCTTTTTCCTTGTATAGCCTTCTGATTACTGGGCTTCTGGAGCATCCATCTCTTCAGGATTTAGTGCAACCACATATTCAAGAGCTTGCGAATATGACTATTTCCGACGGCATTGGTGCTAGTACATTTATTGAACCTGATGGGGATGATACTGCTGCGGCTATTTGTGTGCTTTATGGTGCTGGACGGAGAGCCGATCTAGCGGTTTTAAAACAATTTGAGAATGAAGATGGATACTTCACCAGTTTTCCCGGCGAACTCCATCCATCTATTTCCGTCACTGCACGCGCTGTTCATGCGTTAGCAATTGCTGGGGAGAAGGTGCCTCGATCGGTATTATCAAGAGAACAGTCAGGAAGTTCAACAGGCTAAAGAGATAGTTAAAGCCAGGTTAGAAGTTAAACTTGAACATTTTAGTCAGCAGATAGCGGAAATTTCTAGTATTCCACTATTTCAATGGTTGTACCTCTGCCTAGCTTTTGCGTTGGTAATGTATGATAAAGGCAATTATGTCATACCTGATTAAGACTGTCTAATTCCTTAAATTTTGCTATAGCAATCCGAATTGAAACGTGAGGAAATGCGGAGATTAAAAGTATCTATTTATAGGCTTTTCAGCGGTTTTCTCTCTCACAAATGATTTAGGATTGCTATAGTTTGTTCAAAGTAAATGGTTGTTAGATTGAGCTTCATAGTAGTCAGTAATACCAGCATTTAACTGAACATTCGGATGGCAATCGCAGATCACATCACAGGTCAAACTTACTAGTAGTTAGCCATACTCATCGCAAGCATTAGCTAGTAGTGCGAAATTGTTACGTCTAGGCAGCCAGCAAAATGCATTTGTAAAGGTTCGGTTTACCCATTTGGACTTGAAACAACGAATTTAAAATACACGTACAAAGAGACAAAGCATACAAATATGAACTATCCTACCCTAAATCCTTCCGCCACTCGAAAAACCTGTCCTGTTATCAAGGGCTACCCACTTATTGGCGTTGCCCCTGAGTTCTTTCTCAATCCTATTCAGTTACTACAACGAGCTACCAAAGAATATCCTGGCGAAGTAGCAGTGCTGAATTTAGGACCAATTAAAACTTACTTGGTAACTCACCCCAACCATGTTCAGCACGTATTGAATGACAACTGCAATAACTTTGGTAAGGGTGAGATGATGTGGAAGGCAGTACGTCGCGTGATGGGCAACGGTATACTTACAAGTGAAGGTGAAAGTTGGTTTCGCAGTAGACGTTTGATGCAGCCATTGTTTGCAGCTAAACAAATTAACGCTTTTACGGAGCTTATAGTAGATCTCCTCACAGACTCAGTGGCAAATTTTGAGGTAGCAGCTGACAATGGGTCAATTGACATGGCTAAAGAAATGTTGCTGCTAACGCAGAGAATTTTGCTAGGCACCTTGTTTGGATCGAGCCTTGAGCGTTGTAAGTCTGAAGCTTTAGCGGACGCATTACAGGTTATTGCGCGAGAAGTCGGTCGTAGAATGTTTCTTAGCTTCCTCCCCACGATAGTTCCCCTACCAGGAGAGAGGGCTCTGTGCAACGCCATCCAGACTGTTGACAATATAATTCTTTCTGTGATTCGCGAACGACGTCAAAGTGGAAAAGACTACAATGACTTACTTGGACGATTGCTACATGCCCGTGACGATGAGAGCAATACAGGGATGAATGATCAGCAGTTGCGGGACGAGTGCGTTAGTATTTACCTTGCTGGCGTCGATACAACTGCTACCGCACTAACGTGGATCTGGTATCTGCTCGACGAACACCCTGAGGTAAATTGTAAGCTTCGAGCAGAGATTAATGCTGTGCTTGACAAACGCCAACCAACCTTCGCTGCTATTGCCAACCTCCAGTACACCAAGCTGGTTATCCAGGAAGCCTTACGGCTTTATTCACCTCCTTGGATTTTTACACGAGCTGCCCAAGCTGATGATCTTATCGACGGTTATCCAATCAAAGCCGGAGCGACAGTTTTACTAAGCCCCTTATCAACTCATCGTCTCCCAGAATTCTGGGACCAACCGGAAGTTTTCGCTCCCGAACGATTTGCCTCCAAAAACTCAACGCATCAACATCCCTACGCCTACATTCCTTTTGGCGGTGGACCTCATCATTGTATTGGCAAACACCTCAGTATGATGGAAATGCAATTGATTGTCTCTATGATAGTCCAGAAGTACCAACTAAGGCGCGTTCCTGGACATCCTATCAAGGTATGGGCTGGAAACACTACACGCCTTCGCTATGGCTTACAGATGATCCTGCAACCTATCTGATTGTATCAGCAAAAACTCTACAACCTTCAAAATTCCTCATGTGCTCCTATGCTTTAACTGCCTCAGCTAAAATCAATTTGTACTTAAAGATAGTTGGCGATCGCCCGGATGGCTATCACGAGCTAGCAATGGTACTTCAAAGCATTGACTTAGGCGACCAGATCGACCTGCGCCCGCTTGCAACAAATACTATTTGCATTCATTGCAACCATCCCGAAGTGCCTCAAGACGATCGCAACCTCGCTTACCAAGCAGCAGCACTGATGGCAGCAGAATTTCCCGATGCTTGGGCAAAGTACGGAGGCATCGAGATTACAATCTACAAGCAAATTCCAGTGGGAGCAGGACTAGCAGGCGGATCTACAAACGCCGCTGCAGTTTTAGTCGGACTAAATTCAATCTGGCACTTAGGACTGACCGAACTTCAACTACAAAAGCTTGCAGCCAGGCTCGGCTCAGACGTGCCCTTCTGCATAACAGGCGGGACAATGCTAGCTACAGGACGGGGCGAACAACTCTCACCCTTATCAAGCCTAGATCGCGTCTGGGTAGTCTTAGGCAAGTATCGCAATCTCTGTGTTTCCACAGCTTGGGCTTACCAAACGTACCGTCAACAATACCGTAGCTCTTATGTTTTCGACGCTCAGACCATAGAATATCGCAAGCAGCAAGTGCGTACAGGCTTATTGGTTAATGCGATCGCCCGCGCAGATGTGAAGCAAATTGGGCAGTTGCTCCACAATGACCTAGAACGAGTCGTACTACCTAAATACCCTCAAGTGCAGCGGTTGAAAGAGGAATTCCAGCGGTTAGGGTGTGCCGCTATGATGTCAGAGTCTGGTCCCACCGTGTTTGCCTTAACCGAGTCTCGAACGCATGCACAGCAAGTCCGAGAAGCTGTAAAACTAGCAATTCCTGACCCCGATTTAGACCTATGGGTCTCGCCATTTACGGCTAGTAGTATTCGCACTACAGCTTTAACATGAACATTAGAATCGGTAACGGCTACGACATCCACCGCCTAGTTACAGGCCGCCCATTAATTCTAGGAGGGGTGGAAATTGACCACAAGTTGGGGTTGTTGGGTCATAGCGATGCTGACGTGCTGACTCATGCAATTATGGATGCTATTCTCGGTGCCCTGAGTCTGGGAGATATTGGTCATTACTTCCCTCCTACCGATCCCCAATGGGCAGGTGCTGACAGTCAGCTTTTGCTTGCTAAAGTACATCGATTAGTGCGCGATCGCGGTTGGCAAATTAGCAATATTGACTCTGTCATCGTGGCAGAGCAGCCCAAACTTAAACCCTACATTCAGACAATGCGCTCCCAACTCGCCAATGTTTTGGAACTGGAAGCTGATCAGGTAAGCATTAAAGCAACCACCAACGAACAGTTAGGTCCTGTTGGACGAGAAGAGGGAATTGCTGCTTATGCCGTCGCCTTGCTAGCGTCTTCCAACTGAATATTTTTCCTAATTTAGAACACTATCTTAAACTTATGAAAGCAATTACTTTGCTTGGCTCCACTGGCTCGATTGGCACCCAAACGCTAAGTATTGTTAGTCAATATCCCAATCGCTTTCGAATTGTTGGGCTAGCAGCAGGGCGTAACGTCGAGCTGTTATCTCAGCAGATTCGGCAATTTTGCCCAGAAATTGTCGCTATCGGGGACGAAGCTGCCTTACCCGAATTGCGAGCAGCGATCGCCGACCTCGACCCCCAACCGCTCTTGCTGACGGGAGAAGCAGGTGTGGTGGAAGTTGCCCGCTACGGTAGTGCAGAAGTTGTCGTCACGGGGATTGTGGGCTGTGCTGGTCTTTTACCTACTCTAGCGGCAATTGAGGCTGGCAAAGATATTGCTTTGGCGAACAAAGAAACGCTAATTGCTGCTGGACCAGTCGTGCTCCCACTAGTACAAAAACACGGGGTGAAGTTGCTGCCTGCAGATTCAGAGCATTCCGCAATTTTCCAATGCCTTCAAGGAGTGCCAGCGGCAGGACTACGGCGGATCTTGTTGACTGCCTCTGGGGGAGCCTTCCGGGACTGGCCGGTGGAGAAGCTATCCCAAGTCACTGTTGCTGACGCACTCAAGCATCCCAACTGGTCAATGGGGCGCAAAATTACAGTAGACTCTGCGACTTTGATGAATAAAGGGTTGGAAGTCATCGAGGCTCATTGGCTATTCGGTATTGACTACAACCAGATTGAAATTGTTATCCATCCTCAAAGCATTATTCATTCCCTGATCGAATTACAAGACACCTCCGTGCTAGCACAACTAGGCTGGCCAGATATGCGTTTACCTTTGCTGTATGCCCTATCCTGTCCAGAGCGCATTTATACTGATTGGCAACAATTAGATTTGCTAAAAGCAGGGGAACTAACCTTTCAGGCCCCCGATTGTCAAAAGTACCCTTGCATGCAACTTGCTTATGCTGCCGGTCGAACTGGAGGTTTGATGCCAGCCGTACTCAACGCAGCAAACGAGCAGGCTGTTGCCTTATTCCTGGCAGAACGAATTGGCTTTCTCGACATTCCGCGCTTAATTGAACGCGCCTGCGATCGCTACCAAATCCATAATAACTCCACCCCAACGCTCGACGATATTCTTGCTGCCGACCAATGGGCCAGACAGGAAGTTGTAGTAGTGAGCGAGAAGTTGAGTTATCAGTTGGCGATTGCTAACCCCTTCGATTCCAACTACTTGCTTCTTAACGTATTGCAGCAAAGCCGTCAACCAATTGTGGCAATTGACGGTCCAGCAGGGGCAGGCAAATCTACTGTGGCTCGCCTCGTTGCCAAAACTTTAGGATTGCTTTATTTAGATACGGGAGCGATGTATCGCGCTTTGACTTGGCTAGTTCTTCAGTCAGGAATCCCAATTGAGAATGAAAATGCAGTGCTTCAGTTAGCTAGCCAGTGTCAGATTGAGTTTGAAGGTCAGGATTCAGAGGCAATCTTCATCAACGGTCGAGATATTACGCAAGAAATTCGGACGCCAGAAGTAACTGTTCATGTAGCAAAGATCGCAACTTATTCCGCAGTTCGACGAGAGTTAGTCAAACAACAACAGCATTATGGGCACTGTGGGGGAATAGTAATTGAAGGTCGAGATACCTGCACCAACGTCTTTCCCGATGCTGAACTCAAAATCTTTTTGACAGCATCTTTACAAGAACGGGCTCGTCGCCGCCAGCAAGACTTGAAACAAAAAGGTCTAGGAGATATAAGTCTAGACGGAATTCAACAGGCGATCTCCCAACGCGATTGGCAAGATAGTATCCGCATTTACGCACCATTGAAAAAAGCAGAGGATGCAGTTGAAATTCAGACTGATGGCCTTAACACTGCTGAGGTGGCAGACCAAATTGTCAACCTCTACTACAACAAGCAAACGGTCTTAGATGACAATCGTCTTGCCTGTGCATCTAAAACTAGCGATAGGGAAGCATGAGAAGCCGTCAAGAGTAGCTAGAGGAAAACACAATGTACTTACTAATTCCAGCTGCCGGAATGGGTCGTCGCATGGGTAGCAGTCGCAATAAATTGCTGCTCACTTTGTTAGATAAGGCTCTGATTGCTTGGACGTTAATGGCAGCTAATGCTTCTCGACATATCCACTGGATCGGCCTAATTAGTCACCCGGATGATTGGGCAGATTTCAAGGAAATTCTAACCAGCTTAACTCTGACTAAATCAGTGCATCTTATTTCAGGAGGAGTAACTCGCCAGGAATCGGTTTACAACGGTTTGCAGTTCCTACCTGCCGATGCACAGCACGTATTAATTCATGATGGAGCCAGGTGTTTAGT
>JAESGI010000317.1_pt1 | contig 19011 bp, 18 predicted proteins | sample 9269671 | NCBI WGS metagenome assembly JAESGI01 (sample SAMN14515641, study PRJNA621666) | algae metagenome | isolation source: Nostoc indistinguendum CM1-VF10 and co-occurring heterotrophs from gravelly... | place: USA: Clark Mountains, San Bernardino, California | collected 1998-06-05 | reverse complement strand
GGTGGGAGGCGGCACGCTCATTCTTGCGGGCAACAACGGCTACAATGGTGGGACGACGATCGCTGGCGGCACGCTTCAGATTTCGGCCAATGCCAATCTCGGCCCGACCACAGGTGGCCTGACCCTCGACGGAGGTACGCTGAGGACGACAGCGAGCTTCACCTCGGCCCGCAATGTCGTGATCAATGCGGCCGGTGGCATTTTCCAGACCGATGCTGACCTGTCCTGGTCGGGCGGCATCAGCGGCAGCGGCTCCCTGACAAAAACCGGGATCGGCACGCTGGTGCTCACCGGAACGAACAGCCATGCCGGCGGGACCACGGTCAGTGATGGTGTCCTGCAGATCGGCGACGGCGGCACCTCGGGCTCGATCACGGGCGCTATCGTCAACAACCGCACGCTCGCCTTCGACCACTCGGACGATATCGCCTTCGCCGGTGTGATCTCGGGCACAGGTGACATCCAGAAGCGCGGCGCCGGGTCGCTCACCCTGACCGGCGTCAATACCTACTCCGGCGGCACATTGATCGCGCGGGGCACGCTGATCGGCTCGGCTCGCAGCTTCGGCGTCAGCCAGATCATGAACAATGGCGCACTCGTCGTCGACCAGGCGGTGGATGTAAGCTTCGGCAACACAATCAACGGCACGGGCTCCTTCACCAAGCGCGGCGCCGGCAATCTTACCCTGAGCGGCAGGAGCGCGCTGTTCGGGGCGACTACGGTCGAAGCCGGCAAGCTCTCGGTCAATGGATCATTAGCCTCGTCGGCGATCACGGTGCTGGACGGCGGCACGCTCGGCGGCTCGGGCACGGTCGGCGGCATCGTCGCCAAGGCTGGCGCAACGGTGGCGCCAGGCAACTCGATCGGGACGCTGACGGTCTCCGGCAATGTCGTCTTCGCCTCGGGCTCGATCTATCAGGTCGAGGTCACCGCGGCGGGCCAGAGCGACCGGGTCGTGGCCTCGGGCAGCGCCAGCATCACCGGGGGCACGGCGCAGGTGCTGGCCGAGAACGGCAACTACGCGGCGGCGACGAGCTACACCATTCTGACGGCCTCGGGTGGGGTGACCGGCCAGTTCTCGACGGTGAGCTCGAACCTGGCCTTCCTGACGCCATCGCTGAGCTATGGCAGCCAGAACGTTACCCTGACCATGACCCGCAACGACACCTCGTTCGGACCGGACAACGGTGGTGGCGGAAGCTCCGGCAGTAACGTCATCCCCAGCCCCGGCACGCGCGGCAGCTACATCGCCGCGAGCCGCAACCAGGGCTTGGTTGCGATCGCGGCCGAACGGCCGGGTGTCGGCAACCCGGTCTATGACGCACTGATCTCGGCGACGGCGGCCGAAGCCCGCGCCGGCTTCGACCTACTCTCGGGCGAAGCGCATGCCCAGGCGGTCGGCGTCATGATCGACGAGAGCCGATTGGTGCGCGACACCATTCTGGGCCATCTGCGTGGCCCGTTGCTGACCGCGCCAGATGGACAGGTCACGGCGAGCTTCGCCGCCGACCTACCAGCCCGCAAGTGGGCGGTCGTGATGCTGGCGCCAGTGCCACAGCCTCGCTATGCGCTCTGGGGCACGGCTTTCGGCAGCACAGGCGACATTGGTGGCGACGGCAACGCCGCCAAGCTCTCCCGCCGCAGCGGCGGCGCGCTGCTCGGGGCGGACCTGATGGTCTACGACGGGCCGGGCTCGTCGCTGAAGCTCGGCGTCGCCAGCGGCTATAGCCAGTCGCGTTTCGATCTCGATGCACGTCTCTCCTCGGGTAAGCTGGAAAGCGGCCACGCCGCGCTCTATGCCGGGGCGCGCTTCGGCAATCTCAGGCTCGATGCCGGCGCAGCCCATAGCTGGTCGGAAAGCGACATCCGCCGCCAGGTGCAGATTCGTGGCTTCGGCGATCTCTTGCGGCTACAGCGTCCCGGCTCGGTTACGCAAGGCTTCGCCGAGCTCGGCTATAGCTTCGCCTTCCACGACCTCGCGCTGGAGCCCTTCGCGCAGCTCGCCCTGATCCGGGTCTCGACCGACGCTGGCACCGAACTTGGCGGGGCTGCGGCGCTCAGAGTGCGCTCCTCCGACCAGGCGCTCGGTTTCGCCACGCTCGGTCTACGGGCCGAGGCGCGGCTGGGGGAGATGCCGCTCTTCGCCCGTGCCATGCTCGGCTGGCGCCACGGTTTTGGCGAGTTGGTCCCGCAGGCCCGCACCGCCTTCGTCGCCGGCACCACGTTGGCGGCGGTCTTCGGCACTCCGATCGACCGCGAGGCGGTGGTGGCGGAAGCGGGTCTCGACTGGCGCATTTCGCAGGCAACCGCGCTCGGCCTCACCTACTCGGCAGCGATCGGTGAACGCTCCCGCGATCACGCCCTCAAGGGCAGGGTAGAAATGCGATTCTGAAGCTGGCGGCCAAAGCCAACATTCGCTCGCTGGCCTGTTCAGATGCAATGCGGACTTGGGTTCACTAGCGTCAACAACTGACATTCGCGACTTGCCCGAAAGCAGACGTGCCGAGGGCCGTCAATCCTAGACTCGGCCGGCGCGGCAGCAATCTAGCGATGAATGCCGAACTGCTCATCGAGCCAGTCGAGCACGCGCCGGTTGAGCAATGAACGGTTTCCCATTTCGCAATGCCGGTCCGCGCCCTCGGCTGCCGCGAACCGCATCAAGGTCTTCGGGCATCTCAGCGCATCGAAGAACGCGCCGGCGCCATGAGCGAGAACATCATTCTCGGCCTGCGTGATCAGCGTGGGACAAGCAATGGCTTCGGCCCGGCCTGCCATCGTGAACAGTTCCGCCGAGGCGAAATAATCCCGCAGGTTATCGACCCCATGGGTCCAGAAACCTCGATCCACGACCTTCCATTTGACCAGCGGGCTCTGGCGTATCGTGGCATCGATCTTCCGCATGACCGCCTCATCGAGTTTGCCCAGGTCGGCCGCGGCGTCTGGCGAGACGCCGAGATTGCGCACAACGAAATCGCGGAAGCCGTCGGCGATGCTCCAGAGCCCAGGGTCAGCAATCAGCGCCGAAATCCGCGGCTCGTCGGACGCCGCGCGGGGTGCGAGATAGCCTCCAAGGCTCCAGCCCGACAGAGCGATGCGGCGGGTGTCCACCAGAGGCAGGCCCTCGGCGAAGTCGACCACCGCCTTGATCACGACCTCCCAGTCAGGCCGTAGAGCCGTTCCGCGCTCGTAGAGCATGGCGCCCTGGCCCGGACCGTCGAAGAGCAGGCTGTGGTAGCCGCGCCGGGATGCCGCGACCGCGCATGCGAAATAAGTGTCGACGATCGTCCCGTCATAACCGTTGGTGAAGATGATCAATGGCCGAACTTCGTTCTTCCCGCCCTCGGCCGGAATGAAGTAACCCGGCAGAGAAACCTCTCCGAACGGAATGGCCATCGGCACCGTCGGGGCCTCTCCGAGCGAGTGGGCCTTATCGAAGGCGGCGACTTCCTTTCGAAATGCGGAAAGCAGGCGCGGGTCGACCGGCGCTCCATAAAGCGGGCGAAACGAGGACGCGTAGAACACGCTCGCCCTCAGATAGGACTCGCGCGCGCTCGTCACGTGCCCTTTTGCGAGCAAGGCGTCGGCCGCCCCTGCCATGCGCTCGCCGGCCGCGACCCAGGCGTCGTGGAATACGTCGTCCCCGCCATCCGCGACCGCTTCGGCCACGGCGCGGATCTCGCCAAAATCCGCTCCGCCATAAGGGATGTAGCCATGAGCCCAGACGAAATCGCTGTGCATCTCATTGCGAAACAAGGCGGCCATCGTGTCTCCCCGAGGCATTCGGCCTCCCGCCTATAGATGACGCAGCGTTATCGCTCAAACCGAGCGCGGCTGCGAACCGGAGGAACCTGCCGCGGTCCGGCCCGTTCGGCTCTTACTGAAAGCCATCACCTCAACCGGGAGAATCCCATGGGCGCGCGTACGCTCAGCGAGATCGCGAAGAAGATGAAGGACATTGACTTCTGCATGCTCACGACTGTGACGGAGGGCGGCCAGCTCTCCAGTGGGCCGATGAGCAACAACCGCGATGTCGACTATGATGGCGATTCCTGGTTCTTCGCCTATGAGGACGCGCGGTTCATCCGGGATGTGCAAGGGAACGATCAGTTCGGGCTGACCTTTGCCGGCGACAAGAGCCTGCTCGGCAAGCCTGGCATCTTCATCGGCACCGAGGGCAAAGCGAGCCTGACCAAAGGCCGGGTCGCTCTCGAACAGCGCTGGGTCGACGATATGGAGCGGTGGTTCTCCCAGGGCATTGAGACGCCCGGCATCGTGCTGCTCAAGGTGCGGGCCTCACGCGTGCATTACTGGGACAGCGAGGAGGAGGGAGAAGTTAAGGTTCAACGCCCCCGGCTCGCTGCCCCAACTAAATTGGCGCCTCTCCGTGGAAGCCCCGAGGCTGTACTGCGCCGATTGTGCTGAAAAAGTCCGGCTGGCGCGAAATCCTCTTGACACGACTGCCGGATGGAGAAGAACGCTCTCAGGGCATCGGGAATATGCCTTCCATGACGGGCCATTCCATTCGCACATAGATGAAAATTCTAAGCTTTGGCCAGGCACCCTTCCGCGAAGTATTGCTGCCGACTTTTTCACACAATCCGCCAATAACTGTCATCGAGCATCTGTCGGAAAGCGGACCAGACGTTATTCAGATTTCGCCTGCCCCATGACGCGCGCCGCGAGGTCGCGTTCGAACTGGTAGGCGGTCCAGAGGCTCTACTCGTCCTCACGGTTGAGGCAATCCTTGATCTCGGCGCGCAGCCGGCCCTTGATCAGCCCGGCCATGTCTTGTGCCAGCGCGATGGCGGCATCCAGCACCTGAGCCGGCGTGTCGGCGAGCTGCTGAACGAGGCCGATCTGGTGGGCGCGCTCGCCCGAGAGCGGTTGGCCGGTATAGGTCAGGAGCCGCGCCTCGCCCTGCGAGAGCACCTCGCGCACGATGCGATAGCCGCCGAAGGCGCCGACCTTGACCTCCGGCAGCGCTAGTCGTGCATCAGGCGTCGCCAGTCGGATGTCGCAGGCGCAGGAGAGCATGAAGCCGGAGCCCATCGCCGCGCCGTGGATCGCGGCGATGGCGGGGATCGAACTCTCGCGCACGGCGCGCATGCCGCCGCAGACCGCTCCTGTTCCGGCGAGCGTCTGTTCCGGCGTCAGCGCTGCGAACTCGCGAAAATCATTGCCACCACAGAAATGCTTGTGCGGCAGGCCGGTGAAGACCATCGCCGCGATTGCCTCGCTTTCCAGCTGAGCGATGATCCCCGGCAGCGTGCCCCAGTTGGCGAAGCTGACGGCGTTGACCGGCGGGTTGTTGAAGCGGATGACGGCGATCTCGCCGTCGCGCTCGACATCGAACATCGTTCAGCCCCGGATCGCGTAGGAAGGCGTACGCTTTTCAAGGAAGGCGAGCGCACCTTCCTTGGCCTCGGGCGTGCGCCGGACAGCAGCCGTCAGCGTGCATTCAAACTCGTAGCCTTCCTTCAGCGTCATGAACTCCGTGCGATTCAGGCCGTGCTTGGCGAGGCGGATCGCGGGGGGGCTCTTGCTGGCGATCTCCTCCGCGAGCGCCATTGCGGTCGGCATCAGTTCATCGGGGGAGACGACCTGATCGACGATATGGGCCTGCAGCGCTTCCGCTGCCGAGAGCCTGCGGCCGGTATACATCATCAGCCGGGTCATGCCCTGGCCGGCGAGGCGCATGACATGACGGGAGCCGCCGAGCACCCCGACATCGATCTCCGGCAGCGCGAAGCGGGCCTTCTCCGAGGCGATGCGGATGTCGCAGAGCGAGGCGAGCACGATGCCGGTGCCGACCGCCCCGCCATTGATCGCGCCGATGATCGGCACGGGGCAGTCATACATCGCGTTGAAGGTCAGGCGAACATGGGCGAGATATTCGGTCGCCTGGTCGAAATCGAGATCGACGAAGTCGTTGACGTCGTTGCCGCCGCAGAAGACTTTGCCAGCGCCGGTGAAGACGGCGACACGCATCTGCTTGTCCTCGCCGAGGCGGTGGAAGGTACGGCGCAACTCGTCATAGACCTCGAGGCTGACCGCATTGGCGGAGGGACGATCGAGCGTCACCACTGCGAGGCCGCGATCGACCGAGACTTTCACGAACTTGTTCTCGTAGCTCATCACTCAGTTCCTCTTCTTGCCGAGATAGCTGTCCTGGATGGCGCTGGAGGCCATGATCTTGCTGGCGCGGCCATCGGCCACGCAGTTTCCTGTCTCGAGCACGACAGCATGCCGCGCGATCATCTGGGCGAGCGCCAGATTCTGCTCGACGAGCAGGATGGCGACCCCGGTCTCCGCGATGCGGTTGACCGCATGGGCGACCTGCTCGACCGCCTTGGGTGCTAGGCCCTGGCTCGGTTCGTCGAGCAGCAGCAGGCGCGGGCGGGACATCAGCGCGCGCGCCAGCGCCAGCATCTGCTGCTCGCCGCCGGAGAGCAGCCCGGCACGCTGGCCCTCGCGTTCAAGCAGGATCGGGAACAGGCCGAAGGCGGTGTCGTAGTCGCGCGCGCCCGGTTCGCCATGGACATAGGCCCCAAGGCGAAGATTCTCGCGCACGGTCATTTCGCCGAAGACCTGCCGGCCCTCCGGTACCAGCGCGATGCCGCGCCGGACACGGTCCGCGGAAGAGAGCCGCGTGATGTCCTCGCCGTCGAGCCGGATCGTCCCGGCGCGCGCCGGGATCAACCCGGTGACGACGCGGCAGAGCGTGGTCTTGCCGGCGGCGTTGGCGCCCATCACCACGGTCGGGTCGCCGGCCTCGACCGAAAACCCGAGCCCATGCAGCACTTCAAGCCGGTCATAGCCGGCGCGCAGGCCTTCAATCGTCAGCATCGGCTGCCCTCCGCCCGAGATAGACGTCGATGACCTTCTGCTCGGCCTGGCATTGCTCGGGCGTGCCCTCGAAAAGCAGCCGACCGCGGTCGAGCACGGCGACGCGCTGCGAGACATCCATCAGGAAGCGCACATTGTGTTCGACCAGCAGCACGGTGATGCCGGCCGCGTTCCAGCGCCGCACCAGCGCGCCGAGCCGCTCGACCTCGCCCGCCGTCAGTCCCACCGCAGGCTCGTCGAGTAGCAGCAGGCGCGGTTTCAGCGCCAGCGCCAGCGCGATGCCGAGATGGCGCAACGTAGCATAGGGCAGGTCGCGCGCCGTGCGGTCGAGCACGTCGCCGAGATTGCAGGCCTCGATCAGCTCGTCGATGCTGCCGGGATCGGGCGAATGCACCGTCGCGATGCGCAGGTTCTCGCGCACGCTCAAGCCCAGGAAGGCGCGCGTCTGCTGGAAGGTGCGCACTATGCCACGCCTGACCGTCTGCGCGATCGGCCAGGGGCCGCACGCGCCGTCAAAGACAATATGCCCGGCGGTCGGCGCGATCAGTCCCGAGACCATGTTGATCAGCGTGGTCTTGCCGGCGCCGTTCGGGCCGATCAGACCGAAGATCATGCCTTCGGGCACATCGAGCGAGACGCCGCCGAGTGCGACGACGCCGCCGAAGCGCGCCTCGATGTCGCGGATCTGGAGCAGGCTCATGGCTCGCGCCCCCCGCCACCTATACGCCGCGCCGTACGCGAGATCAGGCTGGCGATGCCCTGTGGCGCGAAGATGATGAAGATCAGCAGCAGCACGCCATAGGCGAGCAGGCTCAGGGTCGCGGCGACGCGCAGCCCTTCCGGCAGGGCCGTCAGAAGCGCCGCGCCGAGGATCGGCCCCCAGAGCGTGCCCATACCGCCGACGACGACAAGCGCGACGAGCTGGAAACCTGTACCGAGCACGGTGAAGCTTTCCGGCGCGATGAAGGAGGAGATCGAGGCGAAGAGCGCCCCCGCCAGCCCCGCGAAGACGGCGCTGAAGGTGAAGGCGGCCAGCCGTGCCGAGGAAACACGGATGCCGAGCGCCTGCGCCAGCGTCAGATCCTCACGGACGGCGAGGCATTCCGCACCGAGCCGCGAGCGCACGAAGAGCAAGGCGCAGATGAAGGTTACGAGCAGCAGGGTGAGCGCCAGCAGCGCGTAATAGGTCGTGGCGCGCACGGCGAGCCAGCCCGGCTGTTCGGGGCCGGGAATGCCGACGAATCCGCCGACGCCGCCGGTGAGGTTCGGCAGCACCAGAAAGAGCTGATGGCCGATCAGCCCGATGCCGAGCGTGAGCACGGCGAAGTAGAGCCCACGCGTGCGGAAGGCCAGCAGCGCGATCAGCGCGCCCGCCGCTCCCGTCAGCGCGCCGCAGAGCGGCAACGCGACCCAGAAGGACAGGCCGTAGCGCGAGGTCAGCAGGGCGCAGGCGTAGGCGCCGAGGCCGTAAAGCGCGCCATGGGCGAGCGAGAGATAGCCGGTGAAGCCGAGCAGCACGTCGAAGGCGACGGCGAGCGTGGCGAAGATCGCGCCGATGGTGACGACATAGACGAAATAATCGTTGAGCGTCAGCGTGCTGGCTGCGGCGAGGGCGAAGGCGATCGCGGCAATCGCCACGGATTTGTGGAGCGGCATGGCGATCATGTCAGCGCTCCACCTGGGCACGGCCGAACAGGCCTTGCGGCCGGACCAGCAGTACAAGGACGAGAATGGCGAAGGCGCCGATGTCCTGGAGCTCGCTGGCGATGTAACCGGCGACCAGCACCTCGGCGACGCCGAGCACCAGCCCGCCGAAGATCGCGCCCCACAGGCTGCCGATGCCGCCCAGCACCAGCACGACGAAGGCCTTCAGCACGGGATTGACACCCATGCTCGGGTAGATCGGGAAGGTCGCGCCCAGCAGCGCGCCAGCAATGGCGCCGAGCGCGGCGCCCATGGCGAAGGTTGCAAAGCGGACCTGCGGCATCGAGATGCCCATCAGCATCGCGGCGTCACGGTTCTGGGCCGTGGCGCGGATGGCGAGGCCGAGCCGCGAGCGGTTCAGCACCAACCAGACCGCTCCGAATGCGGCCGCCACGCTCGCCATCACCACGAGCTGGAGCTGTGTCACCGCGAAGAAGGGCGTGCGGATGACACCGGTGAGCGGCGCGGGGATGGTACGCGGCTCCGTGCCCCAGATCATGGTCGCGACCTGTTGCAGGATGATCGAGGCTGCGAGCGCGGAGATCATCAGGGAGAGCGCGGGTGCCGTTTCGATCGGCCGGAAGACCAGCCGATCGACGAGGCCACCCATCGCCATTATGCAGACCACCGAGACGAGCATCGCGAGCCAGAAATTCAGTCCGGCCGCGACGAGCGCGTAGGTGATGAAGGCGCCGAGCATGTAGAACTCGCCATGCGCGAAGTTCGGGATCAGCAGCACGCCGAAGATCAGCGTCAGCCCGAGCGCGACGAGCGCATAGGTCGAGCCGAGCGCCAGCCCGTTGACGAGCTGTTGAGGCAGGAGTTCGAGCATGGCTTGCGGCCTCTCGTTGAATGCTGCCGCGTCACTGCGAAAGGTTGGTCATGGGCTCCCAGCCCTGACCCTTCCAGACGCTGACGACGCCGCGCAGATCGACCTGCCCCTTGTCGTCGAACAGCCTGCCATCGGGCTGGGCCGTATACTTCGTCGTCAGCGCTGGGACATCCGCGAGCTTCAGTTCGCCCATGGCTTTGTTGACCGCGGCGTTCTCTATCGAACCCGCTTTCTCGAAGGCGGCCTTGAGGATGTGTACGGCGTCGAAGCTCAGACCGGTCAGTTCGCCCGGTCCCTCGCCGAACTTCGCACGATAGGCGGCGTCGAGCGCCTTGGCCTTCGCATCGCCGAGCTTGACGTAGTCCTCGGTGGTCGGCGGGATGCAGTTGAACACGCCCTCCATCTCGCTGGCTGCAATGTTCTTCAGCACCGTCGAGGGCGGCGAGACCATCTCCCAGACGACCTGGCCGGTGAAGCCGAGCTGGCGTGCCTGCTTGGTGATGAGAGCGCCTTCCGCCGGATAACCGCGGATCAGCAGCACCGCCGGATTCTTGCCCTTGAGATTCGTCAGCGCGGCGGAGAAATCGGTGTCGTTGAGCTTGTAGTATTCCTCGCCGAGAACATTGGCGCCGAGACCCTTCAGATCCGCCATGAGCTTGGACTGCGAGCCCATGAAGCCGGCATGGAAGCGGTCGGTCATGACGGCGACGGAGCCGAACTTGCGCGCCTTGAACAACTCAACCACGGCGATATTGTAGCCGCTGACCGTCGCCTGGTTGCGGAAGATATTCTTGCCGTTGGTCAGGTCGTCGGCGATCGAGCCGTCGATGAGCTGCGTGACCTTGTCGCTGCGCTCGATGATGGGTTTGAGGGCCGGCGCGACGCCGCTGGCGAGCGGGCCGATGATGTAGCGGACATCGGCCGCCATGAGCTTGCGCAGTGCGGCGACGCCAACGGTCGGGCTCGCCTGATCGTCTTCCGTGACGATCCTGATCTTGTAAGTCGTAGCGCCGACCTTGACGCCGCCGGCGGCGTTGATCTGCTCGGCAGCGAGGTGGATGCCCCGGCTCTCGGGCAGGCCGTAGAAGGTTGCCGGGCCGGTGATCGGGTGAAGATCGCCGATGGCGATCTCCTGAGCCTGAGCGATGGACGGGCCGGCCCCGAAAAGGCCGGTAGCAAGGCAGAGCGACAGCGTCGTGACGAACGTCTTCATTGTCTTTTCCTCCCTTTGTTATGGCTATGCATAGGGCCGACTGGTCCGTGGCTGTTCAGGCCGCAGCTTCCGCCAGCTTCTTCTTGATCTCGTGCTTCTTGATCTTGCCGGCCGGGGTCTTCGGCAATTCATCCATGAAGACGATCTGCCGGGGCGCCTTGAAGCCGGCGATCTTGCCGCGGACGTAAGCGATGAGGTCTTCCGCGCTGGCCGCGCCCGCGCTCTCGGGCACGATCGCCGCGACGACGCGCTCGCCATAATCGTCGTCTGGCAGGCCGAAGACGGCGCAGTCGCGCACGGCCGGGTGAGAGATCAGCGTCAGCTCGACCTCCTTGGCAAAGATGTTCTCGCCACCGGAGCGGATCATGTCCTTCTTGCGGTCGACGAGATGGACCAAGCCCTTCTCGTCGATCCGCCCGAGATCGCCGGTATGCAGCCAGCCACCAGCGAAGGCCTCGCGCGTTGCCTCGGGACGGTTGAGATAACCGCTCATCAGTGCAGGCGAGCGGATGCAGATCTCGCCTAGCTCGCCCTGCGGCACCTCGTTCATGTGCTCGTCGAGCAGCGCGACCTGCGTGCCCGGCACCGGCCGACCTATGGAGAGCGGCTGGTCGAGCGATTCCTCCGGCCGGTTAATGCAGATATAGGGGCCGCCCTCGGTCAGCCCGTAGGCGTTGGCGATGCCGATCCGTGCGGCGCCGCGCTCGCGAAAGGCCTCGACGACCTTTAGGATCAGCGTCGAGGGATCATAGTTGGCGTAGGCGATGAGCTTCATCGAGCTCATGTCGCTTGTTGGCCAGGCCTTGGATTCGACCATCTGCCGCAGCACCAGCGGCACGCCGAACATGCCGTTGAGCGCGTGCTTCTCGATCGCCTGCACAGCGCTTTCGGGCTCGAAGCGCTCGGCGATATAGGCCGCGCCGCGCTGCATGAAATACAGCTTGAGATAGTCCCAGGCGCCGGTGTGGAAGAGCGGCATGTAGCAGAAGAAGCGCTCGGAGCGCTTGATGCCGAACACGGGCAGCGCATTGAGCGCATCGAGAACCGTGCGGCGATGCGAGATGATCGCGCCCTTCGGTCGGCCGGTCGTACCGGAGGTGTAGAGAACGAGATGCGGATCGTCCCAGCTCGTCGCGCGCGAGACCGGCCTGTCCGCCGTCATCGCCATCATCTGCGCGAAGGTGACGACGCCATCCTGCTCCGGACCGCGCAGCACGATCTGCGGCCGGTCGGCCAGCGGCTCGATGGCCTCCAGCGCCAGTGCGTGGAACTCGGAGCTGGTCACAACCAGCCGCGGCTGGCAGTTGTTGAGGATGTAGGAGATTTCGCTGGCGCGCAGCCACATATTGACCGGCACCAGCACGGCGCCCATCCCGGCCAGCGCATAGCCGAGCAAGACGTATTCGTCGCTGTTGCGGTCGAGCATCGCGACGCGGCTGCCATGGCCGATGCCGAGCGCGGTCAGACCCTGCTGGATGCGGGCCATGTCGGCGCCGAACTCGGTCCAGCTCCGGACGTGGTCGCCGAAGATCAAGGCGGGCTCGTCCGGGGCCCAGCGGATGTTGTCGGCGACGACGTCGCCGAGGAGATAGGGCAGGCCGGCGATCTCAGGCTGCACTGAACCCTCCATCGACCATGACGGTGGAGGCGGTGGTGAAGGAGGACCAGTCCGAGCACAGGAACGCTGCTGTGTGCGCGATGTCCTCCGGCCTGCCGAGCCGACCGATCGGCAGCACGGTCGGCTTGGAGTGCTGCAGCGTCCTCTGCGTCATCGGCGTCTCGATGACGCCGGGGCAGATGCAGTTCACGCGGATATTCTTCGGCCCGCATTCGATGGCGAGCGCGCGTGACAGCGAGAGAACGCCGCCCTTGGAGGCCGAATAGGCGTTGAGCTTCTCCCAACCGGTGACGGCGACGACGGAGGCGACCGTGACGATGCTGCCGCCACCACCTTGCTTCTCCATCGCGGCCACCGCCGCGCGGCAGACATAAAATGTGCCGGTCAGGTTGACCGCGATGATCTTGTCCCAGGTCTCGTCGGTGACGCGCGTGATCGGCCCATCCGACGACGGCCGCCAGATGCCGGCGCAGTTGACGACGGCGTCGATGCCGCCGAGCGCCGCGCTTGCAGCCTCGAAGGCCTCCTCGACGGAGGCTGCGGAGGCGACGTCGCAAGCGCGGCCGACATTCCCCGCACCCAACGCCTCCGCCTCGCGACTGGCTGCTGCTTCGTCGAGATCGAGGATTGCGACTTTGGCCCCGGCCTCGGCACAGATGCGAGCGACGCTCGCACCGATGCCGCTAGCGCCGCCGGTGACGAGGACGCGCTTGTCCTCCAACATCGATGTCACTTGGTGTTCCCTCCGTGGCAACGTCCTTTTCGGACGCGTTTTCTTCGGCGCGCTTCACGCGCTGCCTGGTCGCTTTTCGGCTTCCGGCGCCTTGGCGACACCGTCGATCACCATTCCGCTGAGTTCGCTTGCTATCTCCTGCGGCGTGCGGCCGGAATGGACCGCCCAGCGATGCACGGTTGAGAGCAGGCCGAGGATCGCGAGCATCGCGATTTTCGGGTCCTGCGTCCGGAATTCGCCGGAGCGCTGGCCATCCTCGATGATGTGCTGGATCCAGTTCTCGAAGGCGCGCTCGCGCGTTGCGAGCGACTTGCGCGACGCTGCATCGAACTCGTGGCGCTCGCGCCAGAAGATCGTGAGGAAGCGGCTGTTCTCGATGTTGTAGAGGACCTGCAACTCGACGAAGCGCCTCAGGCGATCCGTCACGTCGTCCTGCGAGTGCGCAAGCGTTTCTTGCGTCTTGAAGAACTCGACAGTGACGTCCTCGTAGAGCGTCTCCAGCAGGTGAGATTTGTTGCGGTAGTAGTGGTAGATCGCCGGCTTGCTGACCCCACACGCGTCGGCGATGTCGTTCATCGAGGTAGCGCGGAAGCCCTTGCTGTCGAAGAGCTCCAGCGCGCGCTCATAGACGACGCGGCGGACGCTGTCGGCGCGGCTTCCATCCGCTCCCGCACGCGGAAGCGCCTTGATCGGGATCGATCGAGACATCTTGCCTTTCCTCGCGGCCCGGTCTGTCGCCGAGCTCCATGTCGAGACATTACTTACCGGTCGGTAAGATTGTCAACATGGCCGTCGTTGGCATGTTCTGAAGGGCCATAGGAGCATTCCTGGAAAAATGGGCCGCCAGGTAGGGCCTTGCGTAGATGCGCCACTTCCGGACATTGGGCCACCGCCAGCAAGCAGACGTTGAGCACCAACACGCCAGGGAAGGCTTGCGCAGTCAAATATATGTCGATAAGTCTCGACATATGGAAAATGAGCAAGTCATCCTCGCCTTAGCGGCGCTGGCGCAAGGCACCCGGCTCGACGTGTTCCGCATTCTCGTGAGCGCCGAACCCGAGGGGCTGGCGGCGGGCGAGATCGCGCGGCGCCTCGAGGTTCCGCACAACACGATGTCATCGCATCTCGGCATCCTAAGCCGGGCGGGCCTCATCCGCTCCGAGCGCTTCAGCCGCTCGATCGTCTACCGGGCGGATCTCGACACCCTGCGGTCGGTCCTGGCCTTCCTGCTGAAGGATTGCTGTGGCGGCCGCCCCGAGATCTGCGCGCCGCTGATGGCCGAACTCACCCCTTGCTGCCAATCGAAGGCCAACGCCGATGTCTGAGCCGATAGACTTCATCATCTACCACAACCCCGCATGCGGAACCTCCAGGAACACACTCGGCTTGATCCGCAACGCCGGCATCGAGCCGCACGTCATTGAGTACCTCAAGACGCCGCCGAGCCGCGCGTTGCTGAAGCAGCTCCTCGATCGCGCCGGCATGAGCGTCCGGGAGATCCTGCGCGAGAAGGGCACCCCGTTTGCCGAACTCGGGCTCGGCGACGCTAGCCTGTCGGATGAGGCCTTGTTCGATGCGATCGACGCGCACCCGATCCTGATCAACCGCCCGCTCGTCGTTTCGCCAAAGGGCGTGAAGCTCTCTCGTCCATCCGAAGCCGTTCTGCCGCTCTTGCCGCCGCAGCGTGGCGAGTTCCGCAGGGAGGACGGCGAGCTCGTGGTCGACGCAGCCGGCCGCCCCGTCGCTCTGGCCTGAGGTCTGCATGTCCACCTTCGAACGCTACCTCACCGTCTGGGTCGCGCTGTGCATCGTCGTCGGTGTCGCGCTCGGCCATGTCATTCCGGGCGTCTTCCAGGCCGTCGGCAGCGCCGAGATCGCGAAGGTCAACCTGCCGGTCGCGGTGCTGATCTGGCTTATGGTCATCCCGATGCTGCTGAAGATCGATTTCGCCGCGCTCGGGCAGGTCGGCAGGCACTGGCGCGGGATCGGCGTCACCCTTTTCATCAACTGGGCGGTGAAGCCGTTCTCGATGGCGGCGCTCGGCTGGATCTTCATCGCCTGGCTGTTCCGGCCGTGGCTGCCCGCCGACCAGATCGACAGCTACATCGCGGGCCTGATCATCCTCGCGGCGGCGCCCTGCACCGCGATGGTCTTCGTCTGGTCGAACCTGACGAAGGGCGAGCCGCATTTCACGCTGAGTCAGGTCGCGCTGAACGACGCGATCATGGTCATCGCCTTCGCGCCGATCGTGGGGCTGCTGCTCGGGCTGTCGGCGATTACCGTGCCTTGGGGAACGCTGGTCCTCTCGGTCGTGCTCTACATCGTGGTTCCCGCGATCGTCGCTCAGGTCGTGCGCGGCCGGGTGCTGGCGAGGGGAGGTCAGGCCGCCCTCGACCGTCTTCTCGCACGGCTCGGGCCGGCTTCTCTCGTGGCCCTGCTCGCCACCCTCGTGTTGCTGTTCGGTTTTCAGGGCGAGCAGATCCTCGCGCAGCCGATCGTGATCGCGCTGCTGGCGGTGCCGATCCTGATTCAGGTCTATCTCAACGCCGGGTTGGCCTACGTCCTGAACCGGGTGGCGGGCGAGCAGCATTGCGTCGCGGGCCCGTCGGCGCTGATCGGCGCCTCGAACTTCTTCGAGCTCGCCGTGGCTGCTGCGATCAGCCTGTTCGGTTTCCATTCTGGGGCGGCGCTCGCAACCGTCGTCGGCGTCTTGATCGAGGTTCCCGTGATGCTCACCGTCGTCTGGATCGTGAACCGGTCGAAGGGCTGGTACGAGCGCGGCGACGGCGTGCGGAAGGTCCAGGCCGCCGAATAATTCCATGGTCGTCGAAATATCTGTTGAACGACCGCGATGAACGTGGAAGTTATATTTCGATGGATATCGAAGCAGCAGCATCGCAACTGGAGGCGCTCGGCAATCAGACGCGCCTTCAGCTCTATCGAGTTCTCGTTCGGGCGGGGCGTAACGGCCTACCGGTCGCACAGGTCCAGGAGCGCCTGGGCATTCCGGCCTCGACGCTCTCCCATCACCTTCAGCGCCTCATCCGCAACGGCCTCGTGTCGCAGGAGCGGCAGGCGACGACGCTGATCTGCCGCGCGGTCTATCCGGCGATGGACGCGTTGCTCGGCTTCTTGTCCGAAGAATGCTGCATCGAGGAAGGCTGTTCTTCCTCTGGGAAGGCCGCATGAGCGGCTTTCATTTGCCATTTAATTCCATGTTTCCAGCAGGAGCGGAGGATAGCGCGATGAAGGAGCTTCCCGTCGTCGTGATCGGTGCGGGGCCGGTTGGGCTTGCTGCTGCTGCCAATCTGGTCGCACGCGGCATGGCCGTGAAGGTCTACGAGGCCGGAGAGGCCGTCGGCGCTAACATCCGCGACTGGGGCCATGTGCGCCTGTTCTCGCCATGGGAGTTCAACGTCGACCCGGCGAGCCGCAAGCTGCTCGAAGCCGCCGGGTGGGCGGAGCCGGATAGGCAAGGCTATCCGACCGGACACGAGCTGATCTATCGATACCTCGTTCCCCTGGCGGAGACGGCCGAACTCTCGCCGGTCATCGAATACGACGCCCGCGTCGTTGCGATCGGCCGCCGCGGCATCGACAAGGTCGTCAGCCGGGGCCGGGAACTGCACCCGTTCCAGCTTGTGATCCGCGACCGGGACGGCGGCACGCGGCGCGTTCTCGCTCGCGCGGTTATCGACGCTTCCGGAACTTGGACGACGCCGAACCCGGCCGGGGCCGGGGGAGTGCCCGTCGAAGGGGAGGAGGCGTTCGCCGACAGGATTGCCTACGGAATTCCCGATGTTCTCGGGCGCGACCGAGCGAACCACAGCGGCCGGACGACGCTCGTGCTCGGTGCCGGGCATTCGGCCGCGAACGTCCTGCTCGACCTCGACGAATTGGCGTCGCAAGACCGAGCGACGAAAGCAATCTGGGTCACGCGCGGCCGCGACCTCTCCCGCGTCTATGGCGGGGGTGCGAACGATCAGCTTGCCGGTCGGGGTGACCTTGGACAACGGCTGCGGCACCTGGTCGACAGCGGCCGGATCGACCTCATCCGTGGCTTTGCCCTGGAGGGGATACGGGAGGAACGCGGCCTGCTGATCGTCAACGGTGAAACGAGCGATGGCGGACGCACGATTGGTCCCGTCGATCGGATCGTCACTTGTACCGGGCAGCGCCCGGATCTGACGCTGACCCGAGAGCTGCGGGTCGATCTCGATCCATGGCTGGAAAGCACCCGGATGCTGGGGTCGATGATCGATCCCAACCTGCATTCCTGCGGGTCGGTGCCCCCTCATGGACATCGCGAACTCTCACATCACGAGCTGGGCTTCTACACGGTCGGGATCAAGAGCTACGGGCGTGCACCAACCTTCCTGATGGTGACCGGCTTCGAACAGGTTCGGTCGGTGGTTGCCGCAATCGCGGGCGACATGGCGGCCGCGGATGACGTCAAGCTGGTCCTGCCGGAGACCGGTGTCTGCACGACGGCCCCAGCGGGCTGCTGCGGCGGCCCCGCACCAGAGCCGGTGACCGCCTGCTGTGCCGACGACGCTCGTGCGAAGGCCGGCGGACAGGATGCCTGCGGTTGCGGCCCAGCTAAGCTCCCGGAGCCTGCGAGGACCTCCATTTGCTGTGGCAAGGTTGCGTGACCGACCGAAGCCGACTGACGGTCATCTCGGCCCTGGGCGTGGTTCAGATCCTCGCCTGGGGATCTACCTACTATCTTCCCGCTGTTCTGGCGGCGCCGATCGCCGCCGACACCGGCTGGCCGTTGTCCTGGATAGTTGGCGCGCTCTCGGTCGGACTGCTCACTGCCGGAGCCGTCGCGCCCTATGTCGGTCGCCTGATCGGTGAGACCGGAGGACGCCCGGTCTTGGCAGCGGGCACCATCCTCATCGCCGCGGGGCAACTCATTCTCGGACTGGCACCGAACCTTTCCGTCTTCATCCTCGGCTGGGTCGTGTTGGGCGCCGGAATGGCCGCTGGCCTCTATGACGCGGCGTTCTCGACGCTCGGGCGCCTTTATGGCGGCACTGCTCGGTCCGCTATCACTGTGCTGACGCTATGGGGCGGCTTCGCCAGCACGGTATGCTGGCCGTTGTCGGCCTACCTCGTTGAGCAGTTGGGTTGGCGAGGAACCTGTTTCGTCTATGCGGCCATTCAGCTTTTGATCTCGCTGCCGTTCGTGTTGACGATCCTGCCGCGAGTTCCACCTGAGCTGCCGCAGCCAACGGCGGGAACGCCCGCGACAATGTCCAGCCTGCTTCCACCGGAGCGCCGCGCCTTCCTGCTGCTCTCGGGGATCGTCATGATCGGCGGCGCGATTGGGGCCATCGTCGGCGTTCACCTGCTGACGCTTCTCCAGGCTCAGGGGATTGGTCTTGCTGCCGCAGTCGCATTGGGCGCACTCGTCGGTCCTGCGCAGGTAGGAGGGCGCATGGTCGAGATGGCAGGCGGAGGGCGGCATCACCCGCTCTGGACCGTGAGCGCAGCTCTCGGGCTGATGGCGACCGGTCTGGCACTGCTGGCGCTTGGCCTCGGCCCGGTGGGGGTGGCGATCGTGCTTTATGGGGCCGGAAACGGCGTCTTCTCGATCGCTAAGGGCACGCTGCCGCTGGCCCTGTTCGGGCCGCAACGCTACGCGCCGCTGATTGGAAGACTCGCTCGACCGAGCTTGATCGCGCAAGCGGTTGCGCCAACGGCGGGAGCGCTGTTGCTCGATCAAGCTGGCTCGACCTGGACATTCACCGCCCTGCTCCTACTCGCTTTACTCAATGTCGCGATGGGGGCGGGACTTTGGTGGTCTCAAAAACGTTAGCCTGCGCCAATTGCTGACATTTGAGCGTCGCCGGACAGCGGACGTTCCCGATGTTGAGCCTCCCGCATTTGTCTTTTGATCAGACGATCCACAAGCGCGCTGACGATCTCGTGTGTGCGGCATTTTAGAATGAGATTGAACTAGCCGCCGCTTCGGCCGTTCTCTTTCGCAACGCAGCGGGCTCGGGAGCGAGTTACCGGCTGCGATTTGTCGAAATCGGAGGCGGATATGCCAACTCCCAGCG
>JAESGI010000316.1_pt1 | contig 19091 bp, 9 predicted proteins | sample 9269671 | NCBI WGS metagenome assembly JAESGI01 (sample SAMN14515641, study PRJNA621666) | algae metagenome | isolation source: Nostoc indistinguendum CM1-VF10 and co-occurring heterotrophs from gravelly... | place: USA: Clark Mountains, San Bernardino, California | collected 1998-06-05 | reverse complement strand
CATTGTCGCCAATCCAGAACAGCGCGTTTCCAAATTACCTCTGCTGACGACAGCGCAGCAACATCAGTTGCTGGTGGAGTGGAACGATACTCAGGCAGATTACCCGAAGGACAAGTGTATCCATCAGTTGTTTGAAGTTCAGGTGCAACGAACCCCCGACGCAGTGGCGGTGGTGTTTGAAGAGCAGCAACTGACCTACCGGGAGTTGAACCAGAGAGCGAATCAATTGGCCCACCGCCTGCAATGCCTGGGGGTAGGACCAGAGGTGCTGGTGGGCATCTGCGTGGAGCGTTCCCTAGAAATGGTCGTGGGACTGCTGGGGATTCTCAAGGCGGGTGGGGCTTATGTGCCGTTAGACCCAGCCTATGCCCAAGAGCGCTTAGCTTTCATGCTGTCAGATTCACAGGTGCCGGTGCTGTTGATTCAGGAGCGGTTGATTGCGGGGCTGCCTGAACATGACGCGCATGTGGTTTGCTTGGATACAAATTGGGAGCTGATTTCACAAGAAAGTGAGGAGAATCCCATCAGTGAGGTTACGTTCAATAACCTAGCCTATGTGATTTACACATCGGGTTCCACAGGTAAGCCTAAGGGCGTTCAAATTTGCCACGGTTCTTTGGTCAACTTTTTAAATTCCATGCGCCTTTCTCCCGGATTGACAGACCAGGATATTCTTTTAGCAGTCACCACCATATGTTTTGACATTGCGGCACTGGAAATTTACCTACCGCTGATTGTAGGAGCCCAGACAGTAATAGCCAGCCGTGAAGTAACCTCTGACGGCTCACAATTGTTGGAGAATATAGCCAAGACTGGCGCTACTGCAATGCAAGCAACTCCTGCCACCTGGCGAATGCTGCTAGCCGCTGGCTGGGACATGAGCCATCTAAATTCTCTGTCAATCCTCTGCGGCGGTGAAGCCTTAACCCGAGAACTGGCCAATCAGCTACTAGAAAAAAGTACCTCTGTCTGGAACCTGTATGGTCCCACCGAAACCACCATATGGTCAGCTGCACGCCTAGTGGAAGCTTCCGGGCACAACAACGACGCCCCAGAGCCCATCGGTCGCCCGATTGCCAACACCCAAATCTATATCCTAGACCGCCATCTCCAACCAGTCCCCATCGGGGTTGCTGGCGAACTGCACATTGGCGGGGAAGGCCTCGCCCGGGGCTACCTCAACCGTCGGGAGTTGACCGACGAGAAATTCATCCCCAATCCCTTCAACGATGAACCAGGGGCACGCCTTTACAAAACTGGGGACCTAGCCCGTTACCTGCCCGACGGCAACATCGAGTTCCTGGGTCGCCTCGACCATCAGGTGAAGATTCGGGGCTTTCGCATCGAGCTGGGGGAGATTGAAGCGGTGCTGGGTCAACACCCAGGCGTGCAGGAGATCGTGGTTGTGGCCTGGGAGGATAAACCGGGCAACAAGCGTCTGGTCGCCTATTTCGTCCCTGACCAGCAGCATGCGTTTAGCGATCTGCGCAGCTTCTTGAAAGAAAAGCTGCCCGACTACATGGTGCCCTCGGCCTTTGTGGAGCTGGAGAAGCTACCCCTGACCCCCAACGGCAAAGTAGACCGCCGTGCCCTGCCTACACCGGAGCCATACCAAAGGAGTCTAGAAGCAAGCTTTGTCCCACCCCGCACCCCCACAGAAGAGGTCTTAGCCGCTATCTGGACTAAAGTCCTGGGATTAGAACAGGTCGGCATCTACGACAACTTCTTTGAACTGGGCGGGGATTCCATCCTCAGCATTCAGGTCGTTGCCCGAGCCAATCAGGCGGGTCTACAGCTCACTCCCAAACAGATATTTCAGTACCAGACCATCGCCGAGTTGACCGCCGTGGTAGGCACAACTGTGCCGGTTCGGGCTCAACAGGAGTTAGTGACGGGCGCGGTGCCGCTGACGCCTATTCAGCATTGGTTCTTTGAGCAGAATCTGCCCTACCCTGCCCACTTCAACCAGTCTGTCCTGCTTGAGGTGCCGCCAGACTTGAAGCCGAAGCTATTGAAGCAAGTCGTGCAGCAATTGCTGGTGCATCACGATGCCCTGCGCCTGCGGTTTGCGCCCTCGGACTCCGGCTGGCAGCAAGTTAACGCTGCCCCCGACGAGACAGTGCCTTTCACAGTAGTAGATTTGTCAGAACTTTCGTCAGGCGAGCAACCAGCAGCCCTTGAGGCCACCGTCACCGAACTGCAGGCCAGCCTGAACCTGTCAGAGGGACCAGTCATGCGAGTAGCTCTGTTTCACTTTGGCATCGACCAGCCAGGTCGTTTGCTGCTCATCGTACATCACCTAGCTGTGGATGGCGTCTCGTGGCGGATTTTGCTCGAGGACCTCACTACCGCCTACCAACAGCTGAACCGGGGCTCAGCTATTCAACTGCCGCCCAAGACAACTGCCTTCAAGGATTGGGCCGAGCGGCTGACGGAGTACGGGCAATCAGAAACACTAGCCGCCGAGTTGGACTACTGGTTGGCAGAGTCTCGGTCTGGCGTCGCTCCCCTGTCAGTGGAGTATCCGTCCGGTAGAGAGGCCAACACCGTGGCGTCAGCCGCTCAGGTGTCAGTTTCTCTAAGTGTGGAACAGACCAACACCCTGTTGCAGGAGGTGCCTTCTGCCTACAACACCCAAATTAATGATGTGCTGCTGACCGCCTTGGTGCAAAGCTTTGCCCAATGGACTGGAGAGCGCTCCCTGCTAGTTAACTTAGAGGGTCACGGGCGAGAGGAACTGTTTGAGGATGTGGACCTGTCGCGCACAGTGGGCTGGTTTACCACCGTATTCCCCGTTCTGTTAGATCTGGGGGAGGTTGACCATCCAGGGGAGGCACTCAAGTCGGTCAAAGAGCAACTGCGTCGCCTCCCGAAGCGGGGCATCGGCCATGGCCTCTTGCGATATCTGAGCCAGGACGCAGCGACACGCTTGCAACTGCAGGCTCTTCCCCAAGCGGAAGTGAGTTTTAACTACCTGGGCCAGTTCGATCAGGTGCTGTCGGAATCTGCTCTATTGAGACCGGCCAAAGAGCCCAGCGGTTCGGAGCACAGCCCGTTGGAACGTCGCAGCTATCTACTGGAGGTGAACGGATTCGTGGCATTAGGCAGGTTACAACTGAATTGGACCTACAGCGAGAAGGTCTATCAGCGAACCACAGTTGAGCGTCTGGCTCTGGAGTTCATAGAAGCGTTGAAATCTCTAATTGCCCATTGCCAATTGCCAGAGGCAGGGGGCTACACGCCTTGGGACTTTCCTGATGCTGCGTTGAGTCAAGAAGAGCTTGAAGAGCTGGTCGCCGAACTCAGTGTGTCTGAAAATTAGATAGGGCAAGACATGAACAAACAAAACAAAAATATTGAATCTATCTACCCCCTTTCTCCCATGCAACAGGGCATGCTCTTTCATACCCTTTATGCCCCAGATTCGGGAGTGTACTTCGAGCAGTTAAGCTGCACCCTCTATGGCAACCTTAATGTTCCGGCGTTTGAGCGGGCTTGGCAACGAGTGGTGGAGCGCCACCCAGTTCTACGTACCCTTTTTATTTGGGAACACCGTAAACAGCCGCTCCAGATCGTGCGTAAGTGGGTAAATTTGCCTTGGGTTCAACATGACTGGCGGGGGCTGTCCCCAGTCGAGCAGCAAGAGCGGCTGGAGGCTTTCCTTCAGACAGATCGAGAGCAGGGCTTTAAACTTGACCAAGCGCCGCTGATGCGCTGTACCCTAATCAAGGTGCGAGAGGATACCTACCATTTTGTCTGGAGCCGTCATCATATACTGCTCGATGGCTGGTGCTTACCTATTATCCTCAAAGAAGTCTTAGCTTTCTACGAAGGCTTCAATCGATCTCAAGATTTATACATAGAACGTCCGCGTCCCTACCGGGACTACATCGCTTGGTTGCAGCAGCAAGACCTCTCCCAGGCGGAGGCGTTCTGGCGGCAAGCACTCCAGGGCTTTACTGCCCCTACTCCTCTGGTGGTAGACAGGGTTGTGAGCAACCTGTCCAACCAGAAGCAGACCTACGATCGGCAGCATCTCCAGTTATCGGCGAATGTGACCGCCGCCCTACAGTCCCTGGCACAGCAGCATCATCTAACTCTGAACACACTGGTGCAGGGAGCCTGGGCGCTGCTGCTAAGCCGCTACAGTGGTCAGGAAGATGTGGTCTTTGGGGTTACCGTCTCTGGCCGTCCGGCAACCATAGCAGGAGTCGAGTCTATGGTGGGGCTATTTATCAACACCCTGCCAGTGCGGGTGCAAGTGCCTCGCGAGGCTTCCCTGCTGCCCTGGCTGAAGCAGATTCAAAACCAGCAAGTTGAGTTGCGACAGTACGAATACAGCCCACTGGTACAGGTGCAGCGGTGGAGTGAGGTGCCCGACGGGCTGCCTCTGTTTGAAAGCATTGTGGTCTTTGAGAACTACCCGGTAGATGCTTCCTTGCGCGAGCAGGGCGGAAACATAGAGATCCGTAATGTTAGTGCCTTTGAGCAGACAAACTATCCCCTTACCATGGTGGCAGTGCCCGGTTCGGAATTGTCGCTACAGCTGCGCTACGATTGCCGCCGTTTTGATGCCGCCAGTATCACCCGGATGCTAGGGCATTTGCAAACTTTGCTAGAAGGCATCGTCGCCCATCCCGAGCAGCGGCTCGAGGACTTGCCGCTGCTTACACAGAGAGAACGCCTTACTCTGCTGGTGGAGTGGAATCACACCCAGGCAGATTACCCCAAGGACAAGTGTATTCATCAGCTATTTGAGGCTCAGGTGGAACTCACCCCGGATGCTGTGGCAGTAGTCTTTGAAGACAAGCACCTCACCTACCGGGAGTTGAACTGCCGCGCGAACAAAATAGCGCATCACCTGCGTTATCTGGGGGTAGGACCGGATGGTTTGGTGGGCCTGTGTTTGGAGCGCTCCTTGGAGATGGTGGTGGGGCTGTTAGGCATTCTCAAGGCAGGTGGGGCCTATGTACCCTTAGATCCAGCGTATCCCCGAGAGCGTCTGGCTTTCATGTTGGAGGATGCCCAGGTACTGGTGCTGTTGACTCAACAGCGGTTGCTAGAAGGTCTCTCTGAAAATGAGGCGCAGCCGGTCTGCTTGGACACAGACTGGGAAGCCATTGCCCTAAAAAGCGAGGAGAATCTCGCTAGCGGGGTGACGGTCGACAACCTAGCCTACGCGATCTATACCTCGGGGTCCACAGGCAGGCCTAAGGGAGCGATCATGAGTCACCGTCCCCTCTCTAACCTGCTTTCGTGGCAACTCCAAAACTCGACACTTCCTACTGGGGCAAAGACTCTGCAATTTGCTTCTGTAAGCTTCGATGTCTCCTTTCAGGAGATCTTCTCTACCTGGTGCTCAGGCGGAACGCTGATCTTGATCTCAGAGGAAGTGCGACGAGACGCTGTAAGTTTATTACGTTGTCTTACAGACGAATCGGTTCAAAGACTGTTTCTTCCCTTTGTGGCCCTACAGCAGCTGGCTGAGGTGGCCAATAGTGGGGGCTCAGTTCCCATTAGCCTTCGTGAGATCATCACCGCAGGCGAGCAGTTGCAGGTAACTCAGCAGATCGCGAACTTATTTAGAAACCTAGAAGGTTGCGTTCTGCACAATCATTACGGACCGTCCGAGAGCCATGTCATCACTAGTTTCATCCTAACGGGTTCACCGATTGGTTGGCCTACACTTCCCTCCATCGGTCGCCCCATTGCCAACGTGCAGATATATCTGCTAGACTCCCATCTACAGCCGGTGCCCGTGGGTGTGCCGGGTGAACTGTACATTGGCGGAGTTGGCCTAGCCAGGGGCTACCGAAACCGTCCGGAGCTAACCGCCGAGAAGTTCATTGCTCATCCTTTCAGCAACGAGTCCGGAGCGCGCCTGTACAAAACTGGCGACTTGGCTCGCTACCTGCCGGATGGCAATATCGAGTTTCTGGGGCGCATCGATCATCAGGTGAAGATTCGCGGCTTCCGTATTGAGCTTGGAGAGATTGAAGCAGTACTGAGCCAATACCCAGGGGTACGAGAAACTGTGGTTGTGGTTCGGGAGGATGAACCAGGTTCTAAGCGCTTGGTAGCCTATGTCGTTCTTAACCCAGAGCAGGCTCTCACGATTACCGATCTGCGCCGCTTCCTGGAGGAGAAGCTGCCTCAGTATATGGTGCCAACAGCCTTTGTGATGCTAGAGGCACTGCCGCTGACGCCTAGCGGCAAGGTAAACCGCCGGGCGCTGCCAGTACCTGACAAAGCACAGCTTCAGCCCGAAGGCATCTTTGTGGCTCCTCAAACCCCCGTCGAAGAGTTGCTAGCCGGAATTTGGGCAGAAGTTCTTGGCGTTGAAAAAGTAGGTATTCACAACAACTTCTTTGAATTAGGCGGGCACTCGCTTTTGGCTACTCGTGTCATATCCCAGTTGCGGGAAGTCTTTAAGGTAGAGCTTCCCCTGCGTCGCCTGTTTGAGACGCCTACAGTAGCAGGGTTAGCCAAAGACATTGAAACAGCCACCAAGGCAGGGTTAGGACTAGATGCACCGCGCATCGAGCACATTTCACGGTTGGGAGAGTTACCCCTATCCTTTGCCCAACAGCGGCTATGGTTTCTCGCCCAGTTAGAACCAGACACCCCCTCATACAACATTTCCGCTGCTGTTCGCTTGCAGGGGCGGCTGAACGTAGCCGCACTAGAGCAGAGCCTCAACGAAATTCTTCGCCGCCACGAAGTCTTGCGAACCGCCTTCAAGACTGTAAACGAGCGACCTGTGCAAGTCATCTCATCGGCGACACCGCTGAGCTTACCGATCGTAGACCTGAGTGAGTTACTACAGACTCAGCTCAAGACCAAAGTGAAACAACTGGCGATCGCGGAAGCGCAACAGCCCTTTGCTCTCGATACCAGCCCCATGCTGCGGGTGAAATTGCTGCGGCTGAGCAAACACGAGCATGTGGCGCTGTTCACCATGCACCACATTGCCTCTGACGGCTGGTCAATAGGTGTGTTGGTGCGTGAGTTGGCACCACTTTATCAAGCCTTTTGTACTGGGCAACCCTCACCCCTAACTGAACTGCCGATTCAGTATGCGGACTTTACTGTCTGGCAACGACAGTGGTTGCAGGGGGAGGTACTGGAAGCCCAACTCGCCTACTGGAAGCAGCAATTAGAAAGCAACCTCCCTGTACTGCAATTACCTACAGCTCGTCCACGAGCAGAAGTTAAAACCAGCCGAGGCGCAACGAACTCCTTCGTAATTCACTCCAACCTGTCCGAAGCGATCCAAGCGCTCTCGCGCCAGGAAGGTGTCACCTTGTTCATGGCCCTGTTGGCAGGTTTTCAGGTATTGCTACAACGCTACACAAATCAGGATGACATCGTTGTTGGCACTGATGTCGCCAACCGTAACCGAGCTGAGACAGAATCATTGATTGGTTTTTTTGTCAATCTCCTTGTCCTCCGCACTGACCTAAGTGGTAACCCCAGTTTCCGGGAGTTGCTCCTCCGAGTGCGCGAGGTAGCATTAGGAGCTTATGCTCATCAGGACTTGCCCTTTGATAAATTAGTGGGGGCTCTACGACCTAAGCGGGATTCGAGCAACACGCCGCCACTATTTCAGGTGTTGTTTGTCCTCCAAAATGCCCCAATGCCAGCTTTGGATTTGCCAGGACTGACCCTAAGCCTGTTGGAGGTCGAAAACGAGATAGCAAAGTTTGATTTGGCGCTATTTCTAACAGAAACAGAGCAGGGAATCGTAGGAAATTGGCGGTACAATGCTGACCTTTTTGAAACCAACGCCATCACGCGCCTGTCGGCTCATTTTAAAACGCTGCTAAAGAGCATTGTGGCGCAACCTGATGCACGGATAAACAATTTAGAAATGCTAACTGACATTGAAAAAGAACAACAAGCTATGAAAAAAAGCCAGCATAAAGCATCCAAGCTTAAGAAGTTTATGGCAGTTCAGCCCAAGGCTATAAATTTATCACAGGAGACATTGATAAAAACTGATTTTTTCCAGCCTGGGGAAACATTACCTTTGGTAATAACGCCAGATGTTGATGATGTTGATATATTAGACTGGGCTACGAGCAACCGGGAGTTCATAGAAACAAAATTACTGCATTACGGTGCTATCCTTTTCCGGAATTTCGGCGTCGCCGACTCGGCTGAATTTGAAAGTTTGGCTGAGGCTATTTGTCCAAGGTTGTTCGGTGAGTATGGAGATTTGCCTCGCGAAGGAGTCTCCGGCAAAGTTTACGGATCTACTCCCTACCCGTCTGGGCAGGTCATCTTGTTCCATAATGAAAGTTCCCACATGCACTGTTGGCCGCAAAAAATCTGGTTCTTCTGTGTGCAACCGGCTCAACAAGGAGGAGAAACACCGATTGTTGACTGTAGAAAAGTTTTCCAACTACTCGATCCAAAATTGCGAGAAAAATTCGCTTCAAAGCAATTAATGTACGTCCGCAACTACACCGACGGCTTAGACGTAAGCTGGCAAGACTTCTTTCACACCACTAACAGAGCAGAGGTTGAAGAATACTGCCGTAAGGCGTCAATCAGTGTTGAGTGGAAGCCAGACGGTGGCTTGAGAACCTGCCAAGTGCGTCCGGCAGTCGTCAAGCATCCCAAGACGGGTGAGCCTGTGTTTTTCAACCAGATACAGTTACACCACGCATCCTACCTGAAATCAGAGGTCAGGGAATCCTTACTGTCTTCATTCGGGGAAAACAACCTGCCGCGCCATGTTTACTATGGCGATCGCTCTCCCATTGAGGACTCGGTAATCGAGGAAATACTGGCAGTTTATAAAGAAGCTGAAGTGAGTTTTTCTTGGCAGAAAGGGGACGTATTGATGCTAGATAACATGTTGACCGCCCACGGACGCAATCTTTATGTAGGCCCCCGCAAGATTGTCGTGGCAATGGGAGAAATGATTCATAGCACAGACACAGAACATAAAGGCATCGAGAAAGCATATGCAAACTAAAACTCTTAGCGGCTTTCAGCTTTCCCCTCAACAGAAGCGCCTTTGGTTATTGCAGCAAGATAGTTCTGCTTACCTCACTCAATGTGCCATTCTCCTAAAAGGCGATCTCAAACCAGAGGTCTTAAAAGCTGCTTTACAGCAAGTCATCAATCGACATGAAATTCTCCGGACAAGCTTTCGTCGCCTGACTGGTGTAAAGACTCCGGTCATGGTTGTGACAGATAGGGGCTCCCCTTTGTGGCAAGATATTGATTTAAGTGATTGGGATGACCGGGAACATTCAGCCAAAATCGAGGAGCTTTTTCAGGAGGCGATCCGCCAAGGTTTTGATTTCGATCAAGGTTCACTGTTGCGTTTATTTTTACTGAGACTGTCGAAAAATGTGCATATTTTGCACGTTTGCTTGCCTGCGCTATGTGCGGATACCTGGACAATCAAGAATTTGGTTACTGAAATCAGCGATTCATATTATGACTGCCTTAAAGGCGAGAAATTGTGTGATGAAGTTGTGCAATACCTCCAATTCTCAGAATGGCAAAATCAATTACTCGAAGATTCGGAGGCAGAGGCAGCTGAGGAATACTGGCGTCAACAAAAGCTTTCTACGCTCGCTACATTAAGACTACCTTTTGAGAGCAAGTCTTCAAAACGATCGGGATTCGAGGCTGACTGTTTCAGGTTGGCGATCGCTCCTGATGTGACCGCAAAGATCGAAACGCTAGCTCGAAAGTATGATACTTCGGCTGCTGTGGTGTTACTAGCCTGTTGGCAAACGCTGATCTGGCGACTCACAGGACAGCCAGACATCATCATCGGCACGGCTTTTGATCGCAGAGAATATGAAGAACTGCATGACGTACTGGGATTGGTTGCCACATGGCTGCCGATTAAAAGCCATTTGGCACCAGACTTGTGCTTTACAGAAGTCTTAGAACTGGCTGAAAAAACCATAAGCGATGCCGAAGAATGGCAGGATTATTTAGTTCCCGAACCTATAGGAAATGACAATACTTTGGCTTTTCCAATTGGTTTCGAGTTTGAGCAATTGCCTGAAGGGCGCCTAGCCGCTGGTATGTCATTTTCGCTTTACAAGCAGTATAGCTGTATTGAGCAGTTCAAAATTAAACTCACCTGTACTCGGCACAATGACTCTCTGAGCGCAGCATTTTACTACGATGTCAATTACTTCTGTGCAGATATCATTCAACGCTTGGCTGGACAATTTCAGACGTTATTAGCCAGTGCGACTGAGAATTCAGATGCTGCAATCAGTCAGTTAGAAGTTCTCAGCAAAAGCGCTCGCCAACAGTTGCTGGTCGAGTTTAACCAAACGCAGGTTGATTACCCGAAAGACAAGTGTATCCACCAACTGTTTGAAAAACAGGCAGAACGAACACCTAACAACATTGCCGTTGTATTTGAAGACCAGCAACTGACCTATGCTGAGCTTAATGCCCGTGCTAATCAACTCGCCCACCACCTGCTTTCGCTAGGTGTTGGCCCCGAAACAATTGTGGCATTGTGCGTTGAGCGCTCCCTCGAAACATTCATTGGCCTGTTGGGGATTCTCAAAGCGGGTGGAGCCTACCTCCCCTTAGACCCTCTACTACCAACTGAGCGCCTCGTTTTCATGTTGCAGAATGCCCAGGTATCTGTAATCTTGACCCAACAGCACTTAGTTGAGCAGCTCTCCGAACAGGCGGCACCAGTCGTCTGTCTGGACACCGACTGGGATGTGATTGCTCAACAACCGAATGAGAATTCGCCCAGTGAAGCAACTCCTGAGAATTTGGTCTATGTAGTTTACACCTCAGGCTCTACGGGCAAGCCCAAGGGAGTCGCCATTGGGCATCAGCAACTCCTCAACTACTTACACAGTATTCTGGAAAGACTAGACCTTCCGGTTGGTTCCAGTTTTGCAACTCTTTCCACCTTCGCTGCCGATCTAGGCAACACCGCCATCTTCCCATCCCTTTGTACAGGGGGATGCCTTCACGTAATCTCGCAGGAGCGGGCGACTAATCCAGAAGCATTGGCAGATTACTGCGATCGCCATCCTATCGACTGTCTCAAAATTGTCCCTTCTCACTTGAGAGCTCTCTTGGCTGCTTCCCACCCGGAAAAGATTCTGCCTCGCCAGCGCCTGATTCTGGGCGGTGAGGTGCTGAGTTGGAAGTTAGTCGAGGAACTCCAGCAATACAAACCAAGCTGCCAAATCCTCAACCACTATGGGCCAACAGAAGCGACTGTAGGCGTACTAATCTATCCAATTAAGGGTGAGCCAATCAGGGATAAATCAGAGACAGTGCCCTTAGGTCGTCCGCTCGCCAATACTCAGGTTTACATTCTTGACAATCATCTGCGACCCGTGCCCATCGGGGTGCCAGGTGAGCTATACATTGGCGGCGCTGGTCTGGCTTGGGGTTACCTTAACCGTCCCGATCTGACCGCTGAACGGTTTATTCTTAACCCCTTCAGCCAAAAAACAGAGGCACGCCTGTACAAGACCGATGACTTAGTCCGCTATCTTCCTGATGGCAACATCGAGTATCTCGGTCGTATCGACCAGCAGGTCAAGATTCGCGGCTTCCTCATTGATTTGGGAGAGATTGAGGCAGTGCTGGGCCAACACCCGGCACTCCAGGAAGCCGTGGTTATGGCCCGGGAGGATGTCCCTGGTAACAAGCGCCTGGTGGCCTATGTGGTGCCTCACCTGAAATCTGCCCCTACATTCAGTGACCTACGCCGCTTCCTTAAAAAGAAGTTGCCAGAGTATATGATGCCTGCCACCTTCGTGATGCTGCAAGCTTTGCCGCTAACACCTAACGGCAAGGTAGACCGCCGAGCACTCCCTGCACCCAACACGGACAGACCTGAGCTACAGGAAGCCTTCGTTGCACCCCGTGACACCTTGGAACTGCAACTCGCGCAAATCTGGGAGTCTGTTCTAGATGTCCGCCCCATTGGCGTCACCGACAACTTCTTCAACCTCGGTGGCCACTCCCTCCTGGCTGTGCGCCTGATGGCTCAGATTCATCAGCAATTCGGACAGAATCTGTCGCTGGCTACGCTCTTCCAAGCCGCGACAATTGAACAACTGGCCAGTACTCTCCGCAAGCCTTCGGGTTCCCTACCCTGGTCTCCCTTGGTGAAGATTCAGCCTGGTGGTTCAAAACGACCTTTCTTCTGCCTGCCTGGGAGTGGTGGAAATGTCCTCTACTTCTACGATTTGGCGCGTCATCTGGGCTCAGATCAACCGTTTTACGGTCTGCAAGCACGGGGTCTTGATGGGGAACAGGCGCCTCACACCCAAGTCGAGGACATGGCGGTTTATTACCTCGAAGCGCTGCAAGCCGTTCAGCCACAAGGTCCATACCTTTTGGGAGGCCATTCCTTTGGCAGTTTCGTGGCCTTTGAGATGGCCCTGCAGTTGCAAAAGCAGGGGCAGGAGGTGGCCATGCTTGCCATTCTCGACACCCTGGCACCGGTTCCTGGCAACAAACCTGTAGAGGTTGAAAAGGATGATGCTAAATACCTGACCGATATTGCAACTATAATAGAACGCTTTTTCGGAAAGAACCTGTCAGTATCGTACGACGATCTCCAGCCGCTCGAGCCGGACGAGCAATTGAACTACCTACTGGAGCGGTTAAAAATGGCCAACATCTTGCCTCCAGAGGCTAGGCTTCCGCAAGCTCGAGGATTTCTGCAAGTTTTCAAGGCCAATGCTCAAACTCATTATGTGCCAAAGGAAGTTTATCCGAATCGAATTACCGTCTTCCGGGCCAGAAAGGAGTTATGTGATGATCCCGCAATGGGTTGGGATAAGGTTTCTTCCGAACCGGTAGAAACCCACGACGTCCCGGGCGATCATAACACGATGGTGGCTGAACCCCACGTCCAGGTTCTGGCAGAACAGCTAAGAGCTTGCCTCGATAAGGCACAAGCTAGATGATTGAAGAAAATAAGATAATTCAACGCCCCACAGCCAGCCGAATGAGGGCCTTCATCCTCATCTGGTTGGGACAACAGGTCTCGCTCATCGGCTCCGGTCTCACCGGCTTCGCACTGGGCGTGTGGGTGTACCAGCGCACTGGGTCGGTCACCCAGTTAGCTCTCATTTATTTGTCCATGATCCTACCTGTCATCGTGATTTCCCCAATAGCAGGCGTCCTCGTGGACCGTTGGGATCGACGCTGGGCTATGATCCTCAGCAACACCGGGGCTGGTCTCACCACCCTGACCCTCGCACTGATGCTCTTCATCGGTCGCCTTGAAGTTTGGCATATCTACTTGGTCACGTTTGCTAACTCCACCTGCAACGCTTTCCAGTGGCCAGCCAAAACAGCTGCCACCACGCTGTTTGTGCCCAAGCAGCATCTCGCCCGTGCCAGCGGTCTGACCAATCTGGGGCAATCCGTCGCCCAGCTCATCTCACCAGTGCTGGCGGGCGTGCTGGTCGTGACCATTCAGATTCAGGGCGTTATCCTGCTCGACTTTGCCACCTTCCTCTTCGCCCTGGTCACGCTGCTCTTGGTCCGTTTTCCTGAAGCCAAGACCACAGCTGCCAGCACAGCGGGGAAAGGTTCGCTGCTCGGCGAGGCCGCCTACGGCTGGACCTACATCACGGCTCGTCCAGGGCTCCTAGGGCTGCTGATATTCTTTGCCGTTAACAACTTCCTCATGGGCATAGTTATGGTGCTAGCCACACCGTTGGTGCTGTCCTTCGCCTCGGCCGCTGTGCTCGGCACCGTGCTGTCTATCGGAGGCAGCGGCATGGTGGTCGGCAGCCTAGTGATGAGTACTTGGGGGGGACCACAGCGCCATATCATATCAACAGCGTGTTTGGCTTCACTTTGCTAAGTGGACTGTGCATTCTGGTTGCCGGGCTGCGACCCGCAGCCCCGCTCTTCGCCGTCGCCGCCTTCCTCTTCTTCTTCGGCCTGCCACTCATCAACGGCTCCAGCCAAGTCATCTTCCAGAGAAAAGTCATGCCCAATGTACAGGGAAGGGTCTTTGCCTTGACGAAAATGATTGCGAGGTCATCCCTGCCGCTCGCTTATTTCATCGCCGGGCCGCTAGCCGACCAGGTCTTCGAGCCCTTGATGGCCCCCAACGGCCCCTTGTCCGGAAGCATTGGACAGCTGATCGGCATCGGGCGAGGGCGCGGTATCGGCCTGATGTTCATCTTAATCGGAGCGCTCACCATGCTGGCAACGGTTGCCGCCTACCAGTATCCCCCTCTAAGGCTGCTAGAGTCGGAACTGCCGGATGCGTAAACGCTCAGCGGCTTGCCGCAGGCATCGCCGATCCAGCTGTTGCCAGGGCTAAAAACCAAGGGCAAGACCTTGCTAAAGCTGATTACACCGGAACTCGAGTCAAGGAGGAAACAAAGTGAGTCAGAACGACAAGTAAGACATCACAAGCAGTGAAAAGTGAATAGACCACGTCATCCACAACAAATTCAACAGAGGTATCACCATGGAAACAATGGGAAGATACTGCAAAGCTTACTCCCTCAAGAAGTTACGTGAGTTCAGTCACTGGACTGAGCGTACTGAAAACGTCAGAAAAGAAAAGAAACAGGTCGATGGAAAGGAAGTCTCAGTTGATAGAGAGCTAACCGATGATGACTTTCTTTATCTGCAAGAAAACTATGTTGTCACAGATGGCATTTTCCTGGACGAAAATATCATTTTTGATAACGTAACTCCTGAATGGAAAAACTTTTGTAAAACCACGCTGGGGTTCGAAATTCCAGTTTATGAGCCTGTGGAGGTAAGAGCATCAGCAGGTAAAGACGAGGGCAAGTCGTAGCTATCGGGCTAAAGGAAAGCAGAAAAGGACAAGGAGAAACCGCATCTCGTCGTGCTGCGGCAGAACTAGTGAACTAACAGGAGACAACAATGAATAGAGATGACATAGAAGACACCACGATTTACAAAGTTGTAGTGAATCACGAAGAGCAGTATTCCATCTGGCCCGCCCACCGGGAGAACGCTCGAGGCTGGAGAGATGCAGGCTTCATCGAGTCCAAGACGGAATGCCTGGCCTACATTAAGGAAGTGTGGACCGACATGAGGCCGCTCAGCCTACGGAAGAAGATGGAGCAGTCAGCGCAAGGCCTAGCGTAGCTCTACTCTGCGGGGGACACTAGCAGCGCAGGCAGTCCACGACCTTACAGGTGTGCTGAGCTGGTGCCAGGTATTGCACCCACTGTGCTGGCAGTGCCTGTAAAGCCTCATAGGCTTCTCCCTGGTATGAGCCCCGCTCCAAGCTGCTGCGCATCCTAGCGCTGCCCGGTTCGCAGCAGCCTTATGCTATTAGCTTCCGTCAACTCGTCGCCAGCCATATGGCATAGGAAGCGATTGGCTTGGGTGACGGCAAGCCCCACGAAACGGCGTACGTCATCTTGGAGCAAGGCTAAGGTTTTTGCAACACAACCGACAAACTTATGCAACTTCCGATGTTTGGCAAAGTCAAGAAGCCTAGCCCCTGGCTCATAGGACTAGCAGCAGCTGGGTTATTGGGAACTGCTACCACGGTAACCCTTGCAGTCTGGAGTACCGCCCCCAAAGCGGATATCACCAATCTGACAGTAGCCGTGGCGTCTAAAGACCTGGCCGTTCAGATCAAAGCGAATGGTGTTGTCCAAGCTGTGCGGAAAATCAATCTCAGTCCCAAAGAGGCAGGCCGGATCGCCCAATTATATGTGGACGAAGGTGACCGGGTAGAGCAGGGCGAATTGGTAGCGCGCATGGAAAGTGAGCAATTTCAAGCCCAGGTGAATCAATACAAGGCAGCGCTTGCCAAGGCGACTGCTGACCTTGCCCAAAAACGGGCTGGTAGCCGCCCTGAGGAGATTGCCGAGGCTCAAGCCAGAGTTGCTACCGCGCAAGCCAACGTTGCTGAGGCTCAGGCACAGTTGAATCGTGCAGGAGAAGAACTCAAGCGCAACCAACTTCTGGCACAGGAGGGGGCGATTTCCCAGAATTCGCTAGGGGACTTTTTAAGTAAAGAGCGTCAAGCGCGGGCTAACCTTGAAGCACAAGCCGCTCGCCTGAGAGAACAAAGGGAAAGCCTGGAAAAACTCCGCAATGGTACGCGCCCAGAAGAAATCGCTCAAGCGAAAGCTGACGTTGCCCAAGCGCTTGCACAATTGCGGTATTACGAAACCCAGTTGGAAAATACCTCCATCCGCGCTCTTTTCGCTGGCACGATTACGCGAAGATTTGCCCAAGAAGGAGACTTTGTGACGCCAACGACTTCAGCCTCCTCCAGCGACGGCGCAACTTCGGCCTCGATCGCGGAACTTTCCAGCGGACTGGAAGTGGAGGCCAAAGTGCCCGAAGCTAGCATGGCGCGAATTAGACCGGGTCAGCATGTTGAGATTCGTGCCGATGCCTATCCTGACGACGTCTTTAAGGGTCGCGTCCGGTTGATTGCCCCCAGTGCGGTCAAAGAAGACAGCGTCACGTCCATTAGAGTGAAGGTGGCCTTGCAAACGGGTCAGAACAAGCTCAAGTCTGGCCTGAATGTGAAATTGAGCTTCCTCGGCGACCAAATTAGCAATGCTTTAGTCGTTCCCCTGGCAGCCATTGTAACCAAAAAAGACGGTCAGACAGGTGTTCTGGTTCCTGATGAAAAAAATCAAGCCACATTCCGTTCTGTCACAGTTGGTTCTACCTCGGGCGATCAAGCTCAGATTCTTTCGGGAGTCTCCAAAGGTGAACGGATATTCATCCGACCTCCTTTAGACCAAAAAATAGAAGGCATTGATACGGTTGTGTTCTAGGTTATGGAAATTGTTGAAAGTATCAAGATGGCGGTCACGACCCTAGCTGCTAACAAACTACGCAGCAGTCTGACTATGTTGGGCATAATTATTGGTAACGCCTCGGTCATTGCCATGATCGGCATTGGACAGGGGGCGCAGAACTATATGCTGGGCAGGCTGGAGGCTTTTGGAGCCAATCGGTTGATTGTGTTTTCAAGTAGTGAAGACAACGAGGGTTTAATTGCCACTGAGCCAACGCTGGTGTTGTCAGATGCTGAGGCAATTAAAGCTCAAGTACCTGCCGTGGCGGAAGTGGCTCCTAGGATTTCATCCAAACTGTCGATTACTTACCGCAGCAGACGGGTATCTACCGACGTAGTTGGTACGACGCTAGAGTACACTTCTGTGATGAATATATTGGTGGACCTAGGGCGTTTTTTTGACCTTTCTCAACAGCAGCAGAATGCCCAGGTGGTTGCCCTGGGGCCAGAAACCGCCCGTAAGCTGTTTAACAGTGATAACCCCATCGGTAAAGAAGTGCTGATCAACAATCTGTCGTTTCAAGTGATTGGCGTGATGCAAGCCAAGGGTTCTTTTCTAGGAAATAATCCAGATTCGGACGCTATCGTGCCAATCACTACGATGGCTTCCCAGGTAGTCGGACGCAAGTCTGCCATAGGCATCCCCATTGACAGCATCCAGATCACCGCTCAAGATAAGTCGAGCATCTGGGCGGCAGCATTTCAGATTAACAACGTGCTGACACGGCTGCACGGCAAGAAAGACTTTACTGTCGTGGCTAATAAGTCTTTTCAGGATCTCATTGCCCAAGTCCTGGGTGCTATGAGCCTGTTGCTGGCTGTGATCGCTGGCATCTCCCTTGTGGTAGGCGGCATTGGCATCATGAACATTATGCTCGTCTCGGTAACCGAGCGCACCCAGGAAATCGGGCTGCGAAAGGCAATTGGTGCTACCCAACGAGACATTATGTCTCAGTTCATCATCGAGGCGGTGATTCTGTCGGTAGCTGGCGGCTCGATCGGAATCGGCATCGGCATCGGTGGGGCGATGATCGTGGCGGTGCTGACCCCTTTGCAGCCCAGTGTCCCACTGGGTGCGGTCGCGATCGCTGTTGGTGTCTCTGGTAGCATTGGTTTAATTTTTGGCGTTGTCCCAGCCCGTCGCGCCGCCCAGCTCGACCCAATTGTTGCCCTCAGAAGTGCATAAGATGCAAAACCCACTCTCCCTTGGGGTTGAAACCCTAGGCTATCCTCACTCCCCACTCCCCAAGGCAGCCATTGTGCGCCTCGAACACATTTCCAAGGTATACGGCTCTGGGGAAACACAAATCCGAGCGCTTGTGGATGTCAATTTAATTGTGGAGCAAGGTGAGTATTGCGCCATCATGGGAGCTTCTGGCTCCGGCAAGTCCACAGCGATGAATATTATCGGCTGTCTGGACAGACCTACAGATGGACACTATTACATGGATAAGGTGGATGTAGCCCAGATGGGAGACGAAGAATTAGCCCACATTCGCAACCTGAAAATTGGGTTTGTATTCCAACAATTCCACCTCTTGCCCAAGCTGAGTGCTTTAGAAAATGTGATGCTGCCAATAGTTTATGCCAGTGTCAAGAAGGACGAAAGACGCTATCGCGCCGTAGAAGCTTTAAAGCGAGTAGGCTTGGCAAATCGGGCTAACAACAAACCGAATCAACTATCGGGTGGACAGCAGCAACGGGTAGCGATCGCTCGTGCCATTGTCAACCGACCAGCCTTACTGCTAGCCGATGAGCCCACTGGCGCACTCGATTCACGTACAACCAACGAAGTGATGAATATCTTTGGCGAGTTAAATACCAGTGGCATCACCATCGTTATGGTAACTCATGAACCAGACGTGGCACGTCAAGCCCAACGTATTGCCTGGTTCCAAGATGGTCAAGTTATACACTCACACTTAGCTCCAGCAGACATTAGACAGGTGGCAATGTCCTAGTGGTCTGTCCCATTAATTTTGCTGGGTAATACTAGATCATGCTTAACCCTCTTTTGTCACTTTCGGCAGAGAATAATCTGTAACCCTTGTCCAGATAGAATTTTAACTGTAGAGCTTTGTTTGAAGGTTTCTATTAGCTTGCGATCGCTAATCTTCCCACTAAATCTAGGTTTCATCATTTAGCCCCAATTTTTATTTCCCCAGAGTGACAAAAGCGGTTGACGGACGAGGCTATGTCCGCAATGGATGAAAGAAACCAATAGATATCTCCGAAAAAAGTTTATATTAAAATTGTGTCTTGAAAGGTTTGACCGCTCCCTCAATGGTGT
>JAESGI010000315.1_pt1 | contig 19325 bp, 27 predicted proteins | sample 9269671 | NCBI WGS metagenome assembly JAESGI01 (sample SAMN14515641, study PRJNA621666) | algae metagenome | isolation source: Nostoc indistinguendum CM1-VF10 and co-occurring heterotrophs from gravelly... | place: USA: Clark Mountains, San Bernardino, California | collected 1998-06-05 | reverse complement strand
TTGCAGTATCTCTTCTCCCAATTTCTTTCTCAAATCTAGCTTTTGCGTCATGTGTCATATTTTATGATATTCTGTCTCCCTTGCTTTCCTTATTTTTCTCCACTCCCCCTATTTATTGAGCCGATACTATCACGTTGCCAGCCAGAGGGGTGAACACTACAGATTAAAGTCCCTTATTTAAGGCAAGGTTTCTTTGCAGAGGCATCTGCTGCTCGCCGTGCTTCTTGATTCGCTTTTTCTCCACCTTTGACTTTCTTCGTTACACAGATATTCTCTGGTGTGATTTTCGCTACCGCCAGATAAGACGTTCTTTGATTTGGTAAATTGGGATTTTCATTGGCATACACCCGCACGATTAAGGCGATGGGCAGCACCTTTGCCCCTCTGTTCTCTACTCGCCATTCAGCTTTCTCCCCCAAGGTAGAGAAAGCTGTGGTGATAACCTGCGAATATTTGAGCGAATGCTGCTGCCCATCTGGTGTCAGCACGGTAACGGACTCTCGAGCATCTACATCTTGAACCAGCAGACTATAACCCGCCACTCCTGCACATTTCCGCACAGAACTGCTGGTTTCCTTATCAACTTCGATGGTTTTGCAACGATTAGATGAAAGACCAGTATAAATACTGTCAATCGAATTTGCGGAGGCGAGATTGGAAAAGGCACAACTCAAAGTGCAGATAGCGATAAAATTTCTCCAAAACATATTAAAACTCTCTTTTGATAGAACCGTATTGGCGGATAACGGCATTATTCAGCCCTAACTAATCATCTCTCAAACTTAACCGACTAAACCTAAATGCTCGTATGCAACAGAAAATGTGTCTAAATACTTTAAAACTGTTGAGTGGCTTGTTCAACCTCATCAATTGCATTCACTATTTCTCCTAAAACATTGAACGCATCATTTAGGACTACATCGTTTGATGTAGAAAAGTACTCGGACGACTGAAACCTGCGATAATCCTTACTACTTCCCACAAGCTGCAACGTATATTGACATCCTTGTAAAATAGTCCGAATCTCTGCTGTGGTTAATCTGATTTCCATTATTGTTCCTCTCCCTAAAATTTATCTCGTTGAATACTGAGGCTTGCTCCGACTAAAGAAATGCCTAAGAATGCAGAAAAACTTACCAGCATCGCACCCAGGCAGATATTTTTCTGTTGCTCCCAACCAGAGATGATTATATTGGGGTCAGCATTCGTTTCAATAATCTCCATTCCCCAGCAAGCCATTGCTCCAACTCCAGAGAATCCAGTTAAGAGCAGAGAGATAATTGCAGTTGTTTCTATGGTGCGGTCGAGAAGAATTCTGGGGTTAAATCTTTTTCGAGTCCGACGAAGAACTAATTTATTACGAGTGTTTGAAGGCAAAGATGATTGATAAGCCGCTTTCTGTATTTTCATTTGGCATCCTCCAACTGGACATAGAAACCTGCACCTGTATTCGTAATCTTTACCTTTCTTTGATTGACCAAGGTTTGAATCACACTAAGACTAACCCTCTTTTGTCACTTTCAGAAAACAATAATCGAAGCAACATTCTGAAACTTTTATGTAGTCGAGCTTTGAGCTTTTATTTTCTAACAGTAATTCAAGTTTGTAGCCAAAACCTGGAGATGGAAGCCCTGAAAGGCTTTCAGCGATTGGGTTCTACCAAAGTGACAAAAGAGGGCTAAAGTTGATGGTGCATAATCGAGCGCTACCCCCACAACGACGAAGGTATTGTATGCACAATGAGGAATGATCAGCAGGGGCGGGATGAGTGGATTTTCTCGGCATGATATTTCTCCTATTGGTGTTATTCAATTCAGTTCAGGTACTTGTGCAAGCGCTCCTTCCATCCAGTCGGTGATTGCTGTTGTTTCATCTACTCCTCGTGCTACCGTATCAACGACGTGTTTCTGATAAGAGTTAGCAGCCTGATTCGGGTGTCCAAACTTATTCCCTGCCCAAGCCAAACACATGGTCTTCACTAATTCATCGATTTGAAGAGAATCAAGCTCACTCGGACTCGTAACATTTCGAGAATGCAGCCATTCTTTGACTAAATCGAGTGGATAATTCAAAAGTGTGCGAACTTCTTTGACTCGCAAATCTTTTGCGTTGATTGATGGCGGAGTTATAGCTTGTTTTGTGGGTTGGACTCTAGACTGTTGATTATCTTTGCGGGGTCTAATATTATTGTGCGGTTGTTCAGCCTTTTTAGGATTATTTGCACTTTCAGCATCATCATCTTCATCTGCTGTTACCGATAAAATTGCACAAACCGCATATCGTCGTGCATAAGTTAATGCTGCACCAAACTTTTGAGAATCACTAATTTCAGGTAAAGGATAAGTGCTGGTGATATTTTCCCCAGATTCATGAAAAATATGAGTCCGTAGCACGGTTTTGCCTTCAAAGATTTCGGTGGTTTGAATTATTACTAATCCATATTTACCAAGCGCAGGAGTGACAGCATCCAGCACAGCATCTAGGGTTGCATATTTGCGCTTGTAGTGAGGATTAGTACCGTCTTTTTGAATGGGATTAAACTCTGCCTTTGCTTTGATTAAAGCTTTGATTAATTCTTGCATTGTCCAGATCCTCTTTTACCAATCGCTTTCATTGATATCACCGGACACTTTTTTGCTAGATTTAGCCTTAGCAATTTGAAACTCTGAGGATTTTAGTACAGGCATCGCAGCTTGTTTTACTGAAGCTTTGGCTTGGTGATAGAGGAATTGGGTTATTCCATCCGCGTCTTCTCCATCCTCGACTTGTGCCCATAAAGAACAACCCAGTTCCAGCGATTCATAGTCGCCAAGATTGAATTTTCTAGAGTAGCTAACAGATACAGTTGTGAATTTCATGCGGCTATCTTTTGGTATATATCGGTTGTTAATTTTCTTCGTTAGCATCAACCATTTCAATGCTGAGTCTTTGACATAAATCGCTAGCTTTTACACCAATAACTCCTGGTTGAATTTCAGTAGATAATTCCTCGATAATTGAATGAAAACCAGGGTCTTCATAATTGATTTCTACCTCAATCAAACCTGATTTGTTTGATATAACACTTGCCCAACTTTGGTATTGCTTGAGGAATAGTGGTTGCATAAAGTTTCATAATTTTGATTCCTGATTGAACTTGACTTCAACGATTTCTTCCACACACCCCATTGCCTCACCCAAGTAGTGCAGGACATCGCCCAAATGAGTTGCTCCTTCTGGGTCAATCTTTTTATCAGCAATCAACAAAAGCCAATTTTCATCTTGAGCGATCGCCTGAATCTTTAAGTAGCACGAGTTAAAGTCTTGTAGGATTTCTATGGGTAACATTGCTATATTATGAAGTAAGTAAAACAGTCTTATTGAGGAAGTGGGCAGCAACGCCCACCCCATTTCTTACGCTGCAACCAAATCTTTCGCTTGTGGAACGTATCTCTTTAACCGCTCCCAGTCCTCGCTTGTGAGCGAATCGAATTCTTTATCGAGTAATTCCTCTTCTGTGACTGATTGTTCTGTAGCGGTTCTTGATATCCTTGCCACATTCAAAAATTCATCCAACCCGACAGATGCATCAATCGGCTCGGCGTATCGAAGAGAATCGACTCCGTTAGACCAGTGAGTAATATGCTGAAATATCACCCCAATCATTGAATCAGCTTTGTACACTCGATAATTTCTGGGGCAAGTTCCATTAACATACACTAGCTTGTAGCCAAGGATTTCCATGACCTCTGCGTTGGGGTCGGTTGGAGGTAGGAGAATTTTCTCTAGAGGATTATCCAACTGAGCTTCTTGAAGAGAAAATGGGCTAATCATATTTAATGTGCCATGATGATTTCGATTGTTTAAATTTGTTATCCAGGTGATTGCTTTTCTCCTAGACTGCAATCGCCTTTTTCACTTTTAGGACTAGGATTTCTTACACCTCTGCATCCGCATCTGTAGTCGGTAAGAGAATGGTCTCTTGAGAGTCACCCACTTCAAGAGAGAGGTTGCTTAGTGTACTTTGTGTGATGATCGATGTTTGTTAAGCATAAGCAAATGGAATTTAGAAGCAGTTGCATAACTCTAGGGGCAGCAATCGCTTTTCTCATTTCTAGGGCTAGAGTTTTCTTACACTTCTGCATTCACATCTGTTATTGGTAGGAGAATTTCCTTGTCGCAGTCATCTACTTGAAGTGAGAGGTTACTTGCTGTACTTTGTGTCATGATCGGTATTTCTTAGAACTTTGGAGGCGATTGCATAACTCTAGAGAGTGCAATCGCCCTTTCTACCTTCAGCAACTTACGCCGCTACTGCCGTTCGGACTCCCAACGACGCAATCACATCTTTTGCACTGCCAGCAACCCGATTCACCCCATACTGTCTCGGTCTTGCGTACCAACCTTGGTTATTGCACCCGACGAAGCCGACAAAACGCCCGTCTTGGTAGAGTTTGGTGCTAAATCCTAACCAATCGATTTCGCCGTGATACAGACCAAAAGCAGTGCAAGCTTTTTCTAGTTCATCGCTTAATCGCTCGTTGCGCTCCAGGGGTGTCTCTGGTAAAGTCGCTTTGACCTCTGCAACTCTTGTAGCGAACCAGTTTCTATCAAAGGGTAGCCTTCCGCCTTGCACTAACTGCACCCATACTGTGATTCCGCCTTCGATCCAGATAGTGCGAACTGATTCGGGTTCAACTTCGATAATCTCACCAATGATGCGGCGATCTCTCCTGGTGAGAGGATCTTGGGTCGGGGCTACAGCTTCGGTTTGGGATTCGAGGTGGCTGTCGAGTTCTGCTTGGGCTGTGGCTTGCTCATCAACAAAAGAACTAGGAATTGCTTGCTGTGTATGTGTTGTATAAGGCATAATAGAGTTCCTTGGTAAAAGGGTAAAAAGCGATCGCGAAGTTTTCCAGGCAAAGTGATCGCTTTTGTCATGTGTGCAAACAACGTTGTGGTTCAGCACAACGCTCTCAAAAAGATTTGGCGTAGCCATATATTCGTGACTCAAAGCCAGTGGCACTTGAGTGATACCAAAACAGGAGATACAGCGTATCAGGCGACGTGTGGCTTCAAAGGCTTCAACTGCCGTCCGTCGTCCTGCTGGTAATTTCTTATTCAGTGCGAATCCATTTCCCGCAGCAATTCTCATTTTGAAAACACTGTTTAAATTTAAGAGGTGCTGGATGTTCCCTAAAATTGCAGGCTTTCGCTTGGGAATTTACGTGTTCAAAGATGCAGAGGTGATTGACTTTGCTGCGCCCTACGGCGTGTTCTCAGTTGCTCGACGGTTTGACCCGGAACTCGATGTCTTTTTGATTGGTGAAACTTTGCGCCCAACTCAAACGCAGGCAGGGTTCACCGTGTTGCCAAACTATGGCTTCAACGATCAGCCTGCGATGAATGCTTTTCTGATTCCGGGTGGATTTGGAACTCGTCAAGAATTGCACAACACACGCCTACACGATTTCATCCGATCGTTGCCAGAGTCTTGCCTGCTAACTAGTGTTTGCACAGGCTCCTGGATTTACGGAAAGATGGGCTTACTCGATGGCTTGCCTGCTACGAATCGTAAGGAACCCGACCGCCTCGAAGCCTCTTCTTTTGGCAAAGTTCCGATCAATCGACTTGCTGAAATTGCTCCGGCTTGCCAAGTCAGTCGCGCACGAGTTGTTGATGCTGGGCGGATTATGACAGCAGGCGGAATTGCTTCAGGAATGGAGATGGGATTTCATCTATTGCGACGAGGAGGCTATGACGAGTCTTTTATCACTGAAGTTGCCCGCACGATGGAATACCACCAAGCTTATGCTCTTTACCGCAACGACATCGAGACGACTGAATCCACACGCACTCTAACGCCTGTTTGAGCTACCAGCCTTTATACCAGAAGTCTTGAGACAAATTTTGCTTGCTTTAATTATCGAGCAACCTGCGGGAGAATTTATGTCTGTTCTAGAAATTACGCAAGAAATTCTAGCTGCAAAGCAAGAGATTGGACTCAGTTTTGCAGAGCTTGGAAGAATTGTCGATCGCGACGAAGTTTGGATTGCAGCCTTGTTTTATCGTCAGGCAACCGCATCCGAATCAGAAGCCACCAAGCTGATTGAAGTACTGGATTTAGATTCAAATATTGCAGTGGAACTCATACGTTATCCCCTTAAAGGGCTAGGTTCTGTTGTGCCCACAGACCCACTCATCTACCGCTTCTATGAAATCATTCAGGTTTATGGGATACCACTTAAGGACGTAATTCAGGAGAAGTTCGGTGATGGCATTATGAGCGCAATTGATTTCACCCTTAAGGTTAACAAGGAAGAAAACCTAAACGGCGATCGGGTCAAAGTCACGATGGATGGTAAATTCTTGCCTTACCGCAAGTGGTGAGTTCAACTGACAAGGTTTGATGTGTTCCATATTCATAGGAAGTAGAAGTTATGACCGTAGATGAAACGTTGAACATTGAGGCTCACAAAGATGATTTTTCGCTGGAGGATTTCCTGGCAGCCCGTGCAAAGACATGGGAAGCAATCAACAGAATATCAGAACAAATCTGTGTAGGAATGCTAGAAGAAGAGGCAAATGAAATCGTCAAGTCTACACTTCAGGCAATGGGAACCCGACAAGGTTGGCACAAGCCGTATATCCACTTCGGTTCCAACACCGTCAAAAGGTTAATTGAAGGACAAGACAGATAAAACCTTTTTTATCCTTCAATTAACCCTTTCTCTAGCTTTTGCAAAGCACCTTTCGTAAGAGTTCTACTGAAAGGGTATTCTAACGGCTGTTATTCGTTAACAATCGTAAAGCCTTCATAATCAATGACTCCAATGAGTCCAGTTGAACCACTAGGTAACGCGGCTATACTAAGCAAGGTGGCGGTTGCAAAACCAGCACCGCTAGTACCTATAGCACTACCTAAACTTAGACCTGATGCATTAAGCTCATCTTGAAAGCCTGTGATCTCGTAGACTTCCCCAGTCTCCAGCAAAGCAAGCAGTCTTTGAGTGGAGCCGCTAAGGTTAGTAAATGCTAACCCAGAATCTCGGACGAGATTAAGAGGTTGACCTGAAGAATTTCTCAGCACAATCGGCGCAGATAGCTCACCAGTAAGCAGATCAATTTTGTACAGGTTATTTCTAGTAGTGTCGCCTGTAGTTTCATCTATATTAGTGAAATCGCTAGCAAAAGCGCGAGTCCGACCAGGGCTAAGATTATCGATAGCTAATCCATCAGCAAATTTTCCAGGATTAGTAGGTGCAGTTCCTTGCCTTTGTGCAGTGGTAGTAGCTGCACCGAATTGGTCTACAAGCGTAACAACTCCGGCTCCAGTAGTAGGTACAGTAATTTCGTAAAGAGAACTTCCTACTGGTACTCCAGTGCTGGCGGCATTATTGCCCGAAATGTTGTACAAAACATTAGTCGACAGTACCGCTCCAGTTGATGAGATGTCACGCCCAAAATCAGCACCGGACTCAAACCCAAAACGACGTAAGTCAGATGGCGAACGCGTTGGTGATGCACTAGCTGGAGCAAAAGGCTGATCGACATTATTAACCCGAACAATAGTTGGATCAATTGTTGCTGTTGAACCGGATGCTTGTGCTTCATTAACGGCACTTACCCTTCCAGTACTGGGGTTAGTTCCTAATCCCTCTAAGCCGTTGTTCTGAATATTCGCAGCATTGATCCGACTTACTAACTGAGGAATACTAATGAAACTCAATGGGCTTATAGGAAAGCGGTAAACTGCGAATTGTGTTCCAGCCACAGGATTGCTATCAACATCTCCGATTGTATAGCCATAAAGAGCCATGAGAATTTTCTCCTTGATTCCAATTTATTAATTTCTGGGAGTATTTCAAATATCCGAATCGTCCTTCAACTAGAAGTCTGGAGGACATTTACGATAAAGGAAAAAGTCCAAAACATACTGCCTCAGGTACACAAACAAAGCTTGCTATGACAACTGAGGTTGTAAAGAAGCATTTAAAATGTATCTAATATCAAGTTATTTAGGTACTATTAAGAAGAAATTTCTTAATAGTTAAAGTTTTATGAATTTATGGTTAAGGTTTAATAGCTCAAAAAAGGGTTATACCAATTTAATGTGAAGCTACATAGAAAAGAGCTTCTAGGATAAAGTTATAAGAAGAGACAGAAATTACTTGATCAAATGTAAGTTGTTCAAATATTTCTTGGATGCGCTCGCGTAAAGCTTGTAAAGAAGAGAAAAGTTGATTCTTGAGTGGTTTTTTGAGGAGCTGCCAAAGTCTTTCAATCGGATTGAGTTCAGGTGCTGAAGGTGGTTGAAACAGAGGAATAATATTTTCTGGCCAATAAATCGCTGAACTTGTATGAGCAGGTGCTTGGTCAACCTGTAAAATAGCGTAATCCCTACCTAATTGTTGAGATAGCAAGTCCAAAAACTGTTGAAAACACTCGCCATTCAACTTCGGATACTCGTAATGTTGTGGTCTCCAGTTAATGGTTCAATTGCACCATAAATCCAAAAATTGTCCCTCGGCCATTTCACCTCAACCGTGGGTTTAACACCTGAAGCTGTAATCACTTTGCCTGTGAGAGTTTTTAGTCCAACCCTTGTTTCATCCTGACACAGGTAGCGAACACACTTGCCGGGTGCTAGATGTTCTTCTAGACAATTAAGAATGATGCCGAGTTTTTTTTAAACTCAGATACCAATTTCTCGTCTTGGTTGTGACTTTGAGGACGAGGGACTTTTAGTTTTGCTTTTAATCGATATCTCACCCACGCATAAACCGTTGCATACTCTATGTCTTGTCCATGTTCTTTTTTCAACCACTCAACTATTGCACCGTAACTACTAAACCCTTTACCTGTTTCCAGTTCTTGCTTGAGTGCAGCGAGTGCCTCGGAGTTGATTTTTCGATTTGCTCCGGGTGCTTTTTTAATTTCTAGCAAGCCAGACAGCCCATCCGTTCTGTACTTCTGCAACCATCTTGTTACTGTTGAAGTATCTCTAGCCAAACGTTTTCCAATTTCTTGCTGTTGATTGACTTGACCACTCGCCAGCCACCACAACATTTGTAATTTTTCTTTCTGGATTCCTGAAGACACTGTTTGTAGGCGTTGTTTTAGTTCCTCTTCGCTTTCAGCGATTTCAATCTTAAATGGGCGGCTCATGGGTCTATCAACTTACCGACTTTGCTTCTCCCTATTATATGCAGCTTCATCTTAAATTGGTATAAGAGAAGATGACTGTTGGATTAGAAAAAAGGCGTTGCATAATTGAAGTATGAATTCAAGCGATCGCTATGCAATGTCCAAAGTGTGGATCAACTCATATCCGCAAGAACGGTAGGAAAAATGGTAAACTTTCATCACATCTGTGTGATTTGTGGTCGTCAATTTATCGACTCTTACGAACAGCAAGGTTATTCAGAAGAAATTCGCAGTGAATGTCTAGAAATGTATGTAAATGGCTCTGGCTTTCGTGCAATAGAACGAGTCAAGAAGGTACATCATACAACAATAATAAATTGGGTAAAAAAGGCTGGTAAATCTTTACCCAATAGTCCTGATTATGATGAAATACCCGAAATTACCCAAGTAGACGAGCTAGAAACTTTTGTCGGTAAAAAAAAAATTTGGTTGTGGACAGCAGTAAATAAACATATTCCAGGTATTTTAGCTTGGGTTTTAGGCGATAGAAGCTCAGAAACTTTTAAAGTTCTCTGGCAGATTATAAGCTGTTGGCATTCTTATTTTTATGTGACAGATGGATATCCTGTTTACCCTTGTTTTATTAGTAATGAAGACCATATTGTTAGTAAAACCTATATGACTAGAGTGGAAGGAGAAAATAGTCGTTTAAGGCATTATTTAGCTCGATTGCATCGTAAGACTTTTTGTTATTCTAAATCAGAGGAAATGCTTAGATATTCAATTCGATTAGTTATACATTATCTTAAGTATGGTACAGACGTGCTGCGGGCGCTATGTGCCCGCAAGCTTCAGGCGATCGCATAATTCATACTTTGATTCAGCAACGCCCAGTTCAGCCGTGAATATTCCCGTCTGTTTGGTGCGCCTCCAATCGGGGATATTAAACGTTCGCGCATAGTTCGAGCAATGTGACGAATTACGTTAGCGAAGGAGGAGCGTCATTAGTAATTACGAATTGGAGCATACCCCTTCGGGGAATGAAACAGGCTTAAAACACACAGGATGTACTTGAAATGCAGTCAAATTGGCATTTTTACACTAGATACCCAGGAGAACTACCATGTAATGCCTTGATGACCAACTACTGCAATCTAACCGCATATCATCGAGCAAGTAGACCTCATTTAGTTGTAGGGATAGCTATATTACATGTCAATTAACTTGGCCAGTTGAGAGTAAACGATCAATATCCTTAATTGGCGGCGCGCCAAACATCCTAGCGTATTCGCGGCTGAACTGTGAGGGACTTTCGTAGCCCACCCGATCGGCAGCATTTGCCGCAGTAGATTTTTCGACCATCATCAGGCGACGCGCTTCTAATAGTCTCAATTGCTTTTGATATTGCAACGGACTCATGGAGGTCACTTGCTTAAAATGGTGATGAAACGAGGCAGGAGACATCTTCGCTTGCCTTGCCAGCTCCTCAATCCGCAGCGGTTCAGTAAAATCAGTCTTAATCCGTGTGAGCACCGCCGCGATGCGCTGCATATTGCTACCCGATGTCGCAATCTGACGAACAGCTTCACTTTGTTCGCCCATCAAAAGACGGTAATGAATCTCACGAATGATTGATTATCGGTGCCAGAATTGGAATGTCTCGCGGTGTATCCAATAGCCGTGTCAGTCTGAGGGCGCAATCGACCAACGAAACCTCGGCAGTGCTGACGAAGAAACCTCTGACAGAAGTGTCTTTGTTATTCACCCGCATATTGGGTGCGGCGGCAATAATGTCACAAAGTTGGAGCGGATCGAGATTCAACTTAAATCCTAAATACGGTTGCGCTTCGCTTGCCTCAACAATAAATCCACTAATCGGCAAATCGACCGAAACAACCAGATATTGAGCCGCGCCATAATGATAGGTTTCCTCACCTAGCAAGGCTGCTTTTTTTCCCTGCACCACGATCACCAGCATCGGTTCAACGACGCTATGTAGCAGCGTCGCAACAGAAGACTCCCGTGCAAAATCTAGTCGATCGATCTCCGTTGGATGAAGCCCATCGGCAAAGCAGATGGTATGGCGAGTTATGAGTGCCGCTAGTTCTCTACATTGATCGGCGATTGTTTCGATTGTCATAGCGCTTTTGCCTCATTCAATCATCGTCATGTGGGCATTGTAGAACATTTTATTTCAGTCTCGAAATCTTTACTTGGAGGATTAGGCAATAAATATCGAGGTTTGTGTATTTAAAACTCTTGCCCTTAAACATACGATAAATACATCCCAATAAATAAGTCAGCGGCGATCGAACAATTCCGCATCGATCTACTCCCCGCCGAAGCGATTGCCCATGCCATTGCCTACGCTGTGGAGCAACCCGCTAACGTAGACGTGAACGAAATTGTAGTGCGACCATCCGCACAGAAATACTGACTTCGCGCTCAAACACTTGAGATTACAACGATCAAAATTTTTAGATCACATCATGCTTTAAGGAAGGTTTATCTATGAAAGTTATAGTGACAGGTTCGCTTGGAAACATCAGCAAGCCGCTGACACAAGAGTTAGTGCAGAAAGGTCATACAGTTACGGTTATCAGCAGCAAACCCGAAAAGCAAAAAGACATTGAAGCCTTGGATGCCACCGCAGCCATCGGCTCATTGGAAGACGTTGGTTTTCTCACGACTACTTTTACTGGTGCAGATGGTGTGTATTGTATGATACCGCCAAACAACTACTTCGATCAGAACCTTAACCTATTGGCGTATTATCAAAGAATCGCCAATAACTATGCACAAGCCGTTCAGCAGTCGGGCGTAAAGCGTGTGGTTTACCTCAGTAGCATTGGTGCTCATTTAGAGAAAGGTTCAGGTATTATTCTCGGTCATCATAAAGGAGAAGGTATCATGAGTAATCTGTCGGATGTTGCCATCACCTTCATGCGTCCCGTTGCTTTCTACTACAATTTATATGGCTATGTAGAAATGATCAAAACCCAGGGCGTTATTGCGGCAAATTACGGTGCAGATGATAAGGATGTATGGGTTTCCCCCATAGATATTGCTGCTGCCATTGCTGAAGAACTTGAAACACCGCTTGTTGGCTGCAAAGTGCGGTATGTAGCAAGTGACGAATGTACCGGCAACGAAACTGCAACTATTTTAGGTGCAGCTATTGGAAAGCCTGATTTGAAATGGATTATTATTCCCAGCGAACAAATGCAAAGTGGTTTAGAAGCGTTAGGGATGAACCCAAATATTGCTGCGGGTTTGGTTGAAATGTATGCCGGGGTTCATAGCGGCATATTGTTAGAGGATTATTACCACAATAGACCAACCATTATGGGAAAAGTAAAGATGACAGATTTTGCAAAGGAATTTGCTGCTGCTTTTTAAAAAGGTTGATTGTTTTTGTACAAAGAGGCTGTCTCAAGAGGGGTAACCTCTTTAATTTTTTCATTACAGGCTCAATAAAATTGTAAGTAATGGTGACGATGAGATGAACATTTAAGCACTTAAATATCAGTAATCTAGTTCATTTTTTCTAATCTCGGTAGACTCACAGTATGGACAATACAGAGTAGAACACCTCAATTCATCCCTCTACTATGCAACGCCCAGATTTGTACACAATTAATAAATTCTTCAGCAAGAGACTCGTATTTTCCATCGATTTGGTGTACCTTGTTATTTCTGTGCAATTATTAATACCTATCTTCTCCCAACTTTACTCATCCAAATTTTAAGCCAATGCCTGGAAGGGGGAAAGGGAGCGCATATTTAAAACAGGGATTTCAAGATATGCACCCTGCTCCCGTTATCGCACTACGTGGCAGGTATTATCTTCTTTTTTGTTCTCCAGATTTAAAAATAGGAGCTTTATACCTTGTGGGGAAAGGTTTGTTCTTCTTCCCTTGCCCCTTACCCATTCCCCTTTTCCCCTTCAATGTAAACTATCTTTGCACCAAGTCAAAGTTATAGTTGCATTGTGCCTATAATAAGTTACGGCTAACTATAACTGGAAGTTAGCACCCTGTAAATGGTTATCGCTTGGATGACGCATCAAAGGCGATACCAAGACAAGCAAAATTTATCGGCAGCGTAATAGAAACTATTCCGTTGCCAACATGCACCCTCCGCGATCGCATGTTGGTGAAAGTGTTATGTATCAAGGAAAGTAGTTTTTATCGTAGTTTTTGCCGGATAAAAGATAAGGGTGCGTTATTTTGTCTTCACACCGCGATCGCAGACTACAACGCTTTAAAGGGGCTGCGCCGTTGCCGGGCAGTTCTACTAGCTGAGAATCCAGCGAATTTACCATCAAAAGTTGTAGAGCAACAAATTATTTGACGGTAGCGACAAATTAAAAGTCAAGTTCTTCCTCCACACCTGCAAGCTTTAGTCAAAAGGCTAATTTTTAGGGTTGCTGCCATGAAGTTGTAGAAATTGTTTGAACAGACGATATGGAAGGATTGAGATTGGTGACAAACAATATTTCGCTCTGGTCAAATAATTTGTTGCTCTACACTAGTATAAAAAGGACGATCGCTCTTGTTGAATTAGCGATCGCCAAGTCGTTGGCTTTTGTCCTGTAATCTGTTCAAAATTATCAAAGGTTGCATCAGCTTGAGGAATGGCATTGGCGATGTTCAGTTTCAATTGATGGTAGATACATTGCATGTAAGCAGGATCGCCGCCTGCTTTTAACACCGTTTCTAAAAATTCCTCTGGCGAGTGGTTATCTACTTGAAACGGCTTGCCAATAATCTCCGTTAGCTCCTTAGCAATCTCTGGCATTGTTGCGGCTTGATAGCCAAGGGGATAGATCTGCCCTCGATGTTCCTGAGGACGACGTAAGGTTACTGCGGCAACTAGTGCCACATCATCACAACTTACCCAACTCCACCGAGTATTGGCAATGTAATTGGTCAAAACGCCTAACTTGAGCCAGCCAAAGCCCAGAAGGTTTTGCATAAAAGCCTCTGGACGTAAGTGTGTAAAGCTAAATCCCAGTGCTTCAATGTATTTTTCAATCAACTGATGCCAACCCCAGTGAGCAACTTCGTTAGTCGGTGCGCCAGATGCTCCAATATGAACGATGTGTTCAACGCCAGTTTGTTTGGCAGTGTCGAGAAAGGCTTTGCTTTGCTTGAGCATATCCACGGTGTAACCCGTGAGGAGCAAGGCGCGATCAATTCCTGCTAGGGCAGGTGCGAGGGTTTCCTGGCGATCAAGATCCAGATGTCGAATTTCGATACCAATGGCTTCGAGTGTTTTGGCCTTGTTAGGAGAACGCACTCCTGCAACGACTTTGACATCACCTGATTGGGCTAAAATCTGTGCGATTTTTGCACCGACTTTGCCTGTTGCACCAAGAACGAGAATAGTGGGCTGAGTACTCATGATTGGTCTTATTTCCTTTGTTAATTCCACAATTGTGCTTGGTATTTGTTTATTTACAAAAACTCACTTGCAGCTTGCATCTCGTCATTAGTCAACTTAATAGAAGCAGCAGCAATGTTTTCTTCTAGATGGCTGATGGTGGTTGTACCTGGAATCAAAATTATGTTAGGTGCATAATGTAACAGCCATGCCAAAGCAATTTGATTGGGCTTCACGCCATGCCTCACGCCGATTTCTTGCAAACTTCCACCTGCATTGGCTAGGGGTGTACCGTGTTTCAGGGGATGCGCGTCGAGTGGCCCGTAGGGAATGAAGGCAATATTATGTTGCGTGCAATAGTTGAGAATATCGGCATGGGTGCGATCGCGAATGCTGAAGCGATTTTGCACAGAAGCGAACGCCACAATTTTTTGAGCTTCTTCTAACTGAGTGAGTGTGACATTTGACAAGCCAATATGGCGAATTTTGCCTTCGCGCTGGAGTTCGGCAAGTGCTTCCACTGACTCGGCAAACGGCACATTCAAGTCGGGGCGATGCAGTTGATACAGGTCAATGCGATCAACTTTCAACCGTTGCAAACTTGCCTCACAACCACGCCGCAGATTTTCGGGGCTACCGTTGGTACGGATATTATCTGGTGTAGGTTTGTCAATTCCACCTTTGGTAGCGATCGCTAGATTGGATGGATACGGATACAAAGCTGAGGCAATTAGTTCTTCGTTGAAACCAGGCCCATAGGCTTGGGCAGTATCAATAAAGTTTACACCCAGTTCAACAGCACGGCGAAGCAGGTTTTGCCCAGCTTCCCAGTCAGCATAAGGGCCAAAGTTACCAGGTTGTCCGGTCAGCCGCATTGCACCATAACCCATTCGGTTAACCAGTAAATCACCACCAATCGCAAATGTAGTAGAAACCGATGTAGCCCTATTCATTATTTTTGCCTCAATTGTTGGTTCTCTTTTGTACCAATTCCCTAAAGTCCGGCAACAGAATCAAACGCCCAAACCCAAATTCTGTAGAACTTTCGGAATTACGAATTACAAATTAGTATTACAACGGGGTGACAAACTCGATGAGGTTGCCATTGTTATCTTGAATAAAACAGAGGCGAACCCCTGCATCGGGATAGCTACCAAGAGGTACAAAGGTTGGTACACCCCGGCGATTAAGTTCTGCTAAAACCGCATCGACATTATCCACCCGAAAACAGAAGTGACCAATACCACTGGTGCGTAACCCTTCTCCAAAGCTTTGAGCTGTTGGCATTCCAGCTAGAGATTGAGTACTGCCGACGATTTCGATCCGAAAGCCATATACGTCCAAGTAAGCCAGTTTGAGATCGGGAAAGACATCAACATTCCATTCTTGTGTGATTGTGGCATCAAGCTTTTCCTGATACCACTGAAGCGTTTCTGAGTAGTTCGGCACATTTAAGCAAACGTGATCGATTTGCATAGAACTAAAACTGTTGGGAGTCGGATTTGGAGTGAGTTGATTTACTCGAGTCATATTCATTACCTTATTAGATTTGGACGTTGCTGAATATGAGGATGAAGATTTAAAATTCAATCTCTTAAACTCTTATTCTCTGTGTGAGGCAAAAAATATTCCAATCAGCAACGCCTAGATTCGTTGTTATTCATACTGTGAAAGCACAAAAGTGATCGATGCGCTCGCACTGTTATTTAAGGTGTATCTCCTACTGTTAAATGCTCGTGAACGAGTCGCCATTGACCGTTTATACGTTTCCAAACATGAGTGCCATGCTGACGCAGTTTGTAATCCTGTCCGTCTTTACTTCGTCCGCCACCAACGAAGGAAAAAGTTGTAACGGCTAGATCGCCACTGATAGAAATCTCTAAATTTTCCTCAATCGCAATCTCCCAAAAGGTGAACTGCTGCATCACAGGTATCCAAGTATTAAGATACTCTTGCAAACTGTGGAGGACAACGACCGAGCCATCGAAATTATCAAACACCAAAATTTCGTTATCACCTGTAGCAAAGATTTGCTCAAAGCCTTCTCCAAAGGCTTTGTCTTTAGGACTCCAGAGCTTCACCCACTGTTGGGTAAGCTGTTGGATTTGTTGGCGAGGCTCTACATTCTGTCCGGGTTGGTCTGTAACAGTAGTCAGCGTAGTCATTGTTAATCTCCTCAGTATTTGAAATTAGATGGTTTACTTCTAAATGCCATTGGCATGAACTTTGGGGAGCCTATTGCTAGTTAGATTAATTTCGTTTAGGGCTTAAACAGCCATTTATGGAATGTCTTTGTCAGATGCGGCATGACGAGATAGGTCATTAGATAAACTAGAACTCCAGTCAGTAACAGGGTGCGAAGCAACAACGGCAAAGCACTTAAGAAATTGCCAAATAGCAGATAAATGCCTGTAATCAAGGGATAAATGGCAAGCCAAGTCAGCAAGAACATCTTGTAACGGGGCGGTTGAGTGCGAGGGGCAATTTGCCTAGCAGTTGCAATGGTTCGACACTCTGTTTGTTCTCGATGAAATGCTTCAGAATAGATGCCTCGCATCACCCGTCTCCTTTTAGTTTCGCGCCGTTGCGTATCTTTATTTATGATACGTATCGTATTAGAATAAAAACCAGATGTCAAGTACTAATTTGAAAAATGCCTAAAACCTCTGATACCAAACAGATTGGACGGCCCCGCTCAGAAGAATCGAGGGCGGCAATTTTGAACGCAACCTGGACGTTGCTCAAAACAACAACCCTCAGAGACTTGTCCATTGAGGCGATTGCCCGTGAGTCGGGTGTAGGCAAAACGACGATTTACCGTTGGTGGTCTAGTAAAGTAGCGGTGGTTATGGATGCCTTCGTAGAAAATGTGCTATCTGTCACGCCTTTCCCAGAAGATTTATCAGCAACGGAAGCAATCAAAGTGCAAATGGCTTCTCTGGTGCAAACATTTTCAGGGGACTATGGTCGAATCGTGGCGCAAATTATTGCAGAGGGACAGGCAGATCCAGATGCCCTAGCCAGTTACCGCGATCGCTTTATCTATCCCCGTCGTGCTGCGGTTAAAGCCATCCTTCAAAAGGGTATCGAGAGTGGCGAATTCAATCCGAACCTCGATCCAGAGCTAGTGATCGACATTCTCTACGGACCGATTTATTTTCGGCTTTTGGTAGGACACTTCCCCCTGGATCGGCAGTTTGCAGAGCAATTACCTCTATGGGCGCTGAAAGCCATCAAGCTCACTGAATTTTAGATGCTTCTTAAGAAGCATCTCAGCAATGCTGATCCAAATATGGCAATAGCCTTCAATAATCTGGCATCCTTCTACCGTTGGCAAAGACGGTACGGTGAAGCTGAACTACTCTTTTTACAAGCTATACCCATTTTGAGCAACACACTCGGAGACAACCATTCCACCACTGAAATCGTCTGGCAGAATTTCACCTTCTTATTACTGCAAGTAGTACAAGAAAATCGAATTGCCGAACTCTCCTATCATCCAATCACACGGGGGTGCTTCAGTCGGTCGGTGTTTGAATAACCGAGATAAGTATAGCTAATGGTGACAGCATTCAACAAAAGAACCATTACGTGTAATTACTGGCTACATATATTGATATAACGTGATGGCTTTTTGGTCTTGAACCGACAATCGTGTAATTTCCGTTTAGATGCTGATACTGTTGGCGAAAGTGTTACAAACGCATAAACAAAAGTGTTACAACTAAAAGCCGCAACGATAGATTGAAGGTTTGAGCTTAAGTAATACTTGAAAACACAATTATGTATTATATTCGCCAACAGTATCCCCACCGTAGGTGATCGCGTGGTTTGAGTAGGCGCAAAAAAACAGGATTGTAATTGCGATGTCAGGTGAGGTGGTGTACACTCCATCAGCTGAGGCAGTTGCGGTTACGGAGATGATGCGGTGGTTTCCGGTGCGGGAGTAGAGTTTTGTGTCTGCCTAAAATTGTGAAATGTTTGAGTGAGGCGATGCCTTCTCTTTGAGGGACATTAGCGTCAACGGCAACGTCTTCTTATGTTTTCGACCGATTAGAAAAAACTTGGTTTGGTGATATTTCAAAACAAGAGTTAATTCGATGGTCGTAACTCGGCTTTAATTCGTTTACCAATCCTGATAGCTTCACGCCGAATTTGCTCAGTGTCTACCGTAAGTACCCTACGTCCAGACATAATAACTTTTCCATCTACAATTACAGTATCAACATCTTGGGCTTTGGCTGCATAAACCAGATGGGAAATCACATCGTAAACAGGAGTCAGGTGTGCGGACGTGAGATCTACTTGAATTAAGTCTGCTTGAAGTCCCTCCTTAATTGCGCCAATTTTATTTGCTAAACCGAGAGCTTCTGCACCTCCCAAAGTTGCCATCCGTAAAACTGTCTTGGCTGGTAAAACGGTGGGGTCGAGAGTTGTACCTTTATGAATGAGGGCGGTAAGACGAATCGCTTCCCACATATCTAAATCATTATTCGATGCAGCACCATCCGTACCCAGACCAACTTTAATTCCCGCCCGCAACATTGCTGGAACTGGTGCAAAGCCAGAAGCCAGCTTCAAATTTGATTCAGGATTATGAATGACACCAACACCACGTTGTGCCATCAGAGCGATTTCACTTTTGTTAGGCCAGACTACGTGAGCAGCAAATACTCGCGGCTCTAAAAAATCAAGATTTTCTAGGTGTTGTACTGGGGTGGCATTATAGCGTTGTTGGATGTCTTGAACTTCGGTTTGTGTTTCTGCAAGGTGGATTGTTAATGGCACATCATATTGACGTGCCGACTGTATAG
>JAESGI010000314.1_pt1 | contig 19384 bp, 15 predicted proteins | sample 9269671 | NCBI WGS metagenome assembly JAESGI01 (sample SAMN14515641, study PRJNA621666) | algae metagenome | isolation source: Nostoc indistinguendum CM1-VF10 and co-occurring heterotrophs from gravelly... | place: USA: Clark Mountains, San Bernardino, California | collected 1998-06-05 | reverse complement strand
TCAAAACTAGAATTCTTGCTTTTATTGACTACTTTAATCAAACAATGGCTAAACCTTTCAAGTGGACATATAAGGGTAAAGTTTTGGCTGTTTAATACTCGGTTTATTTCCGCCGTCCTGTACTAGTATTAACGCTCTTAGAACTACGAAACCAAGGGGCAGTACTTCAGGAGATTACCTTAGCACCCTTAACGCTCGAACCCTTGAGTCAACTGATTGCCGAGACGCTAGGTCGCAATATTGACACCGTTCGTTCTTTAGCCCAATTAGTGTTACGAAAAACCGAAGGCAACCCTTTCTTTGTCGGTGAATTTTTGCGAATGCTGTATAGCGAAAATCTGTTAATCTTTAATGCGAAACAGTTAAGCTGGCAGTGGGATATTGCTCAAATTCAAGCCCAAAATATTACCGATAATGTGGTGGAGTTGCTGCTTCACCAGTTGAAGAAATTGCCAAATGAAACACGGCGAATTCTTTGTTTAGCCGCTTGTGTTGGAGCTGAATTTGATTTAGAAACGTTAGCGATCGTTAGTGAGCAATCCGATAAAGCGGTTTCTGTAGATTTGTTGGCAGCTATCCAAGCTGGATTAGTTCAACCCCTATCTGAATTAGATGAAAACTTGTTAGTTCAAGAATATAGGTTTTTGCACGATCGCGTACAGCAAGCAGCTTATGCCTTAATCGAGGAGTCACACAAACAAGTTGTTCATCTCCAAATCGGTCGCAATCTCTTAGAGGAAACCTCACTAGAGCGACTAACAAACAGGCTGTTTGAAATTGTAGATCATTTAAATCATGGAATTGAGCTAGTCACAGATCAGCAAGAACGAAACGAAATTGCCAGATTAAATTTAATCGCAGGTCAGAAAGCAAAAGGGGCGATCGCGTATACTACGGCAAAAAACTATTTAGCTACAGCAAGGAAATGGCTAGGAGCGTCTAGCTGGCAAACAGATTATGATTTGGCATTAAATTTACATTTAGAAATAACAGAAGTCGCTTACTTGTGTGGTGATTTTGAGCAGGTAGAATCCTGGGCGGCGAGCGTTCTACAATCAGCTCAAACAATTATTGATACCGTAAAAATTTATGACATTAAAATCCAAACTTACATCGCGCAGAACCATCTCTTAAAAGCGATCAATACAGCATTGCAGGTTTTACAGCAACTGGGAATCAGGTTTTGTGAACAGCCAAGTCAGTTGGATATTCAGCTTGAACTAGACGCAATCACATCACTTTTTGGTTCAAAACCGATTGAAGACTTGATCCATTTGCCCCAAATGGCCGAACCAGACAAGTTGGCAGCAATGCAAATCCTATCCAGTGTGACGATTGCTGCCTATATCGCGGTTCCTGATCTGATGCCCCTACTTGTGTCTAAACAGGTCAACTTGTCAATCGAGTATGGCAATGCGTTTGTATCTCCCTTTGCCTATGCTAACTTTGGGTTAATTCTTTGTGGGATAGTCGGAAACATTGAGTCTGGCTACCAGTTTGGACAGCTTGCATTAAGACTGTTACCCCATCTGAACATCCATTCGCTTAAAGCTAGAACATCGTTTATGGTTGCTAACTTCATCAGTCACTGGAAAGAGCATGTTCGGGAGACATCGAAGCCATTCCTGGAGACCTATCAAAGTGGCCTGGAAACTGGAGATTTAGAGTTTGCTGCTTATGGCGCTTTCACTTACTGCCTCCAATTCTTTATCGTTGGCAAGGAACTTGTGGAAGTTGAACGTGAGATGGCAAGGTACTGTGAAGCAATCCGTCAAATTAAACAGACGACATCACTCACCTGGAATCAAATCTATCAACAGTCTGTCTTAAATTTGATGGGACTCTCGGCCAATCCATCCCATCTGATTGGAGAAGCCTACAATGAGGAGAATAGTCTGCCACGCCATCAAATAGCAAACGATGGAACCGCAATCTTTCATGTCCATTTCAATAAACTTTTCCTGTGCTATCTATTTTCTGAATATGCTCAGGCATCTGAGAACGCAGCCATAGCGGAACGTTATGCGATCAACGTCATTTCAACACCCCTTATCCCTGTGTACCACTTCTATAGCGCTTTGGCAAAACTTGCAACATACCCCGGGAGCAACGCTCAAGAGCAAGAAGAAATTCTTAAAAACGTTGCCCTTAACCAGGAGAAAATGAAGCAATGGGCACATTATGCACCAATGAATTGTTTGCATAGATATCATTTGGTGCAAGCAGAGATAGCACGAGTTTTGGGGCAGTTACTTGAGGCAGAGGAGTTTTACGAACAAGCAATTATTGGTGCTAGAGACAACAAGTATCTTCAAGAAGAAGCCTTAGCATACGAGTTGGCTGCCAAGTTCTACCTGTCTCGTGGTCGGGAAAAGTTTGCCCAAACTTACATGAAAGAAGCACATTACTGCTACGATCGCTGGGGAGCAACTGCGAAGGTCAAAGATTTAGAAACTTGTTATCCACAGTTTTTTCCTCAGTCGTCGGGCGTGGCTTATACGCCAATCCGCACAACTTCTGAAACCAACTCTAGTAGCTCAGATATCGCTTTAGATTTGGCGGCGGTGATGAAAGCATCACAAGCAATTTCGAGTCAAATTGAACTGGATCAGTTGCTTCGTTCCTTGATGAAGATATTAATCGAAAATGCTGGCGCACAAACAGGTTTTCTAATTTTAGAAAACTCAGGAAAATGGGTGATTGAAGCGTCTGGTGAACTCAAGGATGGTGAGAATGCCTATGCTACACAATTACTGCAATCTATCCCAACTGCAAATCATCTACCTGAATCAATTATTAATTATGTTATTCGTACTCATGAATGTGTCATTTTAAATGATGCTACTCGTGAAGGTAATTTTATTCATGAGCCATATATTCAACACAATCAAATTCAATCAATCTTATGTTTGCCTCTACTGAATCAAGGTAAGTTAGTGGGCGTGTTGTATCTAGAAAACAAATTAGCGGCTGGAGTATTTACACCAGAGCGAGTCTCCTTCGGAGACGCTACGCGAACGCGGGTCTTGAATCTGTTATCATCCCAAGCAGCAATCGCCATTGAAAATGCCAGACTCTACTCAAAGCTACGCGCTAGCGAAAGTAGAATGAAACAATTTCTAGAAGCTGTTCCGGTAGGCATTGGAGTATTGGATGCGGCGGGTCACATTTACTACGTCAATCAACGGGGAATTCAGCTAATGGGTAAAGGGATTGATCCTTCTGTGGCACCGGAGCAAATCCCAGAGGTTTATCAATTTTATCTGGCGGGAACAGATCAAAATTATCCAACTGAGAAACTACCAGCTATTCGGGCATTGAGTGGTGAATGCACCACAGTTGACGATCTGGAAATTCACCAAAATAACGCAACCATTCCAGTCGAGGTTTGGGGAACTCCAGTATTTGACGAACAGGGTAATGTAGGCTATGCGATCGCAGCCTTTCAAGATATCACCGAGCGTAAACAAGCAGAGAAACTGCTAGCCGATTACCACCAAACGTTGGAGCAACAAGTAACTGAGCGGACTTTGCTGCTTTCTCAGGAGATTAAAGAGCGTCAGCGAATTGAAAACGCCCTGCGCCAAAGTGAAGAGCAACGCAGGCTGACGATGGATTTCACCCATATTGGCAGTTGGAGCTGGAATATCGTTGAGAATACAACACATTGGAACGATAACCACGCTCGATTGCTGGGGTTAGTACCCGGTGAAGTTGAGAGCAGCTATCAGGCATGGCGCGATCGCGTTCACCCAGAAGATATTCATCGGGTCGAGCAAGCTGCTACAGCAGCTCTAGCAACTCATACCGATTTTGAAGCGGAATATCGAGTCATCTACCCGAATGGTAATATTCACTGGTTAGTTGGCAGAGGTAGAGGCATTTATAACGCAGCCGGACAGCCTGTGCGAATGTTGGGTGTGATTCTTGATATTAGCGAACTGCGTAACGCAGCACTGCGTGAACGCAAACGTGCCGAAGAAGCCTCAATTCTGGAAGAACGCAATCGCATGGCGCGAGAAATTCACGATACACTAGCGCAGTCATTCACGGGTGTTATCATTCACGCTAGAACTGCTGCGAACAAGATAACAGTAGACCCAGAAAAAGCTCAGGCTCACCTGGCTCAAGTCCAGAACTTAGCCCAAACTGGACTCTCAGAGGCACGGCGCTCTGTAGAGGCGCTACGCCGTCCCTACTTGTTAGAAAATAGTGATTTACTCAGCGCTTTCAAACATCTGACAAGCGAGATCGAATCATCCACAGGTATAAAAATTATGTGTGAAGCTATCGGCATGCCCTATCCGCTACCCTCAGAGGTGGAGAATAATCTGTTAAGGATTGGACAAGAAGCATTGACTAATGCCTTAAAGTATGCTATAGCAACTGAAATTCGTGTTGAACTAATCTATCAGTCCACGCAGTCCATATTACGAATCAAGGACGATGGACAGGGATTTGCAATTGATCGAGATTCTAGTCACAATGGCTTTGGTTTATTAGGGATGGCAGAACGTGCCGAACTCATTGGAGCACAGATCCAGATCCACAGTACCCCCGGACAAGGAACAGAAATTGCAGTGTCCGTGAATCAGCAGGAAAACCATCATGAGTCAACCTAATGCCATTCGTGTTCTGGTTGTAGACGATCATCCCGTTGTACGTCAGGGTTTGGTTGCAATGCTGGAAGAAGCGCCAGATATCCAAGTTGTTGGACAAGCTGGGAATGGTCAGGAGGCACTCGCTGTCTTTCGTCAAAAACAGCCAGATGCAACTTTGATGGACTTGCGAATGCCCCAAATGGATGGAGTCGCTGCAATTACTGCCATCTGCACCGAGTTTCCTGCTGCTCAGATCATCGTATTGACAACTTACGAGGGCGATGAAGATATTTATCAGGGATTGCGGGCAGGAGCTAAAGGGTATTTACTCAAGGATGCCGAGCCAGAAGAATTGCTGTCCGCAATTCGCGCCGTTCATAAAGGATACAAGCATATTCCACCCCGCGTTGGTGCCAAACTTTTAGAGCGCATGGCAAGTCCAGAATTGAGCGATCGCGAGTTGGAGGTGCTTCAACTCATTACAACGGGCAAGAGTACTCAAGCCATTAGCAAAGCTCTATATATTACTGAACGCACTGTCAGTTTTCATATGAATCATATTTTAAGTAAGCTGGGTGTGGAGGATCGCACTCAGGCTGTGATCGTTGCATTAAGGCGGGGTATTGTTAGCTTGTAGCGTCAAGTCGCTTTGCTCCAATTAAAAATTAAAAATTATTAATTAAAAATTGAATAAACAAATCTTAATTTTGCATTTTTAATTCTCGATAGCGTAGCGTAAAGCCTGCGGCATAGCTACGCTTAGAGCGAGTCCGCGAGCGTCAGGGTGGGGGCTTTGAGGCGAAGGATTAATTAAAAATTATTATTATTCTTAATTTTTAACTTTTGATTCTTAATTAAAAAAAGGTCATACCTGTCAAATTTGTCAGTTTATTAGCTGTCAAATTTGTCAGATGATCAACTGAAGTTTTTCTCAGCGACAAAATCGAGTCAACCCTGTAAATTGAGTGTATGCAACAGAAAACAGAGCCAAATCAATCTATCCAATTTTGAAAAAAGTTTCATAGCAATCATCTGTCTTTACCTGCTGCACTCCTTTCCTTAGAGGTGCTTTCATGAGTCTTGGTGATTATAATCGGTTGCTTGTGCCGATTTCAGAACAAGATCATATTCAGGGATTGGTGAGTGCTTCAGTGACACTCGTCCAATATGGTGACTACCAGTGTTCCACTTGTGGCGAAGTTCACCAATTAATTAAAGCAATCCAGCAACAGGCCAATGACTTGTGTTTTGTATTTCGCCACTTTCCGCAGCCGCAAATACATCCTTATGCTCAACGTGCAGCTGAAGCAGTCCAAGCGGCAGGGACCCAAGGTCAATTTTGGCAGATGCACGACATTTTGTTCACCCATCAACAAGAGTTAGGAAACGGTGATCTTGTGGAGTATGCCAATAATCTAGGACTCGATATTCCCCAATTTCTGCAAGAAATATCCAGTCAAATACATATAGCTCACATTAATCAAGATATAGAAAGTGGATTACACAGTGGAGTAACATCTGCCCCAGCACTGTTTATTAATGGAATTAAATATAGTGATCGCTGGAACATTAAGCAGTTGATGGCAGCTATTGTGACTGCCAGTAATTAATGCTAAGACGATCACTCGAATCGTAAGTGAGCCAGAATACGGGCAAATCATTATGGAAAACAAATAAATTTTAGTTCGTTACGTCCGAAGCTATTCCAAAAATGAGAAGGTAAGGAGTTATGCAAAGAAGAACCAGTTTTGAAAGTAAAGGTCTAAAGTGTTCTGTCACGTTTTACACTCCAGATCAAGTTGCATCTGGTGATCGCTATCCTGCCATTGTTATGGCTCATGGAATTGGCTTGACCAAAGAAATGGGATTGCCGCAGTTTGCGGAGAAATTCGTTCAAGCCGGGTTCGTCGTCTCGCTGTTCGATTATCGCTACCAGGGTGCCAGTGAAGGAGAGCCTCGTGGGCAAATGGTTCCAACAGAGCAACATGAGGACTTCCGCAATGCCATCACCTGGACTCAACTACAAAGCGAAGTTGACCCTGAGCGCATAGGTCTGTGGGGCTTCTCCTATAGCGGCGGTCATGCGCTGCATCTGGCCGCATTCGATCCGCGAGTGAAAGCGATCGTGGCACAGATGCCTACGGTGAATGCATTTCTCATCTCCCGTCGTGTGGCTTCCCCACTTCAACTCGAGGAACTCACGAAAATAATTTTACTTGACCGGATAAAACGGTATCAAACCAAAGAGGTGAGTTACCTCCCTTTGGTTGCTCCGGTTGGTGAACCCAGCTTTCTTGCGACACCCGAGGCATTCAATTGGGTTGAATCGAACAAAAGCGCAAGCGAAGGAAGATGGGAGAATCGAATCTCCTTTGAATCGATTGAACACTGCCTTTATTACGAACCAGCTCCTCACCTCGAAGCAATCTTTCCTACCCCGTTATGCCTGATTACGGGTGAGAAGGATTTTCTTTCACCTGCCGACATAACCGCCGATGTCCATGCGCGTGCGATGGAGCCTAAGTCTCTCACAATCTTGAAGGGCGGACACTTTGACGGTTTTCAAGGTGAGGGCTTTGAGATTGCCAGTACAACTGCGTTGAACTGGTTTGAAAAATATTTGAAGCAGAGATGACAGAACTCGACCTACAAAGCAGGCAATGGCGCGGAGCGTCAGCTGGAAGCGATCGCACCTTTGCAGCAATTGACCACTCTGATTAGTACAGCAATTAAACATCAACTTTATACCTATCCAAAAGGAGAAAACAGCAATCTCATGTCACAATCACTTTGGTTGTTTGGTTCTCGTCTCACCATCGTTGCCGATCACACAACTACCGCAGGTCAGTACGATCTGATCGAAGAATACTCCCTTCCTGGGTCACAGACACCCCTCCATCGCCACACGCGTTATTCACAACAACTATACGTGCTGTCCGGGGAGTTCACGGTCTTTGCTGGTGAGAACAAGGTCGTGCTGAATGCTGGTGACAACATCCTGATTCCTATTGGCACACCACACATGGTCGCCGTGTACAGCGATCAGCCAGCACACGGGTTAGTCATCAATGCACCAAGCGGGCCTGCTCGGCTGATTACAGAAATGGGGATGCGGGATGAGACAGAAACACTGGATATGGCGCTGCTTGCACGCATTTCCGCCGAGATGGGCGATGAAACCCTTGGCCCGCCTGGAACCCTACCCTCCGGTGCTACGAGAACATAGCAAATCCATTCCAGGCAACAGAGAAAGAGAATTTTATGACTCACTATGACTACATTGTGATTGGTGCAGGTTCGGCAGGATGCGTTGTCGCCAACCGTTTGACAGAAGACAGTGACACAACGGTGTTACTCCTCGAAGCGGGTATCCCTGATACGAAACCGGAGATTCACATCCCGGCCCAATGCCTCAGCCTTCTGGGTTCTGAGGTGGACTGGGCATATTTCTCCCAACCAGAGCCATACCTGAATAACCGCAAAATCTTTTGTCCCCGTGGCAAAGTTCTGGGGGGCAGCAGTTCGATTAATATCATGATTTATCTGCGGGGCAATCCCCACGATTATGACCACTGGCAGTCATTGGGGAATCTCGGTTGGAGTTACCAAGATGTTTTGCCCTACTTTAAGAAATCGGAACACCAACAGCGAGGCGCGTCTGAATTTCACGGGGTCGATGGAGAGTTGAGCGTGACCGATCTGATTGCGCCTGCTGTGGTATCCCAACGCTTTGTAGACGCAGCGGTGGCATTAGGCTATGACCGCAATCCAGATGCTAATGGGATGCAGCAAGAAGGAGCAGGACTCTATCAATTAACTATCAAGGATGGTAAGCGCCATAGTGCTGCTGCTGCCTTCCTTGTGCCCATTCTCCAGCGTCCCAATTTGACTGTAACCACAGGAGCGTTAGTCACTCGCTTGTTGTTTGAGGGTACCCGCGCCGTTGGGGTGGAATATCTGCACGAGGGCACACTGCACCAGGTCAGGGTTAACTCCGAAGTGATTTTAAGTGCTGGCGCATTCGATTCGCCCAAGCTGCTGATGCTTTCCGGTATTGGTGATGCAGAACACCTGCAAGCCTTGGGAATTCCGGTAGTGGCTGATTTGCCGGGTGTTGGTCAAAACCTCCAAGACCACCCTGTTGTGTCCGTGACACACGAGGCAACTCAGGATTTACACACAGCTTGCAGCAGTAGTATCGCGGAAGCTGGCTTGTTTTTGCATACCGAGGGTAATCTAGATGCTACACCAGATTTACAGTTTCTCTTTGGTCCGGTTGTGTTGGCACCGCCTGGTTATGCCCACTCTGGTTTAGGCTTCACAAGTTTCGTTTGTTTGACTCATCCCCAAAACATTGGCAGTGTCAGTTTGCGTTCCCCCGACCCCAAAGATGCACCGATGATTCAAATGAACTTTCTCCAAAGTGAAGCTGATGTGCAAAAGCTACTAGCAGGGATTAAATTACTCCGTAACTTGTTCGGTGCAAGTGCCTTTGATGAGTTTCGCGGTAAGGAAATTGCTCCAGGTGCTGACAAGCAGAGCGATGAAGCGCTCGTTGCTTACGTCCGGGAAACTTGCAGTACAGTGTGGCATCCGGTGGGCACTTGCAAAATGGGCACTGACCTAATGGCGGTTGTAGATCCTGAACTACGAGTACATGGAATTGAGGGCTTGCGTGTTGTGGATGCCTCCATCATGCCAACGATCACTACAGGAAATACAAACGCACCCACCATCATGATTGGCGAAAAAGCAGCCGATTTAATTAAAGCCCCAGGTTACGTTTCACAGCAAGTACCTTCAGCGATTGCGCGCAGCGCAGCGCCAAAGGCGGCAAACTAATTTGCTCGTGCTAAGACAAGGGAAAGGCTTCTGACAGCATGGATACGGTATGTCGGCTCAGGGACAGCAAGTTGGAAAGCCCAACAGATTGCGAATCCATTTTCCTATTTGGCAAAGCCAAACTAAAATTATTAAATCATGTTCAAACTATCCGTTAAATTATCTGTTGCACTGGTCATTCTTACAGCATTAGTCCTGATCGGTTTGCAATCTTTTCAAGCAAAGCCTGTTTTATCTGAAACGCCAAATATACAAACTCTGAATCAGCCAAGATTTGTTGCAACTGCCCCCACACCCCCCAGCCTTGTCCGTGCTGTATTGGCAGGCAGACCTGTTTATGTGCTGTATGTGACCCAATCCGAAGATACTGTCTTGGTGCGTTGTTACCCTACCTATGAACCCACAATCACGGTTCGAGCGATGGGGGGTGATACCAATGCCAAGGCTCAGAGGGAAGGGGTCATGACGTGCCGTCCTTCTGCATAGGAACTATACTGTGCAACCGATCTGAAAAGAAAACATACACTAAGAAATTTTCATATGCACAACATTCTGACCATTTTTTCTCCAGACTTCGCTATCAATGAAACTCTCCGTAAGAACGATAGCTTACTCGACTTACAAAACACAAACTAACTGAGAGTCAGCCCAAATATATGATGTCTGTTGCGATAGAAAGGTGTTTTACACTGCCGTAATCGAATGTAATCTAATACTTCGACTATTTCCAGCAGTAGCGTGTTTTGATTTCACGTCACAATTTCATCCCAAACTACATAACCTGAGTTCGGGATAAGAAATCCTCAAAAGCCTTGAATTATCGTTGTTCGGTCTAAAGCTCTGTTCTCATCTATTGTCAATAAGACATATTGCTGAGATTAGTTTCATTTGTGAACCTTATTGACAAAATGATTCCACTTTTATCCCTGCTTTGATCAATTCCAGTTTTATTCAATCCTGACAGAATAAGCTTTTTAGCTTCTGGCTTAACCCGAACTCAGGTTACATACGTCAATTCCTCACGTCATGCCTGTAACCCATCCCTGCCGAATCAGTGCAAGGCTTACTCAATGGCTTGACAACAATTGGTCGTAATAAGTACACATCTCCATAAAAGACACCATGACAGATCAAAATGTAACCATTCCAGCTTTCTCCGGGGGCAGTTTTAGCGCTTATTTAGCAGCACCCAGTACTCAGCCTCTTGCAGGAATTGTGTTAATTCAAGAAGTTCTTGGGGTGAATAATAATATGCGACAAACTGCTGATGATTTTGCTAAGGCAGGCTATTTGGTGCTGGTGCCAGATTTGTATTGGCGACTGGAACCCGATGTGCAACTTGATCCTGAAGATGAGAAGCAGTGGGCTAAAGCTTTTGAGTTACTCGGAGCGTTTGATGTGGATAGCGGCATAGAAGACCTGAAGGCAAGTCTGTCTTTTCTGCGGCAGTATCCCAGCAATACAGGTAAGGTCGGCAGTGTGGGCTTTTGTTTGGGTGGCAAACTGGCATATTTTATGGCAACACGTACTGATGCAGATGCTAACGTCAGTTACTACGGTGTTGACATTGACAAGAATTTAGCAGAGGCGACAAAGATTCAGAAACCGCTGATATTGCATATGAGTGAAAATGACGAGTATGTGTCACCAAGCGCTCAAGCGACCATTCAGCAAGGGCTGAAAGACAATCCCCTGATAACAATCTATCGCTATGAAGGAGTTAGTCACGGGTTTAGTCGCGTGGGTAGTTCTGCTTATCGCAAACAAGCCGCAGAATTAGCGCGCGATCGCACCTTGGCGTTTTTGAAACAGCATTTAGGCAGTGGTGTCAAAGTCTAAAATGGGGCGACTACTAGATGGCGATGCGATCTGCGCTTCTCTGCCAGACGCTTTGCGTAGCTTGCTTCCACGAAGTGGTACGCTATCGCCGACCATATCCATCGCTTTATGACCACTTATCTTAGGGAACTGACGAGGTTATAGGAAGTACGTTCTCATCTTTTTGTCACCTGTTACACGCAGCTCTTTCAAACTCAACAATTATAGAACTCATCATGAAAAAACTAGAAGGAAAAATCGCTCTTGTCACCGGCGGTACCAGCGGCATCGGTCTTGCCACTGCCAAGCGCTTTGTCGCCGAAGGTGCTTACGTTTTTATCACAGGTCGTCGCCAAACTGAACTTGATGCTGCCGTGAAAGAGATTGGTGAAAATGTCACAGGTGTTCAGAGCGATGCTTCCAAACTGGAAGACCTTGATCGCCTGTTCGCCACGATCAAGCAAGAACATGGACACCTCGACGTGATCTTCGCCAATGCTGGCGGTGGAGAACTTGCCCCACTCGGATCGATCACCGAAGAACATTTTGACAAAACCTTCAACACTAACGTCAAAGGTCTGCTGTTCACTGTGCAGAAAGCACTGCCTCTGCTGCCAGAAGGCGCTTCCATCATTCTGAACGCCTCGACTACTTCTATAAAAGGTACCCCAGCCTTCAGCGTTTACAGCGCGACCAAAGCCGCAGTGCGATCGTTTGCCCGTAATTGGACACTCGACCTCAAAGAGCGCAAGATCCGGGTTAATGCCATTAGTCCTGGTGTGGTTCCTACTCCTGGCTACAATCTTATAGGACTGAATGATGAGCAGGTGCAAGAATTCGTGGACAGCCAAGCCGTCACTATCCCCCTGGGACGAGTAGGCACGCCTGATGAGATTGCCAAAGCTGTGGTCTTTCTCGCTTGTGACGACAGCAGCTTTGTCAACGGTATCGAGCTGTTTGTTGATGGCGGTATGGCGCAGGTTTGAAGTGCCTAAAAATACCTTAAAGCCTTACCCAAAAGTTGGCGCGACTATTTCCAGCAATAGCATGTTTTCATTTAAATTGACCGCGCAACAGAGATTGTGACAGAACTGTGTATCATCACTGAGGATCGTTTTCACCCCATAATTTCAGCTTTGCCTATAACTGAATGGCACTAAGTTAAGCTGAAAGGTAAGCAGCGTAAGGATTGCAGAGGGGCAGGGGTGCAGGGGTGCAGAGGGGAATTTCTATTTCTTCTGTTCGTATGCCTAAAATTTCTTCTTTCTCCCCTGCTCCTCTGCACCCCTGCTGCCTCAACGATTTTCCCTTTTCTTAGTGCCATTCGCCTATAACTTTAGAAGGAGTAATTTCATGACCACATTTCGCACAGTTTCCATAGATGGTTTAGATATTTTTTATCGAGAAGCTGGTTCCCGGAATAACCCGACAATTCTACTGTTGCACGGGTTCCCAACTTCATCTCACATGTTCCGCAATTTGATACCTGCACTTGCTGATCATTTTCATCTGGTTGCACCTGATTATCCTGGCTACGGCAACAGTTCAATGCCAACAGTGACTGAGTTTGACTACACATTTGATCATTTAGCACAGATCGTGGAGAAGTTTATTACCGCGATCAATCTCCAGCGATATAGCCTTTATGTAATGGATTATGGTGCCCCCATTGGCTATCGGATTGCAGCTAAATATCCAGAGCAAGTTGAAGCACTCATTGTCCAGAACGGGAATGCATACGAAGAAGGTCTGCGTGAATTTTGGAACCCAATAAAAGCATACTGGCAAGACCGTTCTCCTGAAAATGCTGACAAGCTCAGACCCTTTTTCACACTGGAAACGACAAAGTGGCAATACACCAACGGTGTTCGCAACCCGGAAGCGATAAGCCCTGATAACTGGAATATGGATCAGCTCTTCCTTGATCGCCCAGGAAATGATGAGATTCAACTGGCGCTGCTATATAGTTATGGCACAAATCCACCGTTATATCCGCAATGGCAGGAATATTTCCGCAAACATCAACCACCGATGTTAATAGTGTGGGGAAAAAATGATTACATCTTTCCTGCTGAAGGTGCTTATCCCTACCAGCGCGACCTGAAAGACATTGAGTTCCATTTACTCGATACTGGACATTTTGCTCTGGAAGACCAAGGAAATGCGATCGCAAACCACATCATGCTATTTCTTACGTCACGACTGCAACCGATCCCTGTCTAATGAGCGCGAATTTATAAGGCAAAGCGGTCTGGGGCAACGGTCTATGCCCTGGTATTGAGTGATGAGAAAAGGCCCCCGCAAATTAGGAGTCGACTTCATCATTCATAAACAACCGTAGGAGATTGCACTTGCATCTGTCTTCTTCGCGTCCTCCAACTCAGCCTGAATCGCTGGAAAATGCTGCATATCTCGGTTGATTTTTAACGAAGAGAATCGTGAACATCAATAATCAAGTAGAAAAACCATGAATATCAACAATAATGACACCGCAGTGGTGGTTATTGATCCGCAGAACGATGTCTTGAGCGAAACAGGTGTTTCCTGGGATTTGGTGGGTGCTAGTGTCAAGGATAATAAGACCGTCGAGAACATCGAGCGAATCTTCAAAGCCGCGAAGCAGAGTGAATTTGAGGTTTTCGTCTCCCCCCACTATTACTACCCCACCGACTATACGTGGAAATTCGCCGGAACCGTAGAGCAAATGATGCTTAAATCTAGAGAGTTTGATCGTAAGGGCGCGTTAAACCTTGATAGTTTCTTGGGTTCGGGCGCTGATTGGCTTGAGCGCTACAAGCCTTTTATTGATGATGGCTTGACGATTGTGGTCAGTCCCCATAAGGTTTATGGACCGCAGAGCAATGATCTGGTTTTGCAACTGCGTAAACGTCACCTCAGCAAAGTCATTCTGCTCGGAATGCTGGCAAATATTTGTGTTGAAGCTCACCTGCGCGATTTAATCGAACAGGGATTTGAGGTGCTTGTCGTCAAAGACGCAACAGCGGCCCCTCAACATCCGGAACTGGGCGACGGCTACAAGGCGGCACTGATCAACTTTGGGTATATTGCTAATGCAGTTCTGTCTACGGATGAAGTTGTAAAAGCAATGAAGTAACGTCAAACTCAAAGGAGATAGAAATGGGCATCCAATACTATGACGACATTATTATCGGTGGCGGCAAAGCAGGTAAAACACTTGCACCTGCGCTAGTTGCTGACGGACGGAAAACCGCTTTAGTGGAACGCAGCTTGAACATGATTGGTGGCGGGTGTATTAATCTTGCTTGCATTCCTACCAAAACAATGGTGGCGAGTGCCAATGTTGCAAATACAGTGCGAAACAGTGCCGCTTATGGTGTTAAAGCCAATGCACCCACCGTTGATTTAGCAGATGTGATCTTGCGGAAACGAACGGTTGTGCAAGGGATGCGTGAAATGAACTTGCACAATTTAGAAACTGCTCTGGGTCACGAACTGATCATTGGAACCGGGCGGTTTGTTGCTTCCAAAACTATTGAAGTGACAACATCTGACGGCAATACTCAGTTCCTTACCGCAGAACGATTGTTTATCAACACAGGCACGCGACCGTTGATTCCATCCGTACCCGGACTCACAGAAGCTGGGTTTTTGACAAGTGAGTCGATTATGGAGCTAGACCAGTTGCCTGAGCATTTGCTCATTCTCGGCAGTGGCTACATTGGTTTAGAGTTTGCCCAGATGTTTCGGCGCTTTGGATGTCGCGTCACCGTGATTGGGCAAAGTGAGCAAATTCTGTCACAGCAAGATCCAGATATAGCGAACGCGGTGCAAGCGCTACTGGAACGAGACGGGATTGAATTCTTGTTGAAGGCGAAGGTGTTAAGGGTCGAGCACAGTGGTTATGAAACAATCCTTCAAATCCAAGTTGCTGATCGCCCCCTCACCCTCCAGGGGTCGCATTTGCTTGTCGCCGTAGGTCGTGCGCCAAACACCGATAGCTTAGATTTAGCTGCTACTGGTGTAGCAACCGATATGCGCGGATTTATTCAAGTCAACGAATACTTAGAGACGAACATACCCGGTATTTGGGCGTTAGGCGATATCAACGGAGGACCACAATACACCCATGTATCGCTCGACGATTATCGCATTGTCAAAGCGAATCTGATTGATGGAGGCAACCGCAGTACACACAAGCGCTTGGTTCCATCCTGCCTTTTCATCGATCCAGAACTAGCTCATGTGGGTTTGACCGAAACCCAAGCACGTCAACAAGGGTATGCTATTCGGGTGGTGAAGCTGGATGCCTCAGCGATTCCTCGAGCGAAAACCCTCGGTCAAACCGATGGACTGCTGAAGGCGATCATGGATGCCGAGACAGGTCGTATTTTGGGGTGTTCTCTGTTGTGTCATCAAGCGGGTGAAGTAATTTCGACGGTGCAAATGGTAATGCAAGCTCAGATGCCCTACACCGTTCTGCGCGATGGAGTGTTGACTCATCCAACGATGACTGAAGGGTTAAATATGCTGTTTTCAAAGTTATAAGGCAGCAAGCGCAGACACCTGACAAGCTAAACACCTGGATGAGGAGCTTAGGCTAATGACAAATAGCACTTAAAAAAAAGGTGAAACATTTGTAGCTTAATCTTGTTTTGTCACTCTCCAAAAGCAATAATCGAAGCAGAATTCTGAAACTTTCATTGAGCCAAGCTTTGAGACTTTATTTTTTAGCAGGAAATGAAATTGATAGCCAAAACCTGGAAATTAAAGTTCCTAAAGACTTTCGATAATTAACTTTTCCTAAAGTGATAAAAGATTATCATCGAAGCGCTAATGGACAACGTGTCTGCTCAGGTGTTCTAAGTTGCAGTTACGCTTTTGCCTGACACCGTAGTACGTACTGCGACAAGGATAGAGCCGCACTGGCTAATGGTCGGACTATCGACTCCTTCAAGTTGCGCCTCAAGTAGGCAGTCCTTCCCCTCCTTCGTTCGAGAAAGTTAGAGCAGCGGTGTCACTGAAAAACTAACAAGATGGTTGCTGGGCGAAGGGCATCGCATCTGATTAAATCGGTTATAAGAACTGTCTTTTAGCAATCTAACGAGAGAAACGAATACAAAGGAGATCACACATGAATATGCTTCCCCTCAAAAACGGCACAAGCCTGCTTCTGATCGCCGCACTCTCTCTAGGAGCCATCATGAACACTGCAAGCGCAAAAGACGGCAAGCCCACCGTCGTCCTCGTCCACGGCGCGTTCGCTGAGTCTTCTAGCTGGAACGGCGTGTTGACCGAGCTGATTACGAAAGGATACCCGGTGGTCGCCGCAGCCAATCCTCTGCGCGGAGTTAAGAGCGACTCGGCCTATATCGCTAGCGTCCTCAAGGGCATTAAGGGTCCCATCGTACTGGTTGGGCACTCCTACGGAGGAACGGTGATCACCAATGCAGTCAATGGCAACAAGAATGTGAAGGCACTAGTTTACGTTGCTGCCTTTGCTCCTGATAAGGGTGAGACCGCCGCCGAACTCTCAGGTCGTTACCCAGGAAGCACGCTCGGTCCGACGCTCGGACCGCTAATCGCATTGCCCAACGGTGGCAAGGACTTATACATCCAACAGAATAAGTTCCGCGCGCAGTTTGCCGCGGATGTGCCCGTCGCAGATGCGAAGCTGATGGCGAGCACTCAGCGACCGATCACGGAAGCTGCGCTCAACGAAGCCTCTGGCACGCCTGCATGGAAGTCTATCCCGTCCTGGTTCATTTATGGCAGCCGCGACTTGAACATTCCGGAGGCGGCGCTCTCTTTCATGGCAAAGCGTGCCAGATCAAAGGAGACAGTCGTAGTCAATGGCGCGTCACATGTGGTAATGGTTTCCCATCCGGATGCTGTTGCCAAACTCATTGAGCGTGCCGCGAAATAGAGAAGCGTGAACCCCTGGCTGTCTTATCAGTATGTTTAAACCTATAACTAACAATTTTGCTAGGATTCAAGCTTTGAAATTCATTGCTATATACCAATAAGACAGTCAGAGATTCCAACTTTAATTGGAGCCAATCTTCCATTTTCATGTTGACTGATTTATCAATCATTGTATTGTATAAACGTTTCAACTCTGACTGAACGAGAAACCAGAGTTAGTTACATATATTGAATTTATGCAAACACAGATAGCAATCTACTTGCAATATCTAAGTCTACTTTAAACTTAGACGTTGCTCTTAGAAAATAAAGGCTCAAAGCTTTATCAGATAAGAACCCCACAATCAAGCTTAGACTACTGTTTTCTGAGAGTGGTAAAAAGGGGATACTTGTTTGATTTAATTCTTTTTTAAAATTTAGAGAAGAGTAAGAAAAATTTACTTACTTGCTGGATAATCAGACTTACAATCCTAATTCATATTCAAAAAACATCATTATGACACAAAAACTCTTAGAAAAAGTCGCTCTTGTCACCGGCGGTACCAGCGGCATCGGTCTTGCCACTGCCAAGCGCTTTGTCGCCGAAGGTGCTTACGTCTTTATCACAGGTCGTCGCCAAACTGAACTTGATGCTGCCGTGAAAGAGATTGGTGAAAATGTCACAGGTGTTCAGAGCGATGCCTCGAAACTGGAAGACCTAGATCGGCTGTTCGCCACGATTAAGCAAGAGCAAGGACACCTCGATGTGATCTTCGCCAATGCTGGCGTTGGCGAACTCACCACACTCGGATCGATCACTGAAGAACACTTTGACAAAACCTTCAACACTAACGTCAAAGGTCTGCTGTTCACTGTGCAGAAGGCACTGCCTTTGTTGCCAGAAGGCGCTTCTATCATCCTGAACGCCTCGATTACTTCTATAAAAGGCACCCCAGCCTTTAGTGTTTACAGCGCTACTAAAGCTGCTGTGCGAGCATTTGCTCGTAATTGGACGCTCGACCTCAAAGAGCGGAAAATTCGAGTTAATGCCATTAGTCCTGGCGTAATTCCTACTCCTGGTTTCCATCTCACAGGACTGAGTGACGAGCAGTTGCAAGAATCCGTGGACAGGCAAGCCAGCACCATCCCGATGGGAAGAGTAGGCACACCGGATGAGATTGCCAAAGCTGTTGTCTTTCTCGCTTGTGACGACAGCAGCTTTGTCAACGGTATCGAGCTGTTTGTTGATGGCGGTATGGCACAAGTTTGAAGCGCTCCAAAAGCTGACTTTTAAGGTAAGTTCTCAAGTCTCGAAAAAGCGTGGCTTTTTCCACAAGCTAATTATCAATAGCTCTGAGTCAATGAGAATAGCTAAGGGAAAAATCAGAGCTTGAGGAACCCTCAAAATGAGCTTTTTCACATCCGGTGAAAAGTTAGCTCCAAAAGCGGTTGGTAATTTTTACTAATCCCATGAAAAATGCGGATAATCTAGCGCAAACTGTAGATTGGGTATTTTGCTACAGTAGATGCTTTCCTGAAACTCAACTGGCTTTGCCTTTAATTCAAAGCCGCCACAGCAGTAGGCGTGCATTGTTAATTTTCGTATGCTGCTTGATTGTTAGTCGTTTTCCCCCTATCCTCACAAAAGTTAGTCATGGTAAAGTAAATTTCCAATACTGGCAATACTTCAGGGTGATTTATGAACAAAGGGGAATTAGTGGATGCTGTAGCAGCGAAGGCTAACATCACAAAAAAGCAAGCTGATGAAATTATCAGTGCTTTTTTAGAAGTCGTTACCGAGGCTGTAGCTAATGGGGAGAAGATAACGCTTGTTGGGTTTGGGTCATTCGAGCGACGCGAACGTTCAGAGCGTGAAGGGCGTAATCCCAAAACCAAGGAGACAATTACGATTCCAGCTACTAGAGTTCCTGCGTTTTCTCCTGGGAAGCTGTTTAAAGAAAAAGTAGCACCATAGATGAATTGCTTGACCATTAGCAATCTAATCACTGCAAAACCTTAGCCCTTGCTCTTATAAAGACAGCTTCGCTTTACCTTACACAATAAACAAGGCGAACTATTAGGTATCAAGAAATAATGTTGAAACGTCGCACAATACTAGTACAACACGGCGTAAATAAAATGGCCATTAAATAGCCAGAACTTTACCTGTGTATGTCCACCTAAAAGGTTTAGCCATTGTTTGATTAAAGTAGTTAATAAATTCAAAAATGCGATTTTTT
>JAESGI010000313.1_pt1 | contig 19385 bp, 20 predicted proteins | sample 9269671 | NCBI WGS metagenome assembly JAESGI01 (sample SAMN14515641, study PRJNA621666) | algae metagenome | isolation source: Nostoc indistinguendum CM1-VF10 and co-occurring heterotrophs from gravelly... | place: USA: Clark Mountains, San Bernardino, California | collected 1998-06-05 | reverse complement strand
TGGTCAGCTGGATCTTGCCGCCGGTCTCGATGAAGGTCCGGCCGGCACCGTTGACCATGATGTCGGCGATGTCGTCACGCGCCAGCAGCGGCTCGAGCGGCCCGTAGCCGAGAACGTCGTTGCAGATATCGTCGAGCAGTTCCTCCTGCTCGGCGATCGACAGCACGACATTCTTCAGCGAGATGATCTCGTTGATGATGTCGCGGATTTCCTCCCGGGCAGACTCGCCGTCGAGCTTGGCGAGCTGGGAGAGGTCGATCGCCTCGATGAGAGCACCGAAGATCATGCTCTTCATCTGGTAGTATTCGTCGGACTTCGCAGACTCGACGGGTGCCGGAGGCGGCGGCGGGCGGCGCGCTTCGACAGCCGCCGGCCGCTGCTCTGCCAACCGGGCGGCGGCCGCCGCGGGCGGGGCCATCGAGGCCTGGGCGAGCGGCAGGGTGGCGTTGCGCTTGCCGAACATCTCAGGCCTTCCGGCGCATCAGCTTGGCGACCAGCGGCTCGAACAGGCTGCGCTTGCCGCGCTTGGCTTCGCCGCGCCCCGTCAGCGCCATCGCGATCTGGACGAAGGCCTCGGCGACCTTGCCGCCCGACTGGACCTCGGCGATCATCTGCCCGTTATTGGCAGCCGTCCCGAAGAGCTGCGCATCGAAGGGAATCGCATTCAAGACCTCGATCCCGAGAGCCTTGGCGAACTCGGCTGCGTCGATCTCCGGCCGCTTGGCGATTCCGACCTGGTTGAGGATCAGCCGCGGCACGGAATCGTTCGGCCGCGCCACGCGCAGCAGGTCCATCAGATTCTTGGCGTTGCGCAGCGAGGCGAGCTCGGGCGCGGCGACGATCACGACCTCGTCGGCACCGATCAGCGTGCGCTTGGCCCAGCCCGTCCAGATATGCGGCACGTCCAGCACGATGCAGGGCACGCTGGCGCGCAGCAGGTCGAGCAGAAGATCGAACGAATCCTCACCGAGATCGATGGTGCGGTCGAGAACCGCCGGCGCCGCCAGCAGAGCGAGGTTCTCACTGCAGCGCGAGAGCAGCCGGTCGAGCATGTTGGCATCGAGGCGGTCGGGTGCGAACACCGCTTCGGCGATGCCCTGCGGGGGATCCTGGTTGAAGTCGAGTCCTGCCGTGCCGAAGGCGATGTCGAGATCGACGATCACGGTCGAGGCGTCGAGATTACGGCCGATCGCCCAGGCGAGGTTATGCGCGACGGTCGAGGCGCCGACACCTCCCTTGGCCCCAACCACAGCGATGGTTCGTCCGAGCGTTTCGGCGCCCGGCGTGGCGTAGAGTTCGGAAAGCGTCCGCAGCACATCGAGCACGCCGAGCGGGGCGATCAGGTAGTCGCTGACGCCGCGGCGGATCAGATCGCGATAGAGCTGGACATCGTTGACGTGGCCAATGACCACGACCTTGGTCCCGGGGTCGCAGCTCTCGGCCAGGGCGTCGAGGCTGGCGATCAAGCGCGCCGGCTCGGTTGCCGTCTCCAGCACGATGACGTTCGGCGTGGGCGCGGCGCGAAACGCCTCGACCGCCGCCGCCGGGCCGCCCATCTGGATACGGGTCTGCGCCTTGTCCATGCGCCGGTCGGCCGTCACCGCCTGCATGGCGGCGGCGACTTCCTGCGTCTCGCAGAAGGCCTGCAAGGTGATGCGCGGCAGCGGCGCGATAATCTCCTCGCCGGTCATGTCCGGCTCATGAAGCGTCCCTTCGGCCATCACTTGCCTCCGACGGCTTTGCTGATCGCAGACTGCTCCTGGCGATACTCGGTCGACGGATCCTTGCCCTCGCGCAGCTTCCTGATCGCTTCCATGCGCTTCTGGGTGTCGAGCCGGCCTTCGCTGCGGGCGCGGACGAGATCAAGCGGGTCGGCGACCTGCGCGGCGAGATTGGCCTGGGTCGCGCAGCCGAGATTCCACAAGGGCTGGTTCGAGGCATCGGTCTTGTAGCTCGAAACGCCGGCGTCTTCCGGCCATTGCCCGCAGGCATGCGGCAGGCCGGCCTGAAGCGAGGCATAGGTCAGGCGGATCGGTGAGGCGAGGCCGGGATCGACGACCGGATAGGTCCTGACCTGGAGCGCGCCCTGGGATACGCCGGCCTGCGCCAGCGAGCGGCGAATGCCGTCGAGCGTATCGCGCGCCGCTAGCTCCCTCCCCGTACCGGTCGGCACCTCGGCGACCAGGCCGCCGCGGCCGCTGCGGCGATAATCCTGACCGAAGCGGGCGACATCGTCGGCCTGGCGCGGATCGAGGCCTCCACCGGCGCGACCAACGAAGACGTCGAGCGAGCGCGGCGCATCGCGCAGGATGATCGGATGGCGCTCGCGCGTATCGAAAGGCGCAGTGCCCTCCGCAAGGTCGCGCTTGGCGCAGGCGCCGAGCGCGAGCGCGGCCGCGAGAACGGGCAGGAGACCTGCCGGGCGACGACGGCTCATCTGGGTTCTGTCGTATGTCGTCACGCTCGCCATCCCTTGCAGATACATGCCCGCAGCGCTCAATCGACTATGAAGCCGACGCGGCCGCGATAGGCCTGGGGAACGGGCCCGCCACTGGTCGTTCCGTAGATCTTGTTGAGACGTCCCATCAGGATCGTCTGGGCGTCATGGGCCTCGACGAAGCCGTCATCGGGCCGGTTGAGCTGGCCGGGATCGATCGGTTTGACGATGTAGGGGGTCACCGCGATCATCAGCTCGGTCTCCTCACGCTGATAGTCGCGCGAGCGGAACAGCGTGCCGATGATCGGAATGTTCATCAGGCCCGGCAGGCCGTTGATCGACTGCCGCGAGATGCGCTGGATCAGGCCCGCGGTCGCCAGTGTACCACCCGAAGGGAGTTCGACCGTGGTGTCCGACTTGCGGACGCGAAAAGCCGGCGCGTTGAGATTGTCGTTGAGGCGGATCTGATTCTCGAAGTCGAGCTCGGTGACTTCGGTTGCGATCCGCATCGAGATCCGACCCTCCGACATCACGATCGGCGTGAAGTTCAGGGACACGCCGACCGGCTTGTACTGCAGCTGGATGATGCAGTTGGTGTTGCGGCGGGTGAGCTGGTCGGTATCGCAGTTCACACCCGTCGGTGTCGGCATCTCGCCGCCAGCCATGAACTTGGCGCTCTCGCCGGAGATCGCGGTCACAGTCGGCTCCGCCAGCACCCTGGAGAGCCCGGCCCGCTCGAGCGCGCGCAGCGTAAAGTTGGTCGAGTTGCCGAGGCCGGCGCCGATCGCGGTGGCCGAGAGCGCCTGCGGCTGCAGCGGGAACGGGTTGTCGATCGAAGGCGTGATGCTGAACTTGCCGAGCTTCCACTCGCCGGTCGAGTTGATGCCGAGCTGCTTGATCGCCTTGCGCGAGACCTCGGAGACCACGACCTTGACCATGACCTGGTCGCGGCCGCGAATGGTCAGCGAGTTGATCACCGCGCCCTTGCTCGTCGTCTGGATCAGCCCGCCGGTGGTCGCGTTGCCGACGAAGGCGCTCGCTATGTCCACGGCCTGCGTAGCCTCGGAGGCGTTGGCGACGGTGCCGACCAGCAGGATCGAGTTACCGGCCGGCTTTACCTGGATCTGTGCCTGCGGCATGGCCGAACGCAGGGTCTGGCGCAGCACGTTGAGATCACGGCCAACCTCGATCTCGAGCGCGGTGATCTGCCTGCCTTCGGCATCCATCACGAACATCGAGGTCTGGCCATCGGCCATGCCGATGATGAAGAGCTTGCGGGCCGAGCGCACGACGGCGTTGGCGACCTTCGGATTGGCGACGAACACCTCCTTGGCGTCGCGCGGCAATTCGACGATCAGCGAACGGCCGATCGAGAGATCGAGCTTGCGCGAGATCGCGTGTTCGCTCGCGCCAACATTAAGCACCGGCGCGGCGCCGGTGGCCTGGGCCAGGGCCGGCGCGCCGGCTGTCAGCGCGGCGAGCGGCAGCAAGGCAAGACCGAGGCGCCGCCGCATGGCGGGGCGGCGGAAGGTGCGCAAGGCGTTCACGGCGGGGATCATGGCTTCACGCCCTTACTGGTCACGCCGTAGCGCACGAGGGTCATTCCGCCCTCACTGGCCGGCGCATTCTGGTCGCCGGCATCCTGAAGGCTGCGCAGCACCAGTGTGAGAGAACTGGTCTTCTGCGCCAGGGTCACGATGTCGACCTGGCTCGGGTCGAGCTCGAGGGTGGCGGTTTCGCCGATCACGACCTTGTCGCCATTCTTGTCCTGGACGTTCTGGCCGATCGCCAGCACGCGGACATTGACCAGGATGGCCTCGCTGAACGGCGGCGAGCCATCCTTGCTGTTGTCGTCGCGCGTGGTGCTGATCACGTCGACCCGGTCATTGGGCAGGACGAAACCGCCGGCGGTGTTGGCGCCGCGGCTGTCGGTGGTGATGGCGACGGCACGCTTGCCGGGCGGCAGGATCGCGGAGAGGAAGCCGCCTGCATCGGTACGGATGAGTTTCTCGCGGCGGATCGGCTCGGAACCGAAGAGCTGGGCCCGCGCAACCTGGCCGACGAACTCGGCCTCGCCCTCGGGAGCATCCTCGCGGCGAATCACGCCGGTGGGCAGGCTGGCGAGCGGCCAGGGAATCCAGCGCAGATCGCTGGCGGTGAGCCGATTGCCGACAGGGATGTCGGCCGCCGCAATCAGCACCTCCGTGGTCGGTGCGGGCTCGTATTTCACGGCGGGGGCGTTCTTGGAGGGCCGGCTGATCAGCAGCGCAGCACCCAGTCCGGAGACCAGGGCGATTGCGAGAATGATGATTCTGGCGGCACTCATGGCTGACGATCCTCAGCCAGCACGAACTGGCCCTCGGCCGGATCGTGCTGTTGGAATCGTCAACTTATGGTTAACTGAACGTATCTTTTTGCTGCAATCGCCTAGTCCTGGCGCGGCTTGCGGAGTTCAGAGCCCAATCGCCGCCCGCCAGATCGCAGTTTGCGGCAGAACGGCAAGCGCACCGAACGCCAGCGCCACGCCATAGGGTACGCCCTGCTGCACGCCATGCAGCCGCTTGGCCCAGGCCCAGTTCGCTGCCGGGCCCGGCAGAGGCGCCTGGCGCAACTGGTGCAGCAGGAGGGTCAGCACGCCCCCGGCGATCGCCGTCACCATCAGATAGGGCAGGAGTGGCTCGAAGCCGAACCAGAGCGCCGTCGCGGCGACAAGCTTGGCGTCGCCGCCCCCGACCCAACCGGCCGCGAAAAGAGCGATGCCGACGAGGAGCACGATGACCCCGGCCGCCAGATGCCAGCCGATCTGGCTCCAGCTGAGGCCGAGGCTGATGGCGCAGATCGCAAAGGCCGCGACCAACAGCAGGCAGAGACGGTTCGAGATCGTCATCGTGACGATGTCGCTGGCCGCCGCATAGGCCATGGCAGCGGGGAAGATGACGAGGATGGCGATCAGCGGCAGCGACATGTTTCGTCTCCCGGACTTTCAGCGCAGCAAGCATGGGCTGCGACGCCTCACCAAAGCCTTACGGAAAAGCCGGAAACCGGCTGGCTGGCGAGGAGGCATGACGGGCAAGCGCCGCCCTCTAAAAACAGGAACGCCCCGGTGGAGCCGGGGCGTTCGAAGCACTCGCCCAGAAGGCGATACGGGACCGTCCGGTCGCCGATCAGGCGCCGCCGAGGGCAGTCGCGATACGGCCCAGAATGCCGTTGAGGGCCGAGCCGACCAGGTTCATGCCGGCGATGGCGACGACGGCGATCAGGGCGGCGATCAGGCCGTACTCGATGGCGGTCGCGCCGGACTCGTTCTTGGCGAAGCGAGCGAAAAGCTTGGTCATGGTAGTCTCCTTTTGCACCACGGTTTGACTGCTGCCTTGCTCTGGATCGGCTTCGGTCAGCGACAATTGCGAAGCTACACGGACCGCATTGCTGATCAGTTAAAGCGACTCAAGAATTCGGAGAATTGCGCATGTGTTTCTTGGATGGTTAACACGATCCTATCTCAATTCAGAAGTTAACTATGCGTATATATATTGATACAATTTTACGAACTACAGTATTTGTTCCCATCCTCGAAAGCTGACGACTTTCATTTCCCCCTCGACCGAGCGCCAGACTACCCAATTTCGACGCACTACCCCAAGCCTTGGCGTCCGAACCGTACCTCTCTGCATCGGCCAGATCGCCATCTTAGGGATTGGTTCATCATTTTCGGCTTTGCTCGGCCTGTTGGAAATCTTGGGGCGCCAGCTATGTTGATTGCGATGACCGCCTCGCGGCTTGTTCTCATCGCCGCCATCGCGGCCAGCGCGCCCGTCTGGTCCCCGGCAATCGCTCAGACACGCCCGGCACCGGCGCCCGCTCCGGCCGCCGCAGCGAGCCACCAGGGGTCGGTGGTCGTGACCGTCGATCACGCCAAGGTGGTGCGCCTGCCCGAAAGGGCGCAAACCGTGATCGTCGGCAACCCCGCAATCGCCGACGTCTCAGTCCAGCGAAACGGCGTGATGGTCGTCACCGGCAAGAGTTTCGGGGTGACCAACCTGATCGCGCTCGACGGCAGCGGCACGCTGCTGGCCGAGTCCTCCGTACGGGTACAGGCCGCCAGCGATTCGATGCTGACCGTGCAGCGCGGCCTCGAGCGTGAAAGCTATTCCTGCACGCCTGTCTGCCAGCCGGCGGCGCAGCTCGGCGACGTCAAGCGCTTCTTCGACGAGGTCGGCGGACAGAACAAAGCCCGCAACACCGCCGCGACGGGCGATCGGCGCTAACCAAGCGGCCTGCGCGGCCGGGCACAACTGTGCGATCTGCCTGCATGTCGAGGCGTCGATTCTAAAGCTGAGCCGGCACTGGGCAGCTCAAGCTGGGTAAACGGTCTGTCGGCCGGGGAAGGCCGGCCGGATCAGTCCTTATTGCGCAGCGCCGAAGCGCGCTCCAAAAGCACGGGATGGCGAGGTCAGACGGAGCCGTGCCAGGCCATGCCCGCACGGCTCCGTCGCTTCCGCTCAGATCGTCTGATTGTAGGCGCCGACTTCCGGGTTCTCGCGGAGAACGCCGTCGATCGCCTTGAACATCTCGCGCATGCGGGCCTCCGAGATCGGGCTCTCGCAAACCACCACAAGCTCCGGCTTGTTCGAAGAGGCGCGGATCAGGCCCCAGGTACCGTCCTCGTTGACGACGCGGACGCCGTTGACGGTGATGACGTCGACAATCTTCTGCCCGGCGATCTTCTCGCCCGCCGCCTGCATCGCCTGGATGCGCTTGGTGATCTTGTCGCTGACGCCGTACTTGATCTCGTCGGCGCATTTCGCCGCCATGGTCGGCGTGCCCCAGGTCTTGGGCACGGCGGCATAGAGCTCCGCCATCGACTTGCCGGGATTGCGGTCGAGCATGTCGATCACGGCGATCGCGGTGACGACGCCATCGTCATAGCCGCGGCCGACCGGCGCGTTGAAGAAGAAGTGACCGGACTTCTCGAAGCCGGCGAGCGCGTTGAGGTCCCGCACCCGACGCTTGATGTAGGAGTGGCCGGTCTTCCAGTAATCGGTCTTCACGCCGAGCTTCTGCAGCTCCGGATCGGTCGAGAACAGGCCGGTCGACTTGACGTCGACGACGAATTGCGCGCCCGGATTGAGTTTGCCGAGGTCGCGCGCCAGCATCACGCCGATCTTGTCGGCAAAGATCTCCTCGCCATGATTATCGACCACGCCGCAACGGTCGCCGTCACCGTCGAAGCCGAGCGCGACATCGGCGCCGTACTGCTTCACGGCATCGGCCATGGCGTGCAGCATCTTCATGTCTTCGGGGTTCGGATTGTAGCGCGGGAAGGTGTGGTCGAGCTCGGCATCCATCGGGATGACCTCGCAGCCGAGCGCCTCCAGGATCTGCGGCGCGAAGGCGCCGGCCGTGCCGTTGCCGCAGGCGGCGATGACCTTGAGCTTGCGCTTGATCTTCGGACGGTTGGTCAGATCGGCGATGTAGCGCGCCGGAAAATCCGGCACGAACTGGTAGGAGCCGCCGCCCGGCAGGTCGAAATCGCCGGCGAGCACGATGTCGCGCAGCTGGCCCATCTCGTCGGGACCGAAGGTGACCGGGCGCTGGGCGCCCATCTTGATGCCGGTCCAGCCATTGTCGTTATGCGAGGCGGTGACCATGGCGACGCAGGGCACGTCGAGCTCGAACTGAGCGAAATAGGCCATGGGCGACATGGCGAGGCCGATGTCGTGAACCTTGCAGCCGGCCGCCATCAGGCCGGTGACCAGCGCCATCTTGATCGAGGAGGAGTAGCTGCGGAAGTCGTGCGCGGTGACGATCTCGGGCTTGACGCCCATGCGCCGGATCAGCGTGCCCAGCCCCATGCCGACGGCCTGCACGCCCATCAGGTTGAGCTCTTTCCCGAAGAACCAGCGCGCATCGTATTCGCGGAAGCCGGTCGGCTTCACCATCGGCAGCGATTCATAGTCGAAGGTGTTCGGGAAGAGCTCGGGCAGGGGCTTCGGAAACATCGGGCCATCCATCTTCGAGGAGAGCGGGCCAGGCAGAGCCCGCAGGAGACATGCTGAGCGGAAAGGCCACAGGCTACATGAACGGAGCCTGAGCATGAGAGGGCAAGGACGCAAGGCCGGCATAGCCCATCGGAATGGCGATGGGAACGGAAAGCCTCAACCGCGCAGGACCATCCTTCCGCCCTGGACCTCATAGCCGGAAAGCTTGCGCAGGAAGGAGGTGCCGAGCAGGCTCACGCCGAGTACGCCCGCGGGCAGCACCACGGCGTCGACGTCGCGAACGAGAATGTCGCCGAGCCGAATCTCGCGTAGACGTATCCGCGCGCCCCTGACCACGCCATTGGCGGTGCCAAGGGGGTAATTATAGGCCGAGCGATCCGGCTTCACGCCCAGCGCCCGCGCATCGGAGTCGGTCAGCGCGACGACGCTCGCACCGGTATCGACCATCATCCTGACCCGATAATTGTCGATCGAAGGGTGCACTATGTACTGGCCGCGATAATCGGCGCTGATCGTCAGGGAACGACGCTCCCCCAAATTTCCAGCGGGGCGCTCCGGGCGGGCGACAGCGAGAGCCGCCTCGTCCTTGGTATCCAAGGCGAGATTGTTCGCATGGTTGAGTGCCAGCAGGCCGGTGATGCCGGCTATGCCCAGGGACCAGACGATCGGCCGCGGCGCCATCCAACGTCCTTTCACGCGTTTCCGCTGCGAGATAGCCGCGCCGAGTGCTGACGAAGCGTGAATCGGAAGCCGAACCCAGCGAGATCCGCCTGGGTGCCCTGTCGGCAGGCTTAACGCCTGCTCAAACCGATCACGCAAAATCTACAGGAAGCTCTGCCCGACCAGGGCCTCGATCGCCTCGCGGCGGGGCACGCTCGGCTGCGCGCCGGCGATGGTGCAGGCAAGCGAGCCGGCGGCGAGGCCGCGCTGCAACGCGCCCGAAAAGCCGAAGCCCGCCTGCAGCGCCGCGGCGAAGGCTCCGACGAAACTGTCGCCGGCGGCGACGGTATCGACCACCGCGACCCGAGGCGCCTCGAGCCGGCGGCGTACGCCGCCATGCCAGCCGACCGCGCCCTCGGCGCCGAGCGTGACGATGCAGGCGATGCCGCGCTCGGCATCGAGCCGCTGGGCGATTGCATCTGGCTCGGTCTCCGCCCAACCGAGGCCCTGCGCGAGCAGCGCCGCCTCGTGCTCGTTGGCGATTAGGATATCGGTCAGCCCGAGCAGTTCCGGAACCGGCACGCCGGCCGGGGCGAGGTTGAGGATCACGCGACCGCCGGCCGCGCGCATGGCCTTCGCCGCGCGAAGGCACTGCTCTTCCGGCACCTCGCGCTGAAGCAGCAGCAGATCGCCCTCGCCGAGACCCATCGCCGCCAGCGCATCGGCGCTGGCCTCGGCATTGGCCCCGGCGGCGACGACGATCTGGTTCTGGCCCTGGGCATCGACCGCGATGAAGGCCGCGCCGGTCGGCGCGGCGACGCGGGCGAGATGGGTCAGGTCGACGCCATCGGCGGCCAGCAATTCCACTGCGAGTTCGGCGAAGGCGTCGCGACCAACGGCACCGACGAGCACGACCGGGGCACCGGCCCGGCGCGCCGCCAGCGCCTGGTTGGCGCCCTTGCCGCCGGGATGAAGGGCATAGCCGGGGCCGAGCACAGTCTCGCCGGCACCGGGCAGGCGTTCGACCGGTGTCACCAGATCGAGGTTGAGCGATCCGAAGACGACGATCACGCCGGCAGATCCGCAGCGAGGCGCGCGACGCCGGCAATGAAGGCGGCCTCCGGCGTGACGAGCTGATGATCGAGACCGGCGGCCGCGAGCGCGCGGCCATAGCTCTGGGCGAGCACGCCGTCGGCGACGAGATGCAGGTTCTCGAGCCCGCCGAACATGGCGCGCGCTGCCGCGATTTCCTGCGCGACCAGCAGCGAGGAGAGATAGGGGCCGACCGCGCCGCCGCTCATCCGCCCGGCCAGCACTTCGGAGCGGGCGGCGAAGGCGGCATTGAGCAGTCCGCCCGGCCGCGCGGCAGCGGCAATACCGCGACGCGCGCCTTCGGCGGCATCCTCACCCACCGGCTCTTCCGCCAGACGCGACAGGATCGAATGCTCGCGCAGGAGGCCGTAGACCTCGCCGGTCATGAAGCTGGCGAAGCGGGTGATGCGGCCGCCCTCGACCTGCGCCCATTTCGAATGCGTCCCCGGCAGGCAGGCGATGCCGTCGCTGAGGCCGAGCCCGACGACGAGCGTCTCCTCGCCGCGCATCACGTCGAAGGCGCCTTCGTCGCAGGAGAGGCCGGGCAGCACGGTCGCGGCCGTACCGCCGTCGAGCGTGACGCGCAGGCCGGCGGCAGCGATCTCGGCCGGGCTCGCCGGGCAGGCGACATAGGGCGCCTCGATCCAGCCATTGCGGCTGCCGACCATGCCTGCGAGCAGGATGGCAGCCTCCGGATTGGCCGTGCGCAGGTCGCCGGCGATCGCCTCGAAGGCGGCGGGAAAGCCACCGGCCGGAACCGACTGGATGCCGCGATCGGCGGTGCGTTTATCCAGCACCGCACCGTCCTCGCCGATCAGAAAGGCACGGGCGCGGGTGGTGCCCCAGTCGAGCGCGATCAAGGGATTGGGCATGGCAGGCTCCGGCGTGACCCTGCCCACCTCAGGAGGTGGGCAGGGATGGGCGAATGACCGGGTGAGCGATGCCTCAAGCGGAGCGGCGGATCAATCGCGATCCGCATGCGCCAGAGCGCATGCCTGTCATTTCGCTTCCGACTCCCCCGGGGCAACAGCGGAGCGCGGGTCAGACGTCGAAGAAGACCGTCTCGCCCTCGCCCTGCAATCTGACGTCGAAGCGGTAGACGCCATCAGCGCCGCGCTTCGCAATCAGCGTAGCGCGCCGCTCCTGCGGCACCAGGGCCAGCACCGGATCCCCGGCATTGCCGGGTTCGCCGTCGAAATAGACCCGCGTCGCGAGTCTGATGAGCAGGCCGCGCGCGAAGACCGAAACGGTGAGATGCGGGGCCTGCATCGCGCCATTCGGCCCCGGCAGGGCACCGGGGCGCACGGTCTCGATGAAATAGGCGCCTTCGGCATTGGTCTCGGCCCGGCCGAAACCGGTGAAGCCGGCATTGCCGGCGGCGTTGAAGCGCCCCTCGGCATCGGCCTGCCAGGTCTCGATCATGGCATCGCCGACCGGGACGCCGTCGCCGTCATAGACAGCGCCCTCGATGCGGATGCGCTCGCCGGCGACGCCCTCGGTCGCGACTTGCTCGGTAGCGAGCTCCTTGCCGCCATAGGACCGCGGCGTCAGGGCGTAGGCGAAGAACGGCCCGATCGTCTGGGAGGGTGTGAGTTCGAGCGGGGGCTTCAGCTCAGTGCTCATGCGGCTCCTCCGTCGGCGTCATCTCGCGGCCGCGCAGCACGATGTCGAACTGGTAGCCGAGCGCCCATTCCGGCTCGGTGGTGTCGAGGTCGAAGCGCGAGACCAACCGCTCGCGCGCCCTGGCATCGGTGATCGACTGGAAGATCGGATCGAACGGAAAGAGCGGGTCGCCCGGGAAGTACATCTGGGTGATGACGCGCGACAGGAAGCTCGGCCCGAACAGCGAGAAATGGATATGGGCCGGGCGCCAGGCATTGTGGTGGTTGCGCCAGGGATAGGCACCGGGCTTGATCGTGACGAAGCGATAGCGCCCTTCGGCATCAGTCAGGGCCCGGCCGGCGCCGGTGAAGTTCGGGTCGAGCGGCGCCGGATGCTGGTCCTTGACGTGGACATAGCGCCCGCCGGCATTAGCCTGCCAGATCTCGATCAGCGTGTGCGGCACCGGCCGCCCGTCCTCATCGAGCACGCGGCCAGTGACGATGATGCGCTCGCCGAGCGGCTCGCCGGCGTGCTGGCGGGTGAGATCGGAATCGCCCTCGGCGACCGCGCTGTGGCCGAAGACCGGGCCGCTCGTCTCCGACAGCGTATGCGGCAGGAGGATCAGAGGTTGCGAAGGCGCCCGCTTCAGCGTGCTCTTGTACTCCGGTGCGTTGTTGAGCGGATGGGCTTTCAGTCCGGTGCGGGGGAAGATCAGGCTCATGCCGCCACTCCATGGGCTTGCCTGGTGCGCGCATGCAGGCTGCGCAGCACCTCGAGTTCCTCGGCGCTCGGCGCCGGAGTCTCCGTGAGATCGGCGGCGAAGCGCAAGGGCCAGCCGCAGCCGGTCTGAACCTGCTCGCGGGTCACGCCAGGGTGCAGCGAGATCACCCTGAGTTCCGAGGTCTCCGGATCCGGCGCCATGATGCAGAGGTCGGTCATCACCCGGGTCGGCCCCCTGGTCCTGAGGCCGAGCTTCTCGCGGTCGCCCTTGCCGGTGCCGTGGCCGAAGGAGGTGATGAAGGGCAGCCTCTCGACGAAGGCGCGCGAGCCCATCGCCATGGTGATGAAGATCTGCCCGCAATTGCTGGCGATTTCCGGCGCGCCGCCGCCGCCCGGCAGGCGGACCTTGGGAGCGGCATAGTCGCCGACAACGGTGGTGTTGAGATTGGCGAAGCGGTCGATCTGTGCGCCGCCGAGAAAGCCGATGGTGATGCGCCCGCCCTGCAGCCAGTAACGGAACATCTCCGGCACCGGCACGGTCGTCAGCGCGGTGTCGCAGAGCTCGCCATCGCCGATCGAGAGCGGCAGCACGCTCGGCCGCGTCGAGAGCGTGCCGGATTCGTAGATCAGCGTGATGCCGGGCGCATGGGTCAGCCGGGCGAGATTGCAGGCGGCCGAAGGCGCGCCGATGCCGACGAAGCAGACATCGTCATTGCCTAGGAGCCGCGCCGCGGCGATGGTCATCATCTCCGAAGGGGTGTGACTCATCTCGCTCACTCCGCCGCCTGACGCTGGGGCCGGGCGTATTGCGCGAACGCATCAGGGCCCTTTTCCAGGACGTTCGCCTTGATCCATGACAAAAAGCTGTCGCGCTCGCGCGCGATCTTGTCCCAGCCGATGTAGAACTCGTTGGCGCGCTTGTAGTAGCCATGCGCATAGGACGGGTAGGCGCCGCCCGGGACATGGGCGATGGCAGTGACCGTCCAGGAGGGCAGAATCACCGCATTGGCATTGCGCGGCCCGAAATCCTCGACGATCTCCTCGACCGTGACGAGCGAGCGCTTGGCCGCCAGCACCGCCTCCTTCTGCACGCCGACAATGCCCTCGAGCAGGACATTGCCCTCGCGGTCGGCCCGCAGCGCGTGGATCACCGCCGCATCGGGCCGCAGCGCCGGCACGGTCGCAAGGACCTCACCGGTATAGGGGCAGGTCACCGAGCGGATGTTCGGGTTGACCTTGGGGAGGTCGACGCCCTTGTAGCCGCGGAAGACAGCGAAGGGCAGGTTGGCGGCGCCGGCCTCATAAGCGTTGGCCATGGCGGCGTGGCTGTGCTCCTCGATCTCCAGGCGATGCGGCCAGCCATTCTCGATCGCGTCGCGCAGGCGGTGCAGCGAGCCGACGCCGGGATTGCCGCCCCAGGAGAAGACGAGCTTTTCGGCGCAGCCCATGCCGATCATCTGGTCGTAGATCAGGTCGGGCGTCATCCGGATCAGCGTCAGGCGCTTGCGGCCCTGGCGGATCGCCTCATGGCCGGCGGCATGCGGGATCAGATGGGTGAAGCCCTCCATCGAGACCGAGTCGCCGTCGCGCAGCACCTCCTCGATCCCCTCCTGAAGGGAGACGAATTTCGCCACCTTGACATCTCCTCCGAATTTGTGCGTTAATCGCACATCGTTTTCATTTTCGAACTTTACGGACAGGCCTTGGCAGGGTCAAGCAGCGCAGCGGGGCGCCCGCCGCCCTCGCCCGACCATATGGCTGCCCTCGAAAAGGGGCTGGCGGTGATCGAGTGCTTCGATGCCGGCCATGACCGGCTGACCATCGCCGATGTCGCCCGTGCCACCGATCTCTCCCGCGCCGCCGCCCGGCGCTGCCTGCTGACGCTCACGAGCATCGGCTATGCCGAATTCGACGGAAAGTTCTTCCGCCTGACGCCGCGGGTGCTGCGGCTCGGCTACGCGTGGCTGTCCTCGACGGCGCTGCCGAAGCTCGTCCAGCCCTTCCTGGAGCGGCTTTCGGAAGAGACCCACGAATCCTCCTCGGCCAGCCTGCTCGATGGGCACGAGATCGTCTACATCGCCCGCTCGGCCCAGCGCCGGATCATGTCGGTCGGGCTCTCGGTCGGCTCGCGGCTACCGGCCTTCTGTACCTCGATGGGCCGCGTGCTGCTGGCGGCGCTCGATCCGGAGGAGGCGCGCGTCCGCATCCTCGCCGGCAAGCCAGCGGCGCTGACACCGCATACGGTGACCGAAATCGAGCCGCTGATGGCGAAACTTGCCGAGGTCCGGGTCCAGGGCCATGCGATCGTCGATCAGGAGCTCGAGCTCGGCCTGGTCTCGCTCGCCATGCCGCTGGTCAATGGCCGTGGCCAGGTCGCCGCCGCCTTCAATCTCTCGGTCCAGTCCCAGCGCGTCGCCGGCGACGAGATCGAGACCAATCTGCTGCCGCGCATGCGCGCGATGCAGAAGCTGCTGCAGCCCCTGATCGCCTGAACGGAGCCAACCCATGCTCGCCCTCGCTGCCGGCCCCTATGTCGCCCGGATCTCGCCCGCGCATGGCGGCATCGTCGCCGCGTTGGAATGGCGCGGCTCCGATGGCCGCGCGCACCGGCTGCTGCACGCGCCGGAGGGGCTCGCGCCCTGGACGAACGCACCGAACAAGTTCGGCTGCTGGGCGATGCTGCCCTTCGCCAACCGCGCCTTCGACAGCCTCATTGACGATGGTGAAATCCGCTTTACCGTGCCGGCTAACGATCTTTCCGGCACCATCCATGGCTTCGGCTGGCAGGCCGCCTGGGAGGTGGAAAGCCAGGATTCTGGCCATACCGTCCTGGTCCACCGCCGTAGTGCCGGTCCCGACCCCTATCGCTACCTGGCAAGGCAGGACATCTGCCTCGACGAGGCCGGTATGACCATCGCGCTTTCGCTCATCAACGAGTCGGACACGGCCCTACCCTTCGGCATGGGGCTGCATCCCTGGTTTCCCTGCGCGCCCGATACGCGGCTCGGTATGACCGCCAGCGGCGCCCTAATCTTCGGCGAGAAGTTCCGCGCAACCGGGGCGCAGTCGCTGGAAGCCGGCGGGCCTTATGCCGGCAAACCAGTCTTCGCGACCGGAACCGAGACGGCCTGGAGCTTCCTTGGTTGGGACGGAACGGCGCGGATCGAGACACCCTCCGCCGGGCTTGCGATCACGATCAGCGCGAGCGAGAGCTTGCGCTGCCCGGTGGTCTGGGCACCGGCCGGCGCCGATTTCCTCTGCGTCGAGCCACAGAGCCACGCCGCGGGCGCGCCGAGCGAAGCCGTGGTCCGTGCCGCCTCGCCGCTCAAACGACTGGAGCCGGGCGAGACGCTCGAAGGCTGGATGCGGATCTCGGCCGAGGCCCTCTAACCGGAGATCTCAGCGCCAGCCGGAGCCGCCATAGCCCGAGCCGCCATAATAGGGCTGATAGCCATAGGCGCCCGGCGGCAAGGCCGGCCGCAGCAGGATTTGCTCGCGCGCCTCGCCCCAGCCCGGGGCATTACGCTGCCTGGCGGCGAACTGCGCCTTCTCGGCATTGACCTTCTTGGCCTGGACGATCTGGCTCCTGCTGCTCTTGACCTTCGCCTTGGCGACCTTGCTGCCGCCCGAGGCGTTGGCGAAGCGAGAGTAATTATCGGTCGCGGCGCCATTGAGCGCGATGCGGGTCGCGCCGGCCCCATGCTTCTTGACCAGCGCGAAGAGCTTGGCGGCATTAGCCGGGTGGAGCCGGATACAGCCATGCGAGGCCGGCCGGCCGAGCGCGCCGACCGCCGTCGTGCCATGGATGGCGTAGCCGCCGCGGAAGAAGACCGAATGGGGCATGGCGCCGCCATATTTGCGCGAATACCAGCTACGCTCGAGCCGGGTCGGCCGATAGACGCCGTTCGGCGAGCGGAAACCCTTGCGGCCGGAGGAGATCGCCCAATTGTGGACCTCGCCATCGCTGGTCGTAACGGTCATCCTCTGGGCGGCGATGTCGATGCGAACGTTGACCCCGGCCTGCGCGGGGCTGAGGCTGAAAAGCACGGCGAAGACGAAGGCCATAAGGCCGAAGAAGCGGGACATGACGCTACTCCCGAATGACGCTACCTGAGACGGCTCTCTGCTTGCCGCGCCGGGCAGGTCGAACGACCTCATGCGGGCAGCTCCGGCCTTGACGTGAGGGAAGGCCTTGCGGCGGCGCTTGTAAAGCGCAAATCGACGGAATGGTTTCCGCAGGCCGCGTTGCCGAAGCAGGCAGGCGATGCCAAAAGGGCAGCCTCGCCTGGAATCTCCCACCATGCTCCCGACGCTGCTTCCGACCGGCCTCTCGCCGGCCATCGCGTTCCTGCTGATCGCGATCAGCTTCCTGACCTCGGCCTTCACCGCGGCCTTCGGCATTGGCGGCGGAGTCGCGATGCTCGGCGCGCTCGCAGGAGCGGTGCCGCCCGGCGTGGTGATCGCGGTGCACGGCCTCGTCCAGTTCGGCTCCAATGTCGGCCGGACGATCGTGCAGCGGGCGCATACGCTTTGGCCGCTGGTCGCGCGCTTCACCGCCGGGTCGGTCATCGGCGTGGTGATCGGTGCCTATGTCGTAATCGCCCTGCCGGAGCGAATCCTGCTCGGCGTGCTCGGCAGCTTCATCCTGGCGATGACCTGGGTACCGAAGCCGCGAATTCCCGGGCTCGCCTCCTCGGGGCTGGTCATCGGCGGGGCGCTCGCCAGCATCGTCAGCATGTTCGTCGGCGCCGTCGGCCCGTTCGTGCAGGCGCTGCTGCTGCCGCTCGGCCTGGAGAAGCGCCAGCTTGTCGCGACCCATGCCGCCTGCCAGACCTTCCAGCATCTGCTCAAGGTCTTCGCCTTCGGCGCCCTCGGCTTCGCCTTCACCGACTGGGTGCCGCTGATCGCGGCGATGATCGCCTCGGGCTTCGCCGGGACAATCGCCGGCACCAAGCTGCTCGACCGGCTGCCCGAGCGCTGGTTCCTGATCACCGTGAAGGCAGCGCTGACCCTGGTCGGCCTCGACCTCTTGCGCCGCGCCGCGGGATACTGAGCGAAAAAGGCGTCAGGCCCGGCCGAGCCGCAAGCCGGTGGCGGCGTCGAAGACATGGACGCGGTCGGGATCGACGGTGATCCAGAGCCGGCCCGGCTGCGCCGCGACTTCGCCCGTCCCGGCCTGCATGACGAAGCCCTGCTCGGCGAGGCGCCCGTGGAAGAGCTGGGTCGCGCCGAGCTCCTCGACGAAATCGACGTCGAAGGGCAGGGAGCCGGCGGCGCCTTCCGAGGCGATCTCGACATCTTCGGGCCGCAGGCCGACCTCGACTGCCGTGCCGGCCGGCAGATTCTCGCGCAGATCGCGGGCCTGCAGGATCGCCTCGCCGAGCGCGACGATGCCGGGGCCGTCGACCTTGCCGGGCAGGAGGTTCATCGGCGGCGAGCCGATGAAGGTCGCGACGAACCGGCTCGCCGGCTTGCGGTAGACCTCCGAGGGCACGCCGATCTGCTCGACCTGCCCGCCATTCATCACGACGAGCTTGTCGGAGAGCGTCATCGCCTCGACCTGGTCATGGGTGACGTAGATCGAGGTGACGCCCAGCGCCCGCTGCAGCTTCTTGATCTCGACGCGCATCTGGACGCGCAATTTGGCGTCGAGATTGGAGAGCGGCTCGTCGAACAGGAAGACCTGCGGCTTGCGCACGATGGCGCGCCCCATGGCGACGCGCTGGCGCTGGCCGCCGGAGAGCTGGCGCGGCCGGCGCTGCAGGAAGGGCTCGATCGCGAGGATGCGGGCAGCCTCGGCGACGCGCTTCTCGATCTCGTCCTTGGGCGTGCCGCGATTGCGCAGGCCATAGGCCATGTTGTCGTAGACGCTCATATGCGGATAGAGCGCGTAGTTCTGGAAGACCATGGCGATGTCGCGGTCGGCCGGCTCGACCTGGTTGACGACGCGCTCGCCGATCGCGACCTCGCCGGCCGAGATCGTCTCCAACCCGGCGACCATGCGCAGAAGGGTCGACTTGCCGCAGCCGGAGGGGCCGACGAGGACGCAGAAGCCGCCATCGGGGATGTCGAAGGAGACGCCCTTCACGGCCTCGACGCCGCCGGCATAGACCTTCTTGACGTTGCTGAGCGTGACCTGAGCCATTGGCGGCTTACTTCTCGGTTTCCACGAGGCCCTTCACGAAGAGCCTCTGCATGGCGATGACGACGAAGACCGGGGGCAGCATGGCCAGCATGGCGGTGGCCATGGCGAGCTGCCATTCGGTCAGGGCGTCGGAGGTGACGATCATCTTGCGGATGCCGATGACGATGGTCTGCATCGAATCCTTGGTGGTGACCAGAAGCGGCCAGAGATACTGGTTCCAGCCATAGATGAACTGGATGACGAACAGCGCCGCGATGGTGGTGAGCGAGAGCGGCCAGACCGTGTCCTTGAAGAACTTGAACGGACCGGCGCCATCGATCTTCGAGGCTTCGAGCAGTTCGTCGGGGATCGTCATGAAGAACTGCCGGAACAGCAGCGTGCCGGTCGCCGAGGCGATCAGCGGCACGGCGAGGCCCTGATAGCTGTCGAGCATGCGCAGATCGGAGACGACCTTGAAGGTCGGGAAAATGCGGACCTCTACGGGCAGCATCAGCGTGACGAAGATGATCCAGAAGGCCGCCATCCGGAACGGGAAGCGGTAATAGACGATCGCATAGGCCGAGAGCACCGAGATGAAGATCTTGCCGAGCGCGATCGCCATCGCCATGACGAAGGAGTTGAACATCATCCCGATCACCGGCTCACGGGTCGTGCCGGAGGTGCCGACGAAGAGGATGCGGTAGTAGTTCTCGAAAAAGTGCGGGCCGGGATAGAGCGGCAACTGGCCGTT
>JAESGI010000312.1_pt1 | contig 19475 bp, 16 predicted proteins | sample 9269671 | NCBI WGS metagenome assembly JAESGI01 (sample SAMN14515641, study PRJNA621666) | algae metagenome | isolation source: Nostoc indistinguendum CM1-VF10 and co-occurring heterotrophs from gravelly... | place: USA: Clark Mountains, San Bernardino, California | collected 1998-06-05 | reverse complement strand
GGCCGCAGCGCTGCGGCCCGCCTTGGTGAGCTTACTTGCCGATCTTGGCGAGCTCGGCCTCGAGCTCGGGCATGATCGTGAAGAGATCGCCGACCAGGCCGTAATCGGCGACCTGGAAGATCGGCGCCTCCTCGTCCTTGTTGATCGCGACGATGACCTTGGAGTCCTTCATGCCGGCGAGATGCTGGATCGCGCCGGAAATGCCGACCGCGACATAAAGGTCCGGCGCCACGACCTTGCCGGTCTGGCCGACCTGCCAGTCGTTCGGGGCATAGCCGGCGTCGACCGCGGCGCGCGAGGCACCCATCGCGGCGCCGAGCCTGTCGGCGACCGGCTCGATCACCTTGCCGAAATTCTCGGCCGAGGCGAGCGCGCGACCGCCGGAGACGATGATCTTGGCCGAGGCGAGCTCCGGACGGTCGGACTTGGCGACCTCCTCGCCCTTGAAGCTCGAAATGCCGGTGTCGGCCACGGCAGCGACGCTCTCGATCGGCGCGGTCGCCGAACCGTCGCCGGCCGCCTGGAAGGAGGCACCGCGCACGGTGATGACCTTCTTGGCATCGCCGCTCTGCACGGTCTGGATGGCGTTGCCGGCATAGATCGGCCGCTCGAAGGTGTCGGCCGAGATGACCTTGGTCACTTCCGAGACCTGCATCACGTCGAGTATGGCGGCGACGCGCGGCATCACGTTCTTGCCGGTCGTGGTGCCCGGCGCGACCAGCGCGTCATAGGAGCCGGCGAGCGAGACGATCAGCGCGGCGAGCGGCTCGGCGAGACGGTGCTCGTAGGATGCGTCCTCGGCGTGCAGGACCTTCTCGACGCCGTCGAGCTTGGCGGCGGCTTCGGCGACGGCCTTGGCGTTGTGCCCGGCGACCAGGACATGCACCGGCGCACCCAGCGCCTTGGCGGCGGTCAGGGCCTTGCGGGTGGCTTCGTTGAGGGTCTTGTTGTCGTGCTTGGCGAGCAGAAGCGTCGTCATGGTTCAGAGCACTCCCGCTTCGTTCTTCAGCTTGGAGACAAGTTCGGCGGCGGAGGAGACCTTGACGCCGGCCGAGCGGCTCGGCGGCTCGGCGGTCTTCAGCACGGTCAGGCGCGGCGCGACATCGACGCCCAGCGCCTCCGCCGTGGTCTCGTCGAGCGGCTTCTTCTTCGCCTTCATGATGTTCGGCAGCGAGGCATAGCGCGGCTCGTTCAGGCGCAGATCGGTGGTCACGATCGCCGGCAGCTTCAGCCCGACGGTCTGCAGGCCGCCATCGACCTCGCGGGTGACGTCGATCGAACCGTCGCCGACCACGACCTTCGAGGCGAAGGTGCCCTGCGGCCAACCGAGCAGCGCCGCCAGCATCTGGCCGGTCTGGTTGGCGTCATCGTCGATCGCCTGCTTGCCGAGGATGACGAGTTCCGGCGTCTCCTGCTCGACGACCTTCTTCAGGATCTTGGCGACGGCGAGCGGCTCGACCGTTCCGTCGACCTTGACCAGGATGCCGCGGTCGGCACCCATGGCGAGGCCGGTGCGGATCGTCTCCGCCGCCTGCGCCGGGCCGATCGAGACCACGACCACCTCGGTAGCCTTGCCGGCTTCCTTCAGGCGCAGCGCCTCTTCGACCGCGATCTCGTCGAAGGGGTTCATCGACATCTTGACATTGGCCAGCTCGACACCCGAGCCGTCCGCCTTCACGCGGATCTTCACGTTGTAGTCGACAACCCGCTTGACAGGCACGAGGATCTTCATGGGCGCTTCACCGTTCGGGAGAGAAGGACCGTGAACCGGTGCCGAACGAAATCGCGGCAGTTCGGCATCGCGGCCCGCGACTGGAATGCGCGGGGACCGTAACGACGGGCATTTGCCGTTGTCAACGGCGTGAAGGTCGCGCCGGGCTCATGCCGGGCGCCCGAACAGGGGCTGGCCGCGCCGGACGAGGAGCGGCGTCAGCACCGCGCCGGCGCCCAGCCCGCCGAGATGCGCCCACCAGCCGACCGCACCCTGCTGGTCGAACAGCGCCGAAACCAGCTGGAACAGGATCCAGGCGCCGAGCGCATACATCGCCGGGATGTGGATCGGAATCCATTTGAAGGCGAGCCCCCAGACGCGCACGCGCGGGTAGAGCATCAGATAGGACGCGATCACGCCCGAGATCGCGCCGGAAGCACCGATCAGCGGCTGCTCCGATTCGGGATTCATCAGCGCGTGCAGCAGCGCCCCGGCCGTGCCGCAGAGCATGAAGAAGACGAGGAAGCGCAGATGGCCCATCGCGTCCTCGACATTGTCGCCGAAGACCCAGAGGAACAGCATGTTCCCGACGAGATGGGCGAAGCTGGCGTGCAGCAGGATGCCGGTGACGAGCGTCAGCCAGGGCGGCGCCTTGAGCAGCTCCGGCGGCAATTGCGCCTCGCCGAACAGCACGGCGGGGATCGTGCCGAAGCCGGCGAGAACCGCGATCTCGCTCGCCTCGCTGGTCCAGTGCATCAGCATGAGCCGCAGCAGGACGCAGATCGCGATCAGCGCATAGGTGACGTAGGCGACGCGGATGAAGCGCATCGGCACGCCGTCATGCAGCGGCACGAACATCGGTTCAGCGGTTCTGGCCGGGCGTCCAGAGCACGTCGCCCCCCGCCCTGGCGTTGAGATAGCGGGAGGCGACGAAGAGGAAGTCGGAAAGCCGGTTGATGAACTTCAGCGCCGGCTTCGCCACGCTCTCGCCCGGAATGCCGGCGAGCTCGACCATCAGCCGCTCCGCCCGCCGGCTGACGGTGCGGGCGAGATGCAGATGGGCGGCGGCCGGCGTGCCGCCGGGCAGGACGAAGGAGCGCAGCGTGCCGAGCTCCTTGTTCAGCGTGTCGATCTCGGCCTCGAGCCGGTCGACCTGTGCCTGGACGATGCGCAGCGGCTCCCATTCCAGCTTCTCGCCGGTATCGGGCGAGGCGAGCTCGGCACCGAGGTCGAAGAGATCGTTCTGGATGCGGCCCAGCATCGCGTCGACCGTCGCATCCTCGGAGGCGCAGTGCAGCCGCGCCATGCCGATGCAGGCATTGGTCTCGTCGGTGGTGCCGTAGGCGGCGATGCGCAGGTCGAATTTCGGCCGGCGCGCCCCGGTGGCGAGCGCCGTGGTGCCGTCGTCGCCCGTGCGCGTGTAGATGCGATTGAGAATGACCATGGAAGCTTTATAGCGCGCCGCCGCGCCGGCGGAAGGGGCGGTTTCGCCGCGCGCTCACCCGAGCCGCAGCGGCAGCAGCCCCGGCTCCTTCAGCGTCTCCAGCGCGATCTCGGAGCGCACCCGGGCGACGCTCTCATGCGGCAGCAGGACCTCGTTCACAAGCCGCGACAACTCCTTGAGATCCCCGACCGCGACCTTCAGCATGTAGTCGGCCTCGCCGGTCAGGGCATGCGCCTCGAGCACCGCAGGGGTGAGCTTCACGAGGTCGCGGAAGCGCCGGGCATTGTCGCGCGAATGGGTGTTCAGCGCGACATGGATGAACACGGTGACGGCAAGCCCGATCGCCTCCGGGTCGATGAGGGCGCGATAGCCGCGCACCACACCCTCCAGCTCGAGCCGCTGGCGCCGGCGCGAGACCTGGCTCGCCGACAGGCCGATCTTCTCGGCCAGCGCGCCATTGGTCAGCGAGGCGTCCTGCTGCAGCGCTTCGAGCAGGCGCCAGTCGAATGCGTCGAGGGCGGGCATTCCGTGAGCGATTCTGTTCCGTGATGCACGTTTCGTGCAAATGAAGCGCTCGCCCGGCCGATTTTGCAAGATCATCGCCGCAGCGATGCGCGACCATGAGTCATACAAATCGACCCAGGAGGAGGACGCCATGGGCCCGTTTCCGCACGACACCGCCCCGCCCGCCATTTCCGACGCCAATCCGATGGGCACGGACGGCTTCGAGTTCGTCGAATACGCCCACCCGGAGCCGGAGAAGCTCGGCGCGTTGTTCGAGACGATGGGCTTCACCAAGGTCGCGAAGCACCGCTCCAAGAAGGTGACGCTCTATCGCCAGGGCGACGTCAATTTCGTCGTCAACGCCGAGCCCGATTCCTTCGCCCAGGGTTTTGCCGCCGCGCACGGCCCCTGCGCCTGCGCCATGGCCTTCCGGGTCGTCGACGCCAGGCACGCCTTCGAGCGCGCGGTATCGCTCGGCGCCGAGCCTTATGAGACCAAGGTCGGCCCCGGCGAACTGCAGATTCCGGCGGTCAAGGGCATCGGCGGCTCGCTGCTCTACTTCGTCGAGCGCTATGGCGAGAAGGGCTCGATCTGGGATGTCGACTTCGAATGGCTCGGCGAGCGCGACCCGCATCCCGAGCAGGCCGGCATGTATTATCTCGACCACCTCACCCACAACGTCATGCGCGGCCGCATGGACCATTGGGCCGACTGGTACGGCAAGCTCTTCAATTTCCGCGAGATCCGCTTCTTCAACATCGAGGGCAAGCTGACCGGCCTGATCTCGCGCGCCCTGACCTCGCCCTGCGGCAAGATCCGCATCCCGATCAACGAGTCGCTCGATGACAAGAGCCAGATCGAGGAGTACCTGCGCCAGTACAAGGGCGAGGGCATCCAGCATGTCGCGCTCGGCGCCCGCGACATCTACGCCAGCGTCGAGCAATTGCGCGCCAACGGCCTGCCCTTCATGCCCTCGCCGCCGGCGACCTATTACGAGAAGGTCGATGGCCGCGTGCCGAACCATGGCGAGCCGGTCGAGCGCCTGAAGGCCAACGGCATCCTGATCGACGGCGAGGGCGCGGTCGCGCTCGGCGAGAAGGCCGGCCGGATGAGCAAGGTGCTCCTCCAGATCTTCTCCGCCACCGTGGTCGGGCCGATCTTCTTCGAGTTCATCCAGCGCAAGGGCGATGACGGCTTCGGCGAGGGCAATTTCCGCGCTCTGTTCGAATCGATCGAGGAAGACCAGATCCGCCGCGGCGTGCTGAAGCCGCAGGCGGCGGAGTAGGCCGCGCTCCCGTCATGGTCGGGCCTGTCCCGACCATCCACGTCTTCGCGTCGCCAACCCAATGGGACGTTCAAGACATGGGTGCTCGCCACAAGGGCGAGCATGACGGTAGAGGCAGTCCGTCAGGCCGCGAGCTTCGGCGCCGTCATCGCCTCGCGCAGCGCCTGCGCGAAATGCCGCGCCGCGAGCCCCGCTCCCGGCGCGATCACCAGTCCGACCGACAGTTCGAACAGCACCGGCAGCCCGTCGGCCGGGGCGAGCCGCCGCAGCCCGGCCGGCACGGCGCTTTCGGTGATCGCGGTGACGCAAAGCCCAGCCTCCACCGCCGAGAGCAGCCCCGCCATATGCGAGGAGGAGAACACCAGCCGGTGCGGCCGCTCGGCCGCCTCGAGCGCCGCCAGGATGCGCGGTCGCGCCCGGCAGCCCTCGTTGAACAGCCCGAGCGGCAAGGTTTCCTCGAGCTCCGGCCGGTGGCCGCGACCGGCGACCCAGACCAGCGGCTCGCGCCTGAGGCGCTCGCCCTTGGGCCGGCCGGGATCCTGGGTGATCACCGCCAGATCAAGCTCGCCGGCCGCGACCGCCGGCTCGATCCGCTTCGAGAGCTCGCAATGCACTTCAAGCTCGACGCGCGGATGCTCGGCCGAGAATCGCATGATCAGCGGCCGCAGATAAGCGTCGACATAGTCGTCGGGCACGCCGATGCGCAGCCGCCCCGAGGCCTTGTCGCCGGCGAGTTCGGCCCGCGCCTCGCATTCGACCGCGAGCAGGCGGCGCGCATGAGCGAGCAGCCGCTCGCCCGCCTCGGTCGGGGCGACGCCGCGGCGCGAGCGTTCGAGCAGCTGCCGGCCGAGCGTCGCCTCGAGATCCTGGATGCGCCCGGAGATCGCTGATTGCGTCCTGCCGAGCCGCTGCCCGGCGGCAGTGAAACCACCGGTTTCAGCGACCGCGACCAGCATGGCGAGCGCGTCGAGATCGAGATGGGTGGACATGTTCGCGCTCCATCGGAAACGCCAATAGATGAATCAGAATAATCCGTTTTTCCGATTGCCGGAAGCGGCCTATAGCGGCAGGCACCAAGACAGCCCTCATCCTGAGGAGCCGCGCCCCGGCTCCTCAGGATGAGGGCTCGCATGTAGCGACCGAAAGCTGCCCGATGTCCGCCCCCGGCCTCAGCCTTTCCGACCGCCCGGCCTCGCCGGCGTTCGGCATGTTCCTCATCCTGATGCTGGGCGCCACCTGCATCGGCTTCTCCGGCATCTTCGTGCGCTTCGCCGATGTCGGCCCCGCCGCTGCCGGCTTCTGGCGCATGCTGTTCGCCCTGCCGGTGCTCGGCGCCTGGATGGCGCTGGAGGGGCGTCGCAGCGGGACGGCGGGCGTCAGGTCCGGCGCGCTCTTTCCGATCACGCTCGCCGGCATCGCCTTCGGCGTCGACGTCATTCTCTATAACGGCTCGCTGCTGCACACGACCATCGCCAACGCCTCGCTGCTCGGCAACCTCTCGCCGGTCGGCGTCATCCTCGGCGGCTGGCTGATCTTCGGCGAACGCCCGACGCGGCGCATCCTCGGCGCCCTGCTACTGGCGCTGGGCGGCGCCGGCATGCTGGTGCTGCCCAAGTTCACCGGCGCACCCGCCGCCGGCTCCCTGCTCGGCGACACGCTCGCCGTCGGCGCGGCCTTCTCCTATGCCGCCTATATCCTTGCTGTCCGCCGCGCCCGCAACCGCGCCGATGCCGGCCGCATCGGCCTGATCTCGACCGCGATCTGCGCCGTCTTCTGCCTCGCCGCCGCGCTCGGTCTCGGCGAGACCATCCTGCCGCAGAGCCTGACCGGCTGGCTCGCCGTCGCGGCGCTCGGCCTGATCTCCCATGCCATGGGCCAGGGGCTGATCACGCTGGCGCTCGGCCATTACGGCGCCAACGCGACCTCGCTGGTCATGGTCTGGCCCTCGCTGGTCTCGGTGCTCGCCGCCTGGGCGATCTTCGCCGAGCAGCCGAGCCCCGCCCAGGCCTTCGGCGGCGTCGCGATTCTGGCCGCCGTACTGATGGTCCGGAAGGGCTGAACCGGCCGCGTTCGTCGCCGCGACCAGGAGCGCCGAGCAGGCACACGTCGCATCGAGGCTCATCACCCGTGTAACAGTTACCGTCCGTGGGCAGGCCACCGCGGCGTCAAGCGATAACCGTTACGCGCTCAAGAGCGCAGTCATTCGGTGCAGACTGAACCCGAGCGTTGAACCGAAACGCAAGGGGAAGGCTTCATGAAGTTCGCAAGCACGGCTTTGGCTCTCGGCATCGTCGCGTCGTTCGCGTCGGGCAATTCCGCGCTCGCGCAAGGTGCCGGCCCGGGCGCAGCCTACAATTTCGAGCGGGGCTTTCCGGCAGGAGACACCGCCCAGCGCGCCCGCGACGACGCCGATCTCCAGCGCGCGATCACGGCCTATCGCTTCTGGTACCCGACCGTCTCGAACGAGGGCATCTTCAACGGCAATCGCTCTGTCGGCATCGAGGATGGCAAGGCCTGGGGCATCGCCGCAGCAGGACCGCGGCAGCTTGGCTTCACGCTGAATTCCGACACGCCCTATGGCTCCGGCGTGCTGGACCTGAGCGGTGGGCCGATGGTGATCGAGCTGCCGCCCGGCGCCTTCATCGGCCTCGTCGACGACCACCACCAGGGCTGGGTGCTCGACATGGGACTGCCCGGCCCCGACGCGGGCAAGGGCGGCAAGCATCTCGTCCTGCCGCCGGACTACAAGGGCAAGCTTCCGGCCGGCTACTTCACCGGACGCTCGAAATCGCTGAAGAATCTGTTCGCGCTGCGGGCCCTGCCTGTCGGCGGCGACGTGGCGAAGGCAATGGCGGCCTTGCGCGCCGTCAAGATCTACCCGCTGGCGAGCGCCGCCAAGCCGCAGCCGCTCAAGGTCGTCGACACCACCGCGATCAGGATGGATTCGTCCTCCCTCCGCTGGGAGGACAATATCCAGTTCTGGCAGCAGCTCGCGAAGATCATCGAGGCCGAGCCCCTGGTGCCGTCCTTCCTGCCCATGTACGGCCTGCTGGCCGAGCTCGGCATCGCGAAGGGCAAGCCGTTTTCCCCCGATGCCCGCATGACTGCGATCCTGGAACGCGCCGCACGGGCCGGTCGCGACCAGATGCTGGTCTCCGCCTTCGCCAGCAACCGGCCGGACCGGGTGAACTGGCCGGACCGCAAATGGGAGTGGGTCGGGCTGGTGCCGGGCAGCGCGCAGTTCGAGACCCCATCGGGGCTCGATCTCGAGGCGCGCGACCGTTGGTTCGCCCAGGCGATCGTCACCTCGCCGGCGATGTTCCGGCGCAATGCCGGCGCCGGCTCCCTCTACTGGCTGAGCGCCATGGACAGTTCCGGCGCCTACCTCGACGGCGGCAAGAACTACAGGCTGACCATCCCGCAACCCGTGCCGGGCAAGCTGTTCTGGTCGGTCACGGTCTACGACTCCGCCACCCGCTCGCAGGTCCAGACCGATCAGGACAAGGCGGCGCTGCGCTCCCTCTTCGAGCTGAAGGATGTGAAGACCACGGCCCCGCTCGACCTTCATTTCGGCCCGACAGCCCCGGCAGGCCAGGAGGGGCGCTGGATCAAGACCGAGCCTGGCAAGGGCTGGTTCGCCTATATCCGCATCTATGGCCCCGAGGCGGCCGCCTTCGACAAGAGCTGGAAACCGGGCGATTTCGAAGCGGTGAACCCCTGACAGTCGCCTGCCCGGCGGCCTACCGGCCAACCCAGAGGAGTTCGACATGAAAGCCTTTCGTCTGGCCGCGCCCCTCTTGTTGGCCGCTGCAGCCGCCGCATACGCACAAGGCCCGGCGCCCGGGGAACTCGCCCGCCGCTCGGTCGAGCGGAGGGCCGTCGAAGCAATGATCTGGGCCATGCCGGCGGTCAACACCGACCTCATGCTTCAGGAAATGCTGAGCAGGACCAAGGCGAAGGTCAACGAGATCGTCTACTGGTCCCGCCCGGTGAACTGGAAGAACCAGACGCTCACGCCGAACCCGGACTCGATCTACTTCATGTCGTTCTGGAACGTGAAGGATGGGCCCATCGTCATCGAGATTCCGCCGGCCCGGGGCGGATCGATCGCAGGCAACATCGTCACGGCGTGGCAGATGCCGCTAGAGGATGCCGGTCCGGAGGGCGCGGACAAGGGCAAGGGCGGCAAGTACCTCATCCTGCCGCCAGGCTACAAAGGAAAGATACCGGCCGGCTACTATCAGCTGCAATCCGACACCTATAGCGGCTTTGCCCTGCTGCGCGCCAATCTGGCCAGCCATGCCGATGCCGACATCGCCAGATCCGTCGCCTATGGCAAGCAGATCAAGGTCTACCCGTTGGCCCAGGCCGCCAGGCCGCCAGCCACGGTCTTCACCGACGCCTACGACACGCTGTTCGACTCGACCATCCGCTACGATGCGAGCTTCTATCGGAATCTCGATCGGATCGTGCAGAACGAACCCTGGCTGCAACGCGACCGGGTCATGATCGATCAGCTCAAGACGCTCGGCATCGAAAAGGGCAAACCCTACAACCCGGACCAAGCCCAGCAGGCCGTCCTGAACGGCGCCGCGCAGGAGGCGCATGCCCTTCTGTCACAACGTTATGACGCGGGCTTCCCGGTGATCAACGATGGCATCCGCTGGTTTCCCGCCGCTATGGCCGAGGTCGTGAAGGCCGTGCAGACCGGCTATGCCGATCCCAACATCTATCCGATCGACGCGCGCGGCGTGACCTACACGCTCGGCTTCACCGGCATCAAGCGGATCGGCACGGCGCAGTTTTACCTGATGGCCAACAAGGACAAGGCCGGCAGCCCGTTTGACGGCTCCGCCACCTATCGACTGACAGTCCCGCCCAAGGCACCGGTCAAGCAGTACTGGTCCGTGACCGCCTATGATCGCGAGACGCATGCGCTCATCCGCAACATGCCGCGTGCCAGCCTCGCCTCCATCACGCCCGGCGCCCAAACCAACGCCGATGGCTCGGTCGAGGTCTATTTCGGTCCCAAGGCACCGGCAGGGAAGGAAGCCAACTGGGTCCCGACGGATCCGAACCGGCAATTCGAGCTTCTCTTCCGGCTCTACGGACCGGAAAAGCCGCTATTCGACAAGAGCTGGAAGCTTCCCGACGTCGAGCGCATCGCCGCGCCATAGGCGGATCGCCGCCGAAGCGGCGATCCTGCAGGCATTGCTCACTCCGCCGCCAGTCGCGGCGGGGCGAGCTTTCCGGTCATCGCCTTGGCGCTGGCTTCGCCCGACGTCTGCTCGGGATCGTGGATCGGCTCCCAGGTCGACTCGTCCTCGGCCTTGCTGAAGAAGCGCCCGAAGGCCCAGGCCAGCAGGCGCCCGAGATCGTCCATCACCGTGTAGAAGGACGGCACGAAGACGAGGCTGAGCACCGTCGAGACGATCAGGCCGCCGATCACCGCGATCGCCATCGGCGAGCGGAACTCGCCGCCATCGCCGACACCATAGGCGGAGGGCAGCATACCGGCCGCCATGGCGATCGTCGTCATCACGATCGGCCGCGCCCGCTTCCGGCCAGCCTCGATCAGCGCCGTCATCCGGTCCTTGCCGCGCCCGACTTCCTCGACCGCGAAATCGACCAGCATGATCGCGTTCTTGGTGACGATCCCCATCAGCATCAGCAGGCCGATATAGACCGGCATCGAGACCGGGTTGTTGGTCGCGAGCAGCGCGATCACCACGCCGCCGAAGGAGAGCGGCAGCGAGAGCAGGATGGTGATCGGCTGGAAGACCGAGCCGAACAGCAGGATCAGCACGGCGAGCACCAGCATCAGCCCGGTGGTCATCGCCGTGATGAAGCCCTGCACGACCTCACCCTGGATCTCGGCGTCGCCGGTCGCGGCGATCCGCACGCCCTCGGGCAGGCCGACCTCCTCGACGATCTTGTTGAACGTCTCCTGCGCCGTGCCGAGCTCGAAGCCGCGCTTCAGATCGGCACCGATCGCGGCCCGGCGGACGCGGTCATAGCGGTCGATCGAGGAGGGGCCTTCGCCAAAGCCGATCTCGGCCACCGCAGTCAACGGCACCGAGACGCCGTTGACATTGGTGACGCGCAGCGCCGCGATGTTGCGGATGTCGGTGCGCGCCTGCTCGTCGAGCTGGACGCGGATCGGCACCAGCCGGTCGCCGGCGTTGAACTTGGCGAGATTGGCGCCGATGTCACCGATGGTCGCGACGCGGATCGCCTCCGAGATCGCCTCCGGCGTGACGCCGAGATTGGCGGCCTGTTCGAGCTTCGGCGTGACCCGCATCTCCGGCCGGCTCAGCGAGCCTGCGGTCGCGACGTTGAGATAACCGTCGACCTTGCGCATGCGCGCCTCGATCCGGGCCACCGCCTCGTCGAGCGCGTCGCCGTCCTTGGAGAGGATCGAGAAGGCCATCTCGCGCTCGCCGCGCTCGTTGACGTACCAGGCGCGGACATCGGGCACCGAGGCGAGCTTCTCGGCGATCGTGACCTTGAGCTCCTTTTGCGGGATCGAGCGCTCGGCCTTCGGCTGCAGCATGATGAAGACCGCGGCGCGGCGGACCTCGCGCTGGCCGGTCGGCGACGCCCCGCCGAGAACGAAGACCCGGGTCACCTCGGGGATCTCGCGCAGCTTGTCGACGATCTTGTCGCTGGTGATGCGGGTGTCCTCGAGCGTCGAGCCGGGCGGCAGTTCGACTGATGCGACGACGCGCGCGGTATCCTCCTCCGGGATGAAGCCCGTGGGCAGCAACGCGGTCGCCTGGATCGAGCCCCACAGGAAGACGAAGCCGATCACCAGCGTGAGGTAGCGGATCTTCAGCGTCGCCTTGAGCAGCCCGACATAGCCGCGCATCACGAAGCCGTCCTTGGGCTCCTGATGGTCCACCGGCCGCATCAGATAGGCCGCCATCATCGGCGTGATCAGCCGCGCCACCAAGAGCGAGAACAGCACCGCAACCGCGACCGTGAGCCCGAACTGGCGGAAGTACTGCCCGGCGACGCCGCCCATGAAGGAGACCGGCGCGAAGATCGCGACGATGGTCAGGGTGATCGCGATGACCGCGAGGCCGATCTCGTCGGCCGCCTCCATCGCGGCGCGATAGGGCGATTTGCCCATCTTCATGTGCCGGACGATGTTCTCGATCTCGACGATGGCGTCGTCGACCAGGATGCCGGTCACCAGCGTGATGCCGAGCAGGCTGACGAGATTGAGCGAGAAGCCCATCATCTCCATCGCCCAGAAGGTCGGAATCGCCGAAAGCGGCAGCGCGACCGCGGTGATCAGCGTCGCGCGCCAGTTGCGCAGGAACAGGAAGACGACCAGCACGGCGAGCGCCGCACCTTCCAGCAGCGTCTCCATCGCCGCCTTGTAGTTGCCATGGGTGTAGGCGACGGCGTCGTCGATCGGCTTCAGCGCGATGTCGGGATAGCGCTTGTTGAGCTCGTCGATCTTGGCCGCGACCACGTCCTTGACCGAGAGCTCGCTCGATCCCTTCGAGCGGAACACCGCGAAGGAGACCACCGGCTGCTTGTCGAGACGGCCGAAGGCGCGCGGTTCGGAGTTCGAATCCTCGACGCGGCCGAGCTCCTTCAGGCGAACCTCGCGGCCGCCGGTAAGCTGGATCTTGCTTTCGGCGAGCTCGGCGACGGTGCGCGCGCCGGCAAGCGTACGGATCGCCTGCTCCTGGCCGCCGACCTCGCCGCGACCGCCGGCGAGGTCGACATTGGTCGCGCGGATCTGGCGATTGACCTCGCCCGCCGTGGTGCCGAGCGCCAGCAGCCGGTCGGGATCGAGCGAGACCCTGATCTCGCGGTCGACGCCGCCATAGCGCTCGACCCGACCGACGCCCTTCAGCCCCTGCAGTTCGCGCGCGACGACATCGTCGACATGCCAGGAGAGCTGCTCCAGCGTCATGCCGGCAGAGGCTGCGCCATAGGTCAGGATCGACTGGCCCTCGACGTCGATGCGCTGGATCACCGGCTCGTCGATCTGCCGCGGCAGATCGGCCCTGATCTTGGCGATCGCATCCTTGACGTCGTTGACCGCCCGGTCGGTGTTGGTCTCGAGCCGGAACTCGATGATCGTCGACGAAGACCCGTCGGTCAGCGTCGACATCACATGCTTGACGCCGGTGATGTTGGCGACCGCGTCCTCGACGCGCTTGCTGACCTGGCTTTCGAGCTCGGCCGGCGCAGCGCCGGACTGCGTCACCGTCACCGAGACGAGCGGCACGTCGATGTTCGGGAAGCGCGTCACCGGCAGCTTCGAGAACGAGAGCAGGCCGAGCACGCACAGCACGACGAAGAGCAGGATCGAGGGAACCGGCTTGCGGATCGACCAGGCTGAGAAATTGAAGTTCATCGCCGGCCCCGTCAGTTCGTCACGACCGGGGTGATCACGTCGCCGTCGCGCACGAAAGTGCCGGCGCGGGCGACCACGCTCTCGCCTTCGGCGAGGCCCGAGACGATCTCGGCGCGCCCGTCGCCGATCAGGCCGAGCTCGACCTTCTTGGTCGCGACCTTGCTGTCCTTGACCGCCTGCACGGTCGCGCCGGCGCGCGTATAGGTGATCGCCGAAAGCGGCAGGACCACATTGTTCTTGCGGCCGGTCTCGATGACGCCACGCGCGAACGAGCCGATCGCCACCGGCGGATTGCCCTTGAGCGCGATGCGCACCCGACCGAGCCGCGAGGCCTTGTCGACCTCCGGCGCGATCAGGCGGATCTCGCCTTCCAGCGCCTGTGTCGCCCCGGCCGGCGTCACCGCCACCTTCTGGCCGTGCTTCAGGCTGGGAATCTCGACCTCGGCGACCTCCGCCTCGAGCTCGACGGCACCGTCCGCGATGACCTTGAACAGCGGCTCGGCCGCCGCCATCGTCGCCATCGCCCCGAGACGGGCATTGCGGCGGCTGACGATACCGGCCTTCGGCGTCTTGATCTCGGTGCGCGCCAGCTTGACGTCGATGTCCTTGCCCTGGGCTTTCGCCAAAGCGAGGTCGGCGGTCATGATCGCGAGGTTCTGCTTGGCCGAGTTCAACCGCGCCTGCGCCGCCCGGGCGGCCGTGGCGCGCAGATCATAGGTCTCGACGCTGGCATTGCCGGTGTCGCGCAGCGACTTCGTCCGGTCGAAGGCGTTGTTGGCCTGCACCAGATTGGCCTCGGCCTCGACGATCTGCGCCTTGGCCTGGTCGACGCCCGCCTCGGCGCGCTGGATCTGCGCGTCGTTCTGGCTGCGCTGGACGTCGAGCGTGGTGCGAGACAGTCGCGCCAATACCTGGCCTGCGACGACGCGCTCACCCTCCTCCGCCAGGAGCTCGGTGATCACGAAGCCATCGATCTCGGGCGCGACCATGATCTCGTCGCGGGCGATCATCGAACCGGAGACGACGACGCTCTGGACGATCTCGCCGCGCTTGGCCGAGGTCACGGTGATCGCCGGACCGGCGCTGGGCTGCTGAACGGCGGCGGCAGCCGTTCCCTGTGCCATACCAGCCGTGGGCAGGCCGGCGAGAGCGAGGAACGACAGGGCGACGAGGCTCTTATGGGTGACAGGCATGGGTGCGGCTCTTTGCGCGTTCATGGTTGATCGTCCGCGGCCGGCGGCAGCAGCATCACCGCTGCCAGCCCGCGCATCGCGGCGAAAAGGGTCTCGGCACCGGCGGCGGCGTCGAATTCGGGATCGACGGCACGCCGGCAGAAGAAGCCGTCGGCCATCATGAAGATCGCCTGCAGGAAGCGCGCTTGATCGAGATTGGCAGGCAGCTCGCCATTCTCGCGGGCGACCGCGACTGCCTCAGTCAGCCCCTGCTCGACCGTGCCGTCGATGCCGGCGCACATCTGCGCCATCTGCGGATTGCGGGCAGCCTCCGCCCAGATTTGCAGGGCGATGATCGCCTTCTCGCGCGGCTTGTGCACGAGATGGAAACGACCAAGCTCCTCCAACTGGTCGAGCAAGCCGCCCTTCTGCGGATCGAGCCCGGCAAAATCGGCGGCGATCTCGCTGCGGTCGCGCTCGGCGATGCCCGCGACGATCGCGTCCTTCGAGGGGAAATAGCGATAGAGATTGCCGGGGCTCATCCCGGCCTCGAGAGCGACGTCGTTCATCGTCGCGGCATGGAATCCGGAGCGCGCGAAGACCTGCTCCGCCGCATCGAGAATGCGGATATGGCGATCGGAGAGGCCGCGCTCGGCCTGGTGCTGGTCTGCTGCGTGCGACAAGGTTCGGCCAAGCAATGAGAATGAACGTTCATTCTCATTGCCTGAAGCCGGCTCGGCTGTCAATGCGGAATACGGCCACCGGTTGCATTTCTGGTAAATGGGTTCACCAGATTGCATGAAGTATGCACGATGCGGGGCGCCGCCATACCTGCCGAGCCCGACAATCCGCTTGCCGATGGCGGCCCCTGCCCGCATCATCTGTCGCCAGCAGGCATGCCGAGAGTTCCGGGGGCGCAACCGACCGCCGCGATGAACGACCAGTCCTTTCGTTTTCCATACCGGCGCCGACTTCGCACGCGCCTCGACCGTCTGCCTCCGCCGCGGAAACCTGTGCTGATCGTGTTGCATCAGGAGCATTCCACGGCCGGCCGCGTCGGCCGCCTCCTGGCGGAGCGCGGATATGCGCTCGACATCCGCAAGCCGCGCTTCGGCGACCCGCTGCCCCAGACCATGCAGGAGCATGCGGGAGCGGTGATCTTCGGCGGCCCGATGAGCGCCAACGACCCCGACGATTTCGTCAAGGCCGAGATCGACTGGATCGGGGTCTGCCTCAAGGAACAGGCACCCTTTCTCGGCATTTGCCTGGGAGCCCAGATGCTGACCCGGCATCTCGGCGGCACGGTCTACACTCATCCGCAGGGCCGGGCCGAGGTCGGATACTACCGGCTCGACCAGACCGAAGCTGGCAGGAGCCACGCCGAGGCCGCGGGCTTCGCCTGGCCGGACACCGTCTACCAATGGCATCGCGAAGGCTTCGACTGCCCGACCGGCGCCGAGTGCCTCGCCACCGGCGGCGATTTCCCGGTCCAGGCGATCCGCGCCGGCGAGCAAGCCTATGGCATCCAGTTCCACCCCGAGGTGACGCCGGCGATGATGTGCCGCTGGTCGGTGCGCGGTCATGAGCGCACGCTGATGCCCGGTGCGCAGCTGCGCCAGCAGCATCTCGACGGCTGGTACCAGTACGACCCGGCCGTCCGCAGCTGGCTCGACGCCTTCCTCGATCACTGGCTGAAGCAGCCGACAACCAGCACAGGCCAGACCGCGTGAGCCGCACCATCCTCGTCCTCGGCGCCGGCATCGTCGGCGTCTCCTGCGCGCTCGCGCTGCAGCAGCGCGGCTTCGCCGTCACCCTGATCGACCGGCGCGAGCCCGGCCGCGAAACCTCCTATGGCAATGCCGGCGTGATCGGCCGCTCCTCGCTGGTGCCGCTCAACAATCCCGGGCTCTACGCCAAGCTTCCGGGCTATCTCGGCAACCGCCATCCGGCCCTGCATCTCGACTGGCGGCGCGCGCTCACCAGCCCGGGCTGGATGCTGCGCTTCCTCTGGGAGGGGCGTGCATCGCAGGCCGCAGCCCGGATCGCGGCGATGGACGGGCTGACCGCGACGGCGGTGACGCGGCACCGCGCCCTGATGCAGCAGGCCGGCATCTTCCATCGCCTGCGCGAGACTGGCACGCTCAAGCTCTGGCGCAGCGAGGCCGGCCTCGCGTCGGCCCGCGCCGAGCAGGACCTGCTGAGGGCCCATGGCGTCGAATCCGAGATTCTCGACCGGCAGGGCATCTCGGCGCTCGAACCCTCGCTGAATCCGATCTTTCCGACCGGACTCTTCATTGCCGCGAATGGCTCGGTCGATTCACCGGGTGCCGTCACCGCCGGCTACGCCGCCCTGTTCGTCGCCCGCGGCGGCACCCTCATTCAAGAGGAGGCCGGCTCTCTGCGCCGGGAAGGCACACTCTGGCGGGTCCAGACCGCGCAACGCATGTACGAAGCCAGCGACGTCGTGATCGCGCTCGGCCCCTGGAGCGCCGACCTGCTGCGCCCGCTCGGCCTAGATCCGAAGCTCGATGTCGAGCGCGGCTATCACCGCCATTTCGCGCCGGGTGACGGCGCTCGCCTGAGCCGGCCCGTCTACGACGTCGACGCGGCCTATTTCATGACGCCGATGGAGGAAGGCTACCGCGTCACCAGCGGCGTCGATCTCAGCCTCCGCGACGCGCCCGACCAGTTGCGCCAGATCGAGAGCGTCACGCAAAGCGCGCGCGAAGCCTTCCCGCTGGGCTCGGTCCTCGGCAAGACCTGGCGCGGGGCCCGGCCGACCCTGCCGGATTCGCTGCCGATGATCGGCGCCGCGCCCGGGCATCAGGGGCTCTGGCTCGCCTTCGGCAACCAGCATCTCGGCTTCTCGACCGGACCGATGACCGGCGAATTGCTCGCCGCGCTGCTCAATGGCGAGGCGCCGCCGATCGACCCGAAGCCCTACGCACCGGGGCGGTACATCCGCTAAAGCCCCCGATCATCGGAAGAGGCACTCAGATAACACCAACGAAAAACGCCAGCCCGGAGGCTGGCGTCGATCGAGACCTGCAAGCGCAGGCCCTCGCGTCGGATGGCCGCGCCAGTAGCGTTCGCGCCGTCTCAGACCTGGCGGGCCACCATCATCTTCTTGACTTCGGCGATCGCCTTGGCCGGGTTGAGGCCCTTGGGGCAGGCATTGGCGCAGTTCATGATGGTGTGGCAGCGATAGAGCCGGAACGGGTCCTCGAGATCGTCGAGGCGCTCGCCGGTGGCCTCGTCGCGCGAGTCGATCAGCCAGCGATAGGCCTGCAGCAGCGCGGCCGGGCCGAGATAGCGGTCGCCGTTCCACCAATAGCTCGGGCACGAGGTCGAGCAGCAGGCGCAAAGGATGCACTCATAGAGCCCGTCGAGCTTCTCGCGGTCGTCCTTGGCCTGCGACCATTCCTTCTCCGGCGCCGGCGTCGTCGTCTTGAGCCAGGGCTCGATCGAGGCATGCTGGGCATAGAAGCGGGTGAGGTCGGGGACGAGGTCCTTGACCACCGGCATGTGCGGCAGCGGGTAGATCGCAACCTTGCCCTTGGAACCGCACTCGTCGATGCCGGTGGTGCAGGCGAGCCCGTTCTTGCCGTCCATGTTCATGGCGCAGGAACCGCAGATGCCCTCGCGGCAGGAGCGCCGGAAGGTCAGCGTCGGGTCGACCTTGTTCTTGATCCAGATCAGCGCGTCGAGGACCATCGGCCCGCAATCCTCGCGGTCGACATAATAGGTGTCGGTACGCGGATTGGCGGTGTCGTCGGGGTTCCAGCGATAGACCTTGAACTCGGTGACCTTCTTGGCGCCGGCCGGCTTCGGCCAGGCCTTGCCCTCGGTCAGGCGGGAGTTCTGAGGAAGATTGAATTCGGCCATCGTTCAGATCGTCCTCAATACACCCGCGCCTTGGGCTTGATGTACTCGATGTCGTTCGAGAGCGTGTAGGTGTGCACCGGACGGTCGTCGAGCGTGACGGTGCGCTTCTCGTCGTCGATCCAGGCGAGCGTGTGCTTCATCCAGTCCTTGTCGTCGCGGTTCGGATAGTCCTCGCGGGCATGGGCGCCGCGGCTTTCCGGACGGTTCAGGGCCGAATCCATGGTCACCACGGCCTGGGTGATCAGGTTCTCGAATTCCAGCGTCTCGATCAGGTCCGAGTTCCAGATCAGCGAGCGGTCGGTCACGGCGATGTCGGTGATGCCGCCCCAGACCTCGTGGATCAGCTTGTGGCCCTCTTCCAGCGTCTCGCCGGTGCGGTAGACCGCGCAGTTGTTCTGCATGGTCCGCTGCATGCGGTCGCGCAGATCGGCGGTCGAGGTTCCGCCCTTGGCGTTGCGGTACTTGTCGAGGCGCGACAGCGACAGATCGGCCGAGTTCTTCTGCAGCTCCGGCTGCTTCTCGCCGGCCTTGACCGTCTCGGCGCAGCGCAGCCCGGCCGCGCGGCCGAAGACGACGAGGTCGATCAGCGAGTTCGATCCGAGGCGGTTGGCGCCATGCACCGAGACGCAGGCCGCCTCGCCGATCGCCATCAGGCCCGGCACAACGGCATCGGGATCGCCGCCGACCTTGGTCAAGACCTCGCCGTGGAAGTTCGTCGGGATGCCGCCCATGTTGTAGTGCACCGTCGGCAGCACCGGGATCGGCTCGCGGGTCACGTCGACGCCGGCGAAGATCTTGGCGCTTTCCGAGATGCCGGGCAGGCGCTCGTGCAGGATCTTCGGGTCGAGATGGTCGAGATGCAGGTAGATGTGGTCCTTGTTCTTGCCGACGCCGCGCCCGCCACGGATCTCCATGGTCATCGAGCGTGAGACGACGTCGCGCGAGGCGAGGTCCTTGGCCGAGGGGGCATAGCGATCCATGAAGCGCTCGCCCTCGGAATTGGTGAGGTAGCCGCCCTCGCCGCGCGCGCCCTCGGTGATCAGGCAGCCCGAGCCGTAGATGCCGGTCGGGTGGAACTGGACGAACTCCATGTCCTG
>JAESGI010000311.1_pt1 | contig 19845 bp, 21 predicted proteins | sample 9269671 | NCBI WGS metagenome assembly JAESGI01 (sample SAMN14515641, study PRJNA621666) | algae metagenome | isolation source: Nostoc indistinguendum CM1-VF10 and co-occurring heterotrophs from gravelly... | place: USA: Clark Mountains, San Bernardino, California | collected 1998-06-05 | reverse complement strand
CGGCTTGGCGCAAAATGGCAAGGATTTGTGGTTCGCTGAATCTGCTCGTCTTCATCAAAATCTCCTCGATCATTAAGCCCGAGAAAATTCTACTTTTGAAGCCCGTTATTCGGCGGGGGGATTACCGAATGAGATCGAACCACTGACAAAATAGGAATCGAACGTTAAGATCTCAGCGTGCGAGTATGGCGCTGGCATGGAAAGGCGCTGCGGAAAATCACCGCATTCGAAACGTTCCCACCTGATACGCAGGCCCGTGAAATATATAAGAAGCAGCCCTAAACCGCCTCCTCGATCCGCCAATCCATCCTCGATGAAGTCGAGAGTTGACGATTAAGATAGGATCGAAATAGCCCAAGATGCTCTGCATCAGGTAAGAGCACCATGATACAGTCTTCCTCTCTTTCGAGAATTTCATGGTGCAATCTGTTCGAGAGGGGGCCGCGATCCAACATGAAGTCGGCCGCTCGGAGCTCGTGCCACGGGATGTGCGCCTTCGTGTAATACGCGTGGACGCTGGCAAATCTAGCAAATACGTGAGATCGGCTCGTGCCAGGCAAATCGAACCTGATCGCATGTCTCGTATCTAGGACAACTTTGGGCTGAATTGACGCAATCAATTCCATGAATCGCCGTCCATGAAGAGGAGCCATCGCAATAAGGATCACACGCTTTTCCTGAACCTCCCCGTCGAGGTTAAAGCTGAGCTGCTCTTCAAATTTTAGCTTGCGCTTCCCAACAGTTACCCTTTCCTGGACTGCGCGCGGCAGTACCGGGTCAGAGGCAACCAATCTGAGATGCGACGGTATCTTCTTCACTTCGTCAACGCAGCCTCAAGCTCTGGATAGCCAACAGTCAGCGACGACCACTCATCGCCCCACTCAGGCGGTTCCATTTTGAATTCCCCAGTTTGTTTGTCCTTCAAGCGCCAAGTCTTCTCGAAAGCTCTGAGATATAGGCGAGGCGCGACACCTACAAAAGGTTTAAATAGAACTTTCCCAGGAGTGACCTCCTCCTTGCGGCTCTTGTCACGCTCCTCGGCCATGGACTGCCGGCGCGGGGGTATCCATTTGGCTTCATCGACCTCTATCGCGTCGCTATGAAGCGTCGTCGCTAAGCTTTTTGGATAGGGTTCAATGTACTGTACTTCGTAGACGCCCGCACTAACGATATGGCGGGCACAATAGTGACAGGGAAAGGTGGTGACAAACAGGCGCGTTCCGACAGTCGATACTCCCTCGCGGCCAGCCGATAACAGTGCGTCCATTTCGGCGTGCACTGCACGAGAAAACTCGATAAGCCCACCAACAGACGTCTGGCGAAGACTTGCGGCGAGTTTTACGCGATCAGTGACAGCGGCAAGTTCCGGAATCGCCGAAATCAATTCGTCAATTATTCGGTTTTGCTCGCGGTTACTGCTGCAATATGGACTAGACGAGCGAAAAACACACCTGTCGTCATGGAGGCGGTTAGCGGCACCACCTGTTTCTCCATAGACTCCCCCGCCAGCAGCGGGCACCTCGTTCGCGCCTGTGGCCACTACTGTCCCGCCATCATCAAGAACCGCCGCCCCAACTTGCCGCGACATGCAGGCGCTACGGACACGTGCAGAATGGGCGTGATGCATTGCGGTTTCTTCAATTGTCGGGCGAACGACCTTAGAATGTGAAATGATGTCGATAAGCCGGCCGCACTTCTCATCCAATAAATGTTGATCGTCATTGACGTCGTGCGTTGTATTATCAATGAAGAAATCAGCCTCGTGAAATGCTTCTGTTACGTGCTGACCATGCTTCTTAGTTACATCGTCTGCATCTCTCTTAACGAATTCCTCAACTTTTTTAATATTCTCTAATTTACTGCTCTCTGGTATTGTAAAATATTTCCCTAGTATTCGTCTCTTTCGTTCATTTTCCTCACAGACGACTGCAACAAGTGCAAATGAGTTCCCGTACGTCCGTCGCAAGACGTTTACCTCAGCGGGGTGACGTATTGAGTCAATCATGTATATCCGCTTGACATCATTCGGAATGACGGCTTCACCGCGAGTGTACTTGACCTTCTGGGCATCCGCTCGTTTCTTGGCAATTTCGCGCATCACGTCGCGAGCGACCGCCGCGGTATCGCGCCGGCGCATTTCGTCACCCAGATCTTGCATCTGCTCGACAACGGAAAGGGTCTTTGAGGAAGGAATGGTCTCGGATGGGCGATTCTCAGCCGCCCAGCCCTTGATCAGATCGCTGGCCTTTATGATCTCACATTGATAGCCGGCTTCCTCACCACTTCTTTTGAGTGAGTTGACGACGCGCGATCCTCCTGCTCCCACAGGGCCTACAACGGCGAAAAACAATTCGCGAGATCTAGAGCGACCAACGATATCGATCGCAAGCCCATCCTCTTCACCCTTGTTTCCGAAAAGAATCGCCTCGACATTACTCATCCAAGTGCCCCGTTTACGAACATAGTTTCGCTCTAGTAAAGCTTGCATGCCGGGAAAAAAATGTCATCCCGTAGAAGTTGTCGTTCTGGGATTGCTACCGATATTTGGTTCTCAAGTTTGGGTATTTTCGACCCGGCGCATCGCAGCGTTGACCAGTACGATCACAATCTAACGATCCGCGCCAGGGGGTGCCGGTAGGTGGCCAGCGTCAAGCAATCATATGTGTTGGAAAATGACTCGAAGAGGAAGATGTGTCGCTCACCCCGCCGATCGGTGATACTCACCTCTCCCGAACCGAGCGGGCCGGCTTTGCGGAAGAGGCAGTAGGTTAGAATCTCGCGTCTTAGGCGCTCGACTGGTAGGCTTTCGAACATTGACCTGTACGCCGGCGACTCTACGACGTGCCGAAAGGCGGCGCCAGTTCCGTCGTCGGGATAGCGAGGGTGACACCCAATCAAGCCGATCATCGGGACATCCTTGTGAGAATCCTCGATGAAACGCCAAAACGTGGTCGTATAGGTATTCCCGAAACTTCCCTTCAGAGCTCGTATCGCATCGAGGCTCGGCGCTGAATCGTTCGCCGCAACTCGAAAACGAGATTGGAGGAAAAGAAGCTGGCCGGCGGCATAGTTCGCCTCGGCCTCGATCTGTGCATGGCAACTCGGGACGAGCGAGTGCTCGTTGTCACCCAGCATCAGATCCTCATGCCACGGCAAGATGCTGTGGCCAATTTCATGTGCTTCGTTCCACCGCTGTTTCGCATCTGGCTGTGCCTGATCAAGCAAGATGCGTTTGCGGTCGGGAAGATATAGCGCCCGCAAATCGAGTTTGCGGACGGCGTCCAGAAGGAGACCGGGGCGCTTGAGAACCTGCGTCCCAGCCACTGTCAGCTTGCTGATTGTCTCTCGCAGGAAGCTGTCATCCGTACTGGAGTAATAGCCCCGATCGAGTTTCAAGAGTTCGCGCACATCCTCGAGCCGCAACGGCGGTTCCGGATTTCCAAGTCCACGAAGAACCTTGTTGACCTGGTTCTCAATGTCAGAGGCCGTCGATCGGCTGAGGATGATATTGCGCACTTCGTCAGCCCTGTTGCTTCTGCAAGTATGCGACGAACTCTTCGAGAGCTCGCTGCTCATCGCGCGACAGTTTCTGCGGCGACTCGCCGGATCGTGCTGCGAAACGCAAAGCCTGTTCCTGCAGGCCCGGTCTTGCAACCGTATTTCCGGAAAGCTGCTGCAATGCCTTGTGTGGCAAGTCGAACGTTTCCGCGAGGCGATATACAGCCCTCGGCTCCGGTCGGAAATGCGCATCGCGCTCGATGCGCATAATGTCACCCACATCAAGGTCGAGCCGCTCAGCAAGCTTTTCGACTGTCAGTCCTCTACGCCGTCGCATGGTCTCGACGAGCGAACCGAATGCCATACGGATCGGATCCGCGATGTTTGCAACAGCGGCTTCAATGTCGGTTTCGTCTGGGGTCGGGTCCCTGGCGAGTCGGCCGGCGGAAATCTCAAGATCGCCTTCCTGCTTGGCTCTCCTTACGAACCATTCCCTCGTGATTTCGAGTTTCATGGCTGTTCCTATCCTGAGAATGCGTCGGCCTGGGCCGATGTCATCTCAAAGTATCTTAATCCTTCGTAGGTTCCGTCGAGGCCAAGATCGGTCATGCCGCAGGCATTCGCATAGAAGGCTTCTGCACTCGGAAGGGAATGCAGGCCGATGCGACCGCGCAACTCGTGGTCTCGACTGACTTCAATTGCGGCGCGGATCATGATTGTACCAACGCCGCCGAAACGGGGGACATCTACGATGGCTTTGCGGTTCCAAGGAGCTGTCTCGATATAATCGACATAGACCAGGTCCTTGCCTACCTGTTCGGCAACACGGCAGCGTGCGCGCGCAGTGTTAAGCTGCATCAAGCCTTGTAGTTTGCCTTCACAACGAAGCGCAAATGTCTGGAAAGCAAGCAGCCCGTCGATCGCGGTCACTTTGTCTCTCCACGTCCAATGCCAGCCTTCCGGCCAATCCGCAGGACTCAGGCCCTTGGCCATGAGCGCTCTGATCCTTTCGACGGTGACCGGCTTCCATTCGGTTTCCACCGAACGAAGGTCAGCCTCGCTTATGGTCTCGATGAGCTCCGCAGCCACCGGCTCGCCGGTGCGTTTATCGGTCAGGAAAACTGGATGGGATGTCACGATTATAGCACCATGAGTTCTGCTTTCTCCTTCTTGGCTTCATCCTCGAAGAAGAGCTTACCACCTTGATCAAGGCGCACGTCGACAAGCTGATACAGCCTGAGCGCCTGGCGAAGCACTGCCGTCTTTGACAGGTCTTTCTTATCGCAGAGATCCTGCAAAACCTGCATCTCGGCGTCAGTGAGATTGAGGGTCATTGTTTTCTTCATTGTATCCTCCAGCGAGATTTGGACTCCAAAAAGATAGATATTTTACTGAAATAGTCAACAAAAAAAATTCATCGAATGGCTATTGCATAGCTAAAATATAGCTATTATTTATGGATGCAGACGAGGCGATGGTCGCCTTGTCGGCAACATAAGGTCCTCCCAATGACTGACAATGTTCTCGAACGCCGTCTCACCTTCGACGTCAAGATCGACGGCAACCCCTTCACCTTCAATGACCCCATCGTTACGGGTGAGCAGATCCTGCAGAAGACAAAGCTCTTCCCGACGGACGAGCATCTCCTGTTTCACGAACTCGATGATGGCCAGCTAGAAGAAATCCGCCCGGACGAAAGCGTTGATCTCCGCCGCGCGGGTCGTGAGCAGTTCATCACCTTCAAAAGCGACCGTTCGTTTCGTTTCGTTCTCGACGGCCGCAAGTTTGAATGGGGTCTCCCCTTCATCACCGGCCTTCAGCTGAAGCGCCTCGCCGGCGTCGATCCCGGCTCATATGGTGTCTGGCTGGCTCAGCGTGTCGGCGACGACCGTCTGATCGGCAACAAGGAGAAGGTCGATCTGCAGGGTGACGGAACCGAGCGTTTCTTTACCGGCATCGACACCACCACCGAAGGCGCGGGAGCAGTAGTGCTCCCGCCCGAGGATCGCGAGTATCTCGTTAATCAGGGTATCGCCTTCGACGAGGTGATCGAAGGTAGCTCTAAGGCGATCGTGCTCAAGGGCTGGAGTCTGCCGCCGTCGCGCTTCGATGCGGGTGCCGCCGATATCCTGGTCTTGCTCCCGCCGGCATATCCGGACTGCGCCCCGGACATGTTCTATCTCATGCCCTGGGTCCGGCTTGCCGCAAGCCAGCGTTATCCCAATGCAGCCGATCAGCCGCACGCCTTCGGCGGCAAGTCGTGGCAGCGCTGGTCTCGCCACAATGATGCCTGGCGCCCGGGTGTGGACGGCATCTGGACGATGCTTCGTCGCATTGAACGCGCCCTGGAGATCGCAGCATGATGGCGCCGGATCTTACTATCACGAACCACCACCTCGCCTTGCTCGGGGAGACGCTCTGTCGCCCGGACGGTTTGGAGCACGCCGCATATGTCCTGTTCGGCACCTCGCGCATCGGCCAGGACCCGTTTGACCACGAGCCTCGCCTCAGGCTGCTGGTCAAGGAGGTCCTGCCGGTCCTCGACGAAGAAATCACGTCCGCCGATCACCAGCATATTTCCTGGAGCACGAAACGGTTCGTCGAATTGCTCGCACGCGCCGACCGTGAGGGACTTCAGCTCGGCATCGGTCATTCCCATCCGGGCGGGCCTTCGCACTTCTCGGGTCAGGATGACCGGAATGAAGCCGAGCTGGTTCGGCTGGCGCAGAATCGTAATGGTGATGAAGCCGTGATGCCGAGCCTGCTGTTCGTCCGCGGGAGGCTCGTTGCGGGCCGTGTGTGGTTGACCCCGGAGAAGGTCACCAATCTGAGCTTCGCCCGGACGATCGGGGGCAGCTGGACGACGACATTCTTTGCTGAGCCGGAGCGTGGCCACGCGCCTGCGCTCGTTCGCCAGGAGCTGGCGCTTGGCGCGGGCTTCACAACACAGATCCGCCATTTGCGGGTCGGCGTTGTCGGTGCAGGGGGGACTGGAAGCCCGATGCTGCAGCAGTTGCCGCGTATGGGGGTGAAACACATCACAGTATTCGATCCCGACCGCGTTGAGCATTCGAATCTCAATCGTCTCTACGGTGCGACTTGGCAGGACGCCGAGGAGGGCGTGAAGAAGGTCGAAGTCGCAAAGCGCGAGATCGAGCGTATGGGCCTCGGAACGCAGGTCATGACGTTTGACAGCTGGATCGGCTCGGCCGAATGCCGAGACGCATTGAAGTCCATGGACTTGATCTTCGGATGCACGGACGATCATGACGGCCGGCTGCTACTCAACAGGCTGGCGTACTACTACCTCATTCCCGTCATTGACGTCGGGCTCTCGCTGCGTGTGGCCGAACGGCACGGCATCTCGTGTCTTGAGGCTGACGGCAGAGTCACCGTGGTTGAGCCGGGGAACAGCTGCCTTGTCTGCCGGCGCATCGTCAATGCCAGTGTCGCGGCTGAGGAGGCATTGCGCCGGACGGACCCGGAGGAGTTCGAGCGCCGGAAGGCCGAGGCCTATGTCCGCGGCGAGGGCAATCCTTCGCCGGCCGTGATCTCCTTCACGACCTCTGTTGCGACGATGGCAGTGGAAGAGCTGATCCAGCGTGTCAACCGGTTCCGTGGGGCGGAGGGCGACGTAGCCAATCGGGTGCGAAAGTTCCACCTGTTGGAGGATTTTCGTCCGGGCGCCAAGAAAGAGCCCTGCCGTATCTGTGGCTCTGACCGTGTTCATGGTGCCGGCGACGTCCAGCCCTTTCTCGGGAGGGCTGGCTAATGGTGCGTCACACGATCGCAACACTGCTCACGTGGCTCGGGCTGATCGAGAAGCCGGATTTCTTAGTATCTCACAGCCTTGATATGCCTGCGCCGGAGGAGTTGCCAAAAGGTAGGGCCGTTGTCGTTGGGCCGCCGCAACGGCCGAAATGGGTCACGTTTCAGTGCCCGTCTGGCTGCGGAACGCCGCTGCTGTTGTCGCTCAATCCCGAGCGTCGGCCGCGCTGGTCGATCGATAGAGATTGGCTGGGGCGGCCGAGTATCCATCCCTCTGTTCGCAGAATGGACGGATGCCGCTGCCACTTCTGGATGCGCGGGGGGCGGGTCGAGTGGTGCAAAGATAGTGGGGGAATTTTTCCAGAAAATTAGTGGTTGATGTTCCACACTCAACTTAGCCGGGTTACTCTCACTTGATTCGGCGCGAGTTGGGGGACGTTATGCTTGCAGCCATGCCATCGGAAAACAACAGACGCCTTGAGCTATTCCGGCTGGCATTGGTCTTGATCGATCGAGGTAACCGCGAGCTTCCACATCCCCTCTCGCTCCATTTCGATGACGTTTTGCACCAAGCGAGAATACTTTCTGATGATCCTAGTGCGGTCTCTCCGGACGTGACACCGCAGGCCGTACAGCTTGCGAACGACATGCGCGTCTACGAAGGGTTGCGCGATGCCTTGGCGGGCGTCAACTCCATAGGAGACGTCAGTCAAACCGTTGCTCACGAGGTGCTCCGAAACCTGGAGCCGAGACTTGCATCCGCGTACTGACCTTGCGCTGCTTGCCGAGAGCTTGGCGCATCTTTCAAAGACCCCTTACTTTAATCGGGCGATCGAGAAGCACGCCTACGCATTGATCGATGTGATCAAGCATGCGCTCACAAGCTCGCCGCCATACGATGATGAAATCCTGCGCTCCTTTGCCGACAAGGTCTGGACGTGTCATCGCTACCTGCAGGGCTCGACGACAAAGGAAGCGCCTTACGAAATCGAGTATTGCATGCGTCATGCGATATCCGACTGGCTGACCGACCCGTGTCTTGTCACAACGGCGCTTACCGACAAAAAAGACTTCCACCTCAAACCCGGCGATCCCTGGGACTTTGTTGCTAAGACGATGGACAGATATACCGGGCAGTTGCCGCAGGAAAAACTGATCTTCATCGGCGTTCCGCGCATCTATAAGCACATGCCGTTGTTTTGTGCGGCTCTCTATCACGAATTGGGGCATTTTGTCGATTTGGCGCGGAATGTCACCGATGTGACGTTTCTTACACATCCTGTGCACGGTGTCTCTGACGGTGTGCAGGAGGTTCTTCAGAACCATCGTCGTGAGCATTTCGCGGATCTTTTTGCCGCGTGCTACGTCGGGTCTGCTATTGTCGACAGTATCCACGCCATCAATCCCCACGCCGATCATAGCAACACACATCCTGCGACGGCGACGAGGATCGAGGTCATCAGGTCATTTCTTGCCGGCGAGGATTTTGACGAATTGTCGATGTACCAGGGAGCGTTGCAGAAGCTCGGCCTTCCTCGTTTAGAGCAGCGCTACGCCGTGCCGGCGATCGAGACTGCGTTTGACGACATTCGACCGTACACGGTCTCGGACACGCCGGAGCTGCATGGCATGATGGCGGCTGGCTGGTCTTACCTCGGAAAGGTGAAGTCGGGTGATGGGCCGCAGTGGGCTGCCGACGCCAACCAACTCGACGTTGTCCGGATTGTGAATGACCTCACTGAGAAGTCGATCCGTAACGCTTCGATCCGCAGTCTTTGGAACGAGGTGCCTCAGTGATCAGGAATGAGATACTTGAGCGCCTCTCCCGCACAGACGGCCTTCGCCTCGGGATAGAACCCTTGCTTGATGAGAAGCAGATCGGGGAGATGACTGTCGATCTGAGGCTTGGATATGATTTTCTGGTCTCGATTGTGACGAGGCGCCCCTACATTGGTGTGGCGCGCGACGATGAGCGTTTCAGACCGATCTCCACCTATTTTCAGCCGACGCGGCGAGAGCTCGGTGAACGCTTCATCCTTTACCCGGATCAGGTCGTGCTGACGACAACGTTGGAGTACATCGCGTTACCCAGCGATTGCTACGCCGATGTCCTTACCCGAAGCAGCTACACCCGTCTCGGTATCTCGGTGAGTACAATGGTACAGCCCGGATTCCGCGGCTGCTTTTCGATCGAACTATTCAATCACGGCAACAATCCGATCGAGCTCGTCGTCGGTGCGAAGATGTTTCAGATGCGCCTCACGAAGTTGTCGAATGCACTCACCTACGGTGGACTAGACAGAAAGTATTTCGGAAATGTAAGGCCTACTCCGTCGCGAGCCGCAGATGATGAAGACCTGCAAAAGCTCAAATCGATTTCCGAGCGACAACGATTAATCGCCTATAGGTAGATGTCGGCGCTGGGACCGAAAGGACGAGTCAGAAGGAAGAGGCTGACGGGCTCCGGCTAATCGGTACCGGGATCGATGTAGCATGAATGGAGTGGCATATCTTGAGAAGCAATGTCGGCATGCGATCTGTGAAGCGTGGCTTCCATATGATTTCATTTGAGACCAAATCGGCCCATGTTCCCTTATTCGTCAATGAGCATTTCGAGCACGGCGCCAAGGCGTCGATCATAATCGGCGCCAACGGCTCAGGGAAAAGCCGAGTTCTTGCTGCGATCGCGGACGAACTTTGCAACATTAAGGCTATCGTGAACGGTCGCGACGATGCTCTTCCATCACTGCGCATACGCAGCTCGCAGCTGTCACTTCCGAAGCAAGACGCCGATTTGACGAAAGGCGTCACCACGGACCGCTTTGACATGAGGCTTTCCTATTGGCTTGATGGTTCTGTATGGTCGGTTGAACGGCGCGAACGTACCCTGGCGGTGTCGCGGGATGGACGTGAAGTCCCGGCCAGCGAACTGATGTTGCCCGACAAGGTTTTGGCGATTGCCCACCTGCCGATGGACCGGTTCCGATTTGCGGGCCGCGATGACGATGGGTTCTATCAATACCTCGGTCTTCGTCAGTCGACGAACATGACGTCGACCGGTGCCATTGAAACCAGTACGTTCTTCAGCTTCCTCACTGCAATTCGCGAGGGGACGACGAGCCGTCTTAGCGAGCATTGGTTCCCGTATCTGAACCTCGATCTTCCAATATACGGCGAGATCACCATTGAGCCCAGATCTCTGGCCCTCATGCGGAGCTTCGAAGAGTTTGTAGCGAAGGCAGTTCAATATCTCTCGAGGCGAAACAGCCCTGTTACCGGGATGATGGAGGAGAACCGTCAGGCCGTAATCGATGATTTGGAAATTGTTTGGTCATTGATACGACGCCTTCGCGACTATTCACATCGCGTACCCAGTTCTCGCGGTACAACTTTTCGTTTTGAGATACTGCCATCGTTTCCGGAAATCGGTGGCGACATTGATTATTTTGTAAAGGCCCTTGAGATTGGCCGGCGTCTAAGGCTGTTCGGCGGGGGGCGGCTTTGCTTCCACAAACAGGGACGCTTGTTTACGTTCGGTGACCTAAGTTCCGGTGAACAACACATCCTGAGCACGGTTACGGGACTCGTTGCCAATCTCGCCGAGACGTCAGCGGTTTTTATTGATGAGCCAGAGGTTAGCCTGCATCCTGCTTGGCAGATGCAATATGTTCCATCCCTTCTGCAAACGTTAACGGCGTATCCCGCCACACATGTCGTGATTGCAACACATTCGCATTTTCTCGTGTCCGATCTCCAGCAACCAGTAGGTTCGCTGACAGTTGCAGGAGGTCCATCGGATCGGGCGTTCGAGGCCTATGATGGAGATGTTTTCGGGCGATCACCCGACAACATCCTTTATCGAGTCTTCGGCATCGGAACGTCAGGTAACAGTTACGTCGAGCATGATCTGACCGTCGCTCTCGAGATGATTTCCGGCACGCGCCGTAGAAATCTTGCAGAGCTAGGACGTATTTATCGGCGGCTAGTTCCGATCGCCGCTCCGGACAATCCGGCGCTTGCCGAGATTCTGCGCTCGATCAAAGCTTACCTCGGTGAGAATAACAATGCTGAAGCTTAGTGCCTGTGCAGTCATCGACCCCGCAGTCCAAACGGCTCTCGACCTCATTTCGGTCAATGTTCGTAAAGAAGCGTGGGGTCGGCAGACAAATAGCATCAAAGCTTTCAAAAAAGCAGTGAAGGATCACGGCATGCGGGTCCAGAAGGGGAAATGCGTTTGGTGTGAAGCCAGAGTCGGACACCGCGGGCGACGATCTGCTCACCGAGACCACGTTGCACCCAAGGATCTTTATCCAGACTGGACCTTCGAAGCGAAGAACATCATTCTGAGTTGCGAATATTGCAATGGCTTCCAAGTCAAGGAGGCGCTTGATACGATAAAGGTCCGTGCCGCCGACTATTCAAAGTGCAAGTTTTGGATTGTTCACCCCTACTTCGACGATCCGGCGAAGCACATAGGCTTCATTATCAAGAAGAATCGCGTTGTCATTAAGGGGTTGTCACAGAAAGGAATCTGGACTGTTAGAGAGCTGCGCCTGCAAAGTGCAACTGCGACTGCAGCTAGGGCACTCGAGATCGTAATCGACAGGGCAAGGTTATCAGCGAAAGATTTGTCGCTTATCAGGCAGGCGATGGAAGCTCTTTAAGCAGAAATGCCGATATCGATGCACTGACGAGCATGGTGAGCCAAAGGCCGCACCACACTGTTCCATTGCGATCGGCGTTTGTCAATGCCGCAGTGCATCGACAATGACCTTGAGCGCGGGGAGGGCCTGGCGGCGGCTGGGATAGTTGAGATAGTAGCCTTCGAAGAAAGGGGACCAATCGGCTAGATCCCGCTGTAGCGCACCAGACGCTATATACATCTCCACATAGGCAATATCAAAGCCACTGATCGCGGTGTTGATCATGGCATAGGAGTTGTTGAAGATGAGTTGGCCGTTCACACGGCAGTCCAGAGCTTACTTCAAAATGGAATAGTTAAACGGGGCGAGGTCATTCAGATTTTGCCGAGCGCGTCGCCGCCCAAGGCTATTCGCGTTGGTTAGAGCGTTCACCCAGCTGGGGAACTGGGGCGGAGGCTCGGCGCGTCCAAAATGTCGAGACCAACAAGCTATTCTGCTTCGGCAGCCGACGGGAATTGCAAATTCGTTTATGTTGTTACCTTTTTCAAGGCGACACCCATGCGGCATTGGGCCGGGTCACACCGTTATTACGCTGGGGTTGCTTAATCGATTCAACGTCATAGCAAGCTTTGGATAGGCGCTGGCGGTTCGATTCCTTTCAGGAGAAGGCCGGGGGCAGCAGGAAAAACATCAAGGACCGCCTAACGCTGGTTTTGATCGAACGGGTTGGTCTCTCTAACGTCGTACATCGCGCCTTTCATCGTTTTCAAGATATCGTCGGCAAACGCGTCTTTTCCTACGCGCCGAAATGCCCCGGCCGAATGCCCTCCGTCGAGCAATCTCCCGAGGACTCCCGATTCGTCTCGCACGGATTTCAGCACGATCTGGGCTTCGATAGGTGATCTTTGGAAAAACGCTTCCCTGCTTCGCCTGTCCTAGAATGTCGGAGGAGAGATGCAAAGGGGGCATCACCGCTTGTTCTGTTGTCCCGAGGTTTCTGAGATCTGGAAGTGGACAACCTATGCGATTCGTATCTGGCGCTAATCTCTTAATGCGAGAGAGTTGACATTGGCAGATAAAAAAATCAATACTCCTGACATAAGGAGATGCTTTATGAGCGACGGTCCGCATAAAAGTCTGCCACTTCGTCCGAAATATAGGCGCGTTGCTGAGCGCGCCTATAAGCCTGCATTCTCGATCTCGGAAATCTGTGAGACAGCTGAAGCAGCGCTTATCGGCGATGCTCGAATGGAACTGCGAAGCGTCGTCCGGCAGCTGATTGACATTGTCTCAGGAGCTGACCTGTTCAGCCGAGATTCAACAGAAGTTCAGCGACAACTGAAAGAGCTTCGTGTCGATCCTGCTGTACATCCGCTTGCGGCGAGCACTGCTGAATGCACGGAAATGGCCGTGCGGCAGGGCCTCAGCGGTTATGCAGCCCTGGAGGACGGTGTTGCGACTGCTCTAAGCGAGCGGCTGAATGCCAATGGCCTCACCACAGAGGAACACTACCTGGCCGAACGCGGAAACGGCGCCAGCCGTGTTATCCGTGAACGGATGAGGAGTGTCAGTGCAACGATGGAAGAAAGTGGTACCTTTTTCCGAATCGCTCGGTCGATATTAGGGGATCGATCAGTCTTGGTCACGAGGCTTCCGGCGGCGCGCGGTGGTATCGACGATGGGGTGGCGCTGCGATGAAAATCCTCGAAGGAGAGTATCCGACGCTCAAAGTTGCGGTCACCGAAAAGGGTATGAAGGCGAGCCCAGATTTTCTGCCTGTAGAAATCGGTAAAACTATCGTTTTCAAGATGAAGCATCTGGACGATTATCGCACGAAGAACTGGGATAGCCGGATTTATGATGCGCTGACGCTGATTGCCGCTGTCGAGTTCTGCGATAAGGCCTGCAAGCGGCCAGCCTGGGGCTGGATGCGGCGCTTCGAGGTGATCTTGCCTGTCTTTGAGCAAGCTCACTGGGAGCATCCAGATAATGTCTCGGCTCTAGTTTCGGCACTGAAGTTGCTTACCGGCGATGAGTGGGTCTTCACTTTCATCCGGCGAACCAAGGACTCGGAGGAGGATGTAGGTCGACAGTCCCGTCTTGAGTTTGGGGACAGCAGCCGGATCGTCACGCCATTTAGCGATGGCCTCGATTCAAGGGCCGTCAGTGCGCTACTATCGGTTGGTGGTCGTTCTGATCGACTTATTCGGTTGCGCGTAGGCTCGAAGAAGGACGATCGTCCGCGCCGTGAAAATCGCAAGGTGCCATTCCTCAACATTCCTTTTAAAGTGAAGCCGGGACCTGGTGGGTTCAACGAGTCATCTGCTCGAACCAGAGGGTTCAAGTTCACGCTCTTGAGCGCCATTGCGGCCTATCTCTTGGGGACCCATGACGTTGTCATGCCGGAAAGCGGGCAGGGCGCACTCGGCCCCTCACTGGTCCAGACCAGTCACGGGTACGAAGACTACCGAAACCATCCGCGCTTCCTGACGAAAATGGAACGGTTTTTTGCAGCGCTGTTTGGTTACCAGGTGACCTATCGCTTGCCTCGGCTTTGGCGGACCAAAGGTGATACCCTTCGCGAATTCGCCGCTCTCGGTGGCGATGAGTCGGAATGGCTTCAGACGCGTTCGTGCTGGCAGCAAAACCGAAACTCGTCAGTCGATGGAAAATGGCGTCATTGCGGGATTTGTGCGGCATGCATGCTTCGCCGCCTAAGTTTTCACGCTGCCGAAGTCGAGGAGCCAAAGGATAGCTATATCTGGGAGAATCTAACCGCTTTGGATTTCAAATCAGGGGCCGCTGCAGGTTTCAACAAAATTACGGGCGCGATGGAGCAGTATGCGATTGCCGGCACTCTGCATCTTGATCATTTGGCAGATTTGCGCTCTTCACCCGTGCAACGGAAGCGCATGATCCGTCACGCATGGCAATTGTCAGAAGAGTTGGATATTTCCCCTCAGGACGCAGAGGGCGAGCTCTTCGGATTGCTTGACCGGCACGAATTGGAATGGAAGGCATTTATGAGGGATCTGGGACCGAAGTCATTCGTCGCTCAGTGGCTAACGTGATGGCCACGAGCACGATCAACGACAAGCTATCTCCAGAGGAACTGGGCGAGCGGATTCGCATCTCGCGCGAGGCAATGGGGCGAACCCAGGCCGAGACCGCAGAGGCGATCGGCGTCGCACGCACGACACTCGTTGCTATGGAGAAGGGCGCCAGGCGGATAAAAATCGGTGAGATTCAGTTAATTGCCCGATTCCTCGATACCAGCGTCAACGCCTTGGTACATAAAGAGGCGGTGCATGTAGAGTTGATGCCGAAGTTTCGCAGGCTCTCCGACAAGGAGGAAGCGCCAGTCGCCGCTGCTGCGGAGATGATGGCGCAACTTGTGAAGGCAGATGTCGAGCTCGAGGCGCTGCTTGGCGTCGAGCACGTCCGTAACCTTCCGCCGGAACGAAGAATCCTTGGCGGTGATGTTCGACAGCAAGCCGAGCAGCACGCGTTGGAGTTGAGACATTGGCTTGGCCTCGGTTTAGCGCCGATAGCTGATATCATGTCCTTGCTCGAGCTGCAGATGGGTGTGAGGGTCTATGCACGCGGACTCGCGGGAAAGATCTCCGGGTTATTTGCTTTTGATGAACAGGTTGGCGCCTGTATTCTGTTGAACGCGAGACATCCCCTCGATCGCCGCACCCAGACCGCAGCTCATGAATTGGGACATCTGGTTGCGACGCGAGGCGATGCGGAAGTTTACGATATCGACGAACTGGAAAGTTCACGCGAGGAGAAGTACGCAAACGCATTTGCCAGGGGCTTCCTTACCCCTGCGCAGGCTGTTCGACAAAAGTTTGAAGAAGTGACTGCCGGTGCAGCAAGCCTCACGCGCAGGCATGTGATTGTTCTCGCGCATTATTTTCACGTCTCGCGAGAGGCGTTGGTTCGTCGGTTGGAAGAACTTCAACTGACGAAAAGGGGTACTTGGGACTGGTTCGTCCAAAACGGCCACATTACGGATGAGCAGGCAAGGCAGGTGTTAGGTGATGCTGTCCAGACCGATCGGCTCAAGGACGACTCTGTGAGGCCAGTTCCTCTCAAAACCAGTCTTCTGGCATTCGAGGCAGCGCAACGAGGCCTCCTCAGCGAAGGCCAGATTAGCAGGTTGCTGCACTTGGACCGCATTCAAGTGCGTGACCTACTGATGAATGTCGGCGCGGAAGAAGGTGGGGCCAATGCGGCAACCTCTATTCTTCGTTGACCGGCACGTGAGTCTGGTGGCAGACACCAGTGTGATAATCAATCTGAACGCAACCGGCCTTGCGTCTGAGGTCTTGCGAACATTGAACGTCGTTCTTCTGGCCAGCACCGTCGTCAGGGGCGAGTTGATCGTCGACCGCAACAACGGTCGCCATGATGGTGGCTTAGCCGCTGATCTGGTTGCCAGCGGGCAGCTTGAATTTCGCGAGTTCGATGAACAAGGCGAAGATCTGTTTGAGGCTTTGGTTACAGGAAGTGCCGAAGCCACACTTGACGATGGTGAAGCTGCAACGCTTGCGCTTGCTATGTCGGCCGGGCTACCTGCAGCTATTGACGAGCGCAAAGCAAATCGGATTGCTGCCGAGCGATTTCCGGAAATGAGATTGCTATCGACTGCCGAACTCCTCAGTTCGGAGATACTTATTTCGTCGCTAGGCGTTGAGGCAGTAGCTACGGCTGTCTTTACCGCTCTACGTGACGCCAGAATGGCGGTTCCAGAGTTGCACCATCCGTGGGTTGCGGATTTGCTCGGGGAGAAAATTTCAGAGTGTAGAAGCCTTCCCGCCTCTTTACGCCAACGATCGTAACGTAAGAAATTTCTGGCAAGTCACCTCGATCACAAATCGAACCCTAGCTGGATTTGATTGCCATCATCAGTGCCGGCGCGGATTGTCAGTGAAGAGAGTGTCACACCAAGCAGCCGAACGGATCGTTTAAACGGGTATATGCTGGCGAGCAGTCCGGAAGCAGCCTCTAATATCTCGTTGCAACTAGCGAAACAGAACGGACCAGTTTTACTACGTGTCGACTGAGTGAAATCGCCATATTTGATCTTCACGGTCACCGTCTTTCCTCTGAAACCCTTCACCTCGCAGTAGCTCCACACTTTCTCTGCCAACGGCTTTAATTCGCTGGTCGCTAGACGGAGGTCATCTATATCCTCGACGAACGTGTCTTCTGCGCCGATTGATTTTCGCGGTCGGTTAGGACAAACCTCTCGCTCGTCAATCCCTCGCGCTATTCCATAAAAATGCGGCCCGGACTTACCAAAATTCTGTGTGAGAAATTGAAGCGACTGCGCCTTCAGATCCGCGCCGGTTTCGATGCCAAGCCGATGCATTTTCTCCGCGGTTGCCGGCCCGACACCATGGAATTTCTTCACCGGGAGCCCTTCGACGAAAGCCGACCCACTCTTAGGCGTGATCACTGCCTGACCGTTTGGCTTATTGAGGTCCGACGCCATCTTCGCAAGGAACTTATTATAGGAGATGCCAGCTGAAGCATTTAGCCCGGTCGCGGCTTTAATCTTCGCTCGAATCTCTGATGCAATCTCGGTGGCGATTGGCATGTTCTTCAAGTTCTCAGTGACATCGAGGTACGCTTCGTCGAGAGACAGTGGCTCAATGAGCGTCGTGTACTCAGCGAAGATTTCTCGGATTTGAAGCGAGATTGCACGATAGATATCAAAGCGTGGTTTTACGAAAATGAGGTCTGGGCATTTGCGAGCGGCGATCACCGAAGGCATGGCGGAGTGGATGCCTAACTTTCGTGCCTCATAACTCGCAGCCGCGACGACCCCTCGCGCGGCTGGACCACCCACGGCGATGGGTTTGCCACGTAGCTCCGGATGGTCTCGCTGCTCAACTGAAGCGTAGAACGCATCCATGTCGACATGAACGATCTTGCGCATTTTCTGCGAGACACCCTGGGCCACGAAAATCGCTCCTGCATCAATAGAACAAAACAGGAACATAATCTATTTCTTATGTCGATTCAATCAGCTGATCGGTTGGGTCATGCAGCTTGTGTGTTGGTCGCAGGTTCAGATCCCATCAAGAGCAAAAAACTATTTTGGAATAGCGAGGTTGATGGTTCCTTTTAGGTGACGCTGAATTTTTCAATTGTTGCAGATTACGTTCGCCTGGAAAAGATTGACGATTTTGGCCCGTTGAAAATCTCAACGGTCTGTGTCGTATTCCCGTTGTCCGGCTTGCGAAAATAGGTTGACTATACTAGATTTGAGGAAATGTTATAGGGCGCCTCAAATGAAGCAAATCGACCTCATGTTCCGGACGATGGTCGCGGAGTTACAGCAACGGACTTTTGATGCGCAGTGGTCGGCCGATTTCCCCCCAACTGGTCGCTTTGTCTCGGTCAAGGTCGACAACCGCTCATACTGGTATTTCGACCAACCGGATGGCAAAGGTGGTCAAAAGCGCCGCTATGTCGGCCCTGCTGATGATCACGAGATCACAACCCGGGTTGAAGCCTTCAGGGGCGAAAAGGACGATTACCAGAACCGGCGAAAGATAGTGGCGGCACTGACGCGCGAAGCGGGTCTAATTGCTCCGGATCGCTTCACAGGCACAGTTGTTGAGGCGTTGGCATCGGCTGGGTTATTCCGGCTCCGTGGTGTCCTCGTCGGCACAGTCGCGTTCCAATGTTATGCGGCCCATCTCGGTATCCGCCTGCCTATGGCTGCGATCCTGACAGGTGACGCGGATCTGGCTCAAGATTACGCGATCTCGAGCGAGGTCGAAGATTCAATTCCGCCGATTGTCGCTCTCCTTCAGTCCATCGATCCGTCATTCCGGGCCGTACCTCATGTTTCTGGCTCCCCTCGCTCCAATGCTTTCCGCAACTCGACCGGTTACCGAGTAGAGTTCCTGACGACAAACCGGGGATCGGAAGATTACGCGGATCAACCGGCGCAAATGCCGGCTCTCGGCGGAGCGTCTGCCGAACCTCTGCGATATATGGACTTCCTCATCCGTGATCCGGTGCGAACGATCTTGCTGCATGGTGCCGGTGTCTCGGTCGTGGTGCCCGATCCATCACGGTTCGCCGTTCACAAACTGATCGTGGCCGGCCGGCGTCAAGATGATGCCGGTGGCAGGGCAAAGAAAGAAAAGGACTTGCGTCAGGCCGGAATGCTGTTCGAGGCATTGCAAGAAACCGGAACTGGCCGCGATCTGGCAGATGCTCTTCGCGAAGCATGGGGCAGGGGCCCATCTTGGAGAAGCGCTATCACAGCGGGCGTTGATGCCGTCCAGAAGCAATATCAACCGGCCATCCATCGCACGTTCGGCATTTTACCGGCTGATGAAATAGAAAAGTCCCGAGTCCTCGTACGGGAAAAGAACGCTTGATAAGAAAGTAGATATCCAATCTAACAAAGGAAATAAATTGGATCTGGATTATTCAGTCGGGGTGCTTGGGTTCGAATCTCATCAAGAGACCGGAATTGCTATCCGCTACCAGGAATGATCGGATACGATTTTACAGCTTCGCCACCGCTTCTGCTTCTGCCTGCGTCAACTAAGACGGGTAGTCTTGTACACTCGCTACCTGCTTGGGCCACGCTGGACTCCTGCAGTCGGAGATCTCCGAGAGACAGGCCCGGTCCATCCGCTACCAGCTCAGCATCGCCAAATTGCCTTTGGCAAAAGACATCGACGGCTTCGACTTCGCCGACACGCCCGTCAATGAATCTCGGCTGCTCTTTCGCTCTAGGGCGACAGGATGTTTCGTTTATCGCCCGCAGCGGTGCGGTAATCCCCCCGCCGAATAACGGGCTTCAAAAGTAGAATTTTCTCGGGCTTAATGATCGAGGAGATTTTGATGAAGACGAGCAGATTCAGCGAACCACAAATCCTTGCCATTTTGCGCCAAGCCG
>JAESGI010000310.1_pt1 | contig 20110 bp, 17 predicted proteins | sample 9269671 | NCBI WGS metagenome assembly JAESGI01 (sample SAMN14515641, study PRJNA621666) | algae metagenome | isolation source: Nostoc indistinguendum CM1-VF10 and co-occurring heterotrophs from gravelly... | place: USA: Clark Mountains, San Bernardino, California | collected 1998-06-05 | reverse complement strand
CCAACACAATAGCGACCGCAGGCAGTAGCCCCGCTCTTCCTGTAGCTATTACTAAATACTTAGCCAAGCAATAGGAAGTAACACCCCAGCCGCAAGACTCAATACCTTTGAGAACAGCGCGACTACGGTTAAGCTTTTCAATTTCCTTGGCTTTAAATCTTTTAATAGCTTCTTGTTCATCTTGGGTAAATGGAGTATCAGGATAATCTTGATAGAAGCGTGATTGTTCGGTGTCCCCGTCTTGCAATTCGGTGTCAAGTTCATCTAACATTGTTGTCATCATTAATATTGACTTCCCCTACTAATCGCTAACGCGAGTAGGGGATGCAGGCTATGTTGACTACTCGAAAATCGTAGAAACAGCAGTGCGGAAGGCTTGCACTAATTTGTTAGTCGTGAATGACTTACGAGGTACTAAATCAAGGTCTGAACCTTCGCCATAAGTCAATAGATGTTTTGCCTTTTCCGTTTCATAAGTCCTATCAGCGTCTAGCTGTGCCTTCACGGGTCGCGCTAACTGCGATTTAGCAGATGCTAAATGGTCAACCTTACTCATGTGATAGTCGATGTAAGCCTTGAGCTTAACTAGGTCGATGCTTTCTCTGTAGCGCTGATTCTCTAGTGTGCGGTCGCTGGACAGCTTCAATCCGATTTCTGAGCGTTCGTGACCATACTTTAAATTTGCGATCGTTAAATCAGCAGATGTCTTGTCGAGAGCAATACCAGATGCGCCAGCTTGCTTGTAAATCTCAGCAAGTCCTTTGTTGTACTCCTCAGTGCCCTTGATAAACGCTGACAGGTTATCTGTGATGTAGGGCATGATGGTTAAGATGCGCTCACCTTCGTTACCCATTTCCCCTACTTTGGTCAATGCTGCATCGTCACCATTGATGCAACCCATGATTAAGCTGTCTGCAACGCCTAATTTCTCAGCCCTTGCCTTCAGCTTTTTACCATGCTTGCCGACTAGATTCTTGATATGCTTCACGTTTTTGACTCCTGTATGTGCAACATTCCGTCATAAACCATTGAGAGAGGGGAACCGCGAGTGCAATTAGTAACGGTATCCCCGCAAGCCCAATCAACAAATGTTTGTAAGTGAGCTTGTTTGCTCCTTTAATCGATAATTCCGGCGAAAGATAACGCGAGGTCTGCAAACTGGCTTTTGTAGTCGAGGGCGGTGGCCTCCATCGCTTGCTTGATTTGGGTCAGTTCACTGCCTGCAACATCATCCATCTCTGCCAGTGTCTGCCTGATTTCGTCGGCTTTGCGTCGGATTTTTGATACTTCTTGATTCTTGAATTCTCTTGCAAAGTGGACGAGGGCATTAAAAATCGCCTCGTTTAACTCCTTTCTAGATGCGAAGGTGGAAGCAATAGACACTGTAATCTGTTTCACATCCGCCGCTTTGAGTTCAATCCCCGCGCCCTGTGCAATATCTGTAACGAGGGCTTGCTTTTCAAGGTCACTCAGCACAATCTGATTTTCTGGCTCTTGCACGGTCAGCGCCCCTGTTTGAAGATCAGTCTCTTGCTGTTCTTCTTCTGCCTCTACTGTCAAGGTTTCTTCAACGGGTTCATCAGTTACAGATAATTGGCTTGTCGCTTTAACTTTGAGATAGTCAACGGCTTGACTCAATTGCTCTTTGGTGGGATTGTCAAGGTCATCGCACTCGACAGCAAGGGCAGCCGTTGTGTAATCATCTTTAGTAAATCCTTGATAACCCTGTTTGTACAAACGAGCGCGGACGTTATTAGTAAATTTGTCAGACATGATGATTGCTCCTTAGAGGGCTAGTGTTAAAACTGAGATCGTTGCAGATTTCACGGGTTGCGTTCGTCTGTTGATTGCCCATTTAGCAGCAACAAACGCAACAAGCGCTAAATCTTTGCTGTGGTAAATATTTTCAGCGCTGAAAGATAGTCCGGCTTTCTCAAACCAGTAGTAACGAGTGCTGCGTGGTACATCGTCAAGATTGATTTTTAAATAGTCTGCCAGCGCAACTAAAAAGCTCTTGCCGTTGTAGCTAGCGTCTAACTCATAGAAGTGCTTGAAAACTTGCCAACGCTCATTAAATCCTTTGCTAGCAGGGGTTAACGCACCGTAGCGCCGCCGAATTCCTGCAAATGTCTCAACTATTTTTTGAGCCGAAGCTGATTCCACATCTAAGCTAAAACGCTGTTTGAGGAAAGCTACTACTCGATACCAAGTGATATCTGAAATTTCTTTACCCATCTCGCGCTGATAAATCTGTTTCAGGTGGCGATACTTAGCTGAATATACTTTTGTTGTCACACTACCTCCGTACTACTATTTAAGTTGGTCAAAAATTAACTGGACATCCGGTTATGCCAAGGTATTTGATATAGCCCTGAGTCTGATTCGAGGTATTTGATATAGCCCTGAGTCTGACGACTATCAATAACCTTGGATTCAAGACTTTGGACGGACTTTAATAGCCAAAATTTATCGGCTATAACCACGTAATAACAAGGTTTGTCAGCTTTTAAGACATACTGACACTTTCTCGTTTACCCCCATGAATACGCCCCAGTCAGCCTAGTAAGAGGATTCATGTATGGGAAAAATTTCTCGCTCCGAGTTAGAACAAACTCAGCTGTATTGAGTTCAAAGTTTATCTCTGCTGTGTGCTGTTTATATAAGCTCGGCACTTCGTAGCAGCGTCTTAGCACCTTGTCACGATTGAGCTTTAAGTCAGCACTCTTAGACTGACGCGGTAAAGGACGGAAATAATACTGTGTGTATCTGATACTGTCACTGCTTGTTAAATATCTGTACAGCGTTCCATTAATCCAGTAAGTCTTGCTCTGGCTCAACAGCGTGACGCATCCTACAAGCTCTTTATCAATCATCATTTTTATCTCCAGCAACACACGCAGCCATCAAGCTTGCACCCAGGAAGACCGCGATTGATGCGATGGCACTTCCTTCAAAAATAAGAGCGTTGTAGATCCATGTGGGTTGATATTCCTCGCCTCTACTTTCCTCAATCCGGTCAAACCCGTGACAAAAGATAGAACCAACTACCATAAAACTAGTAGTTACCAAGCTCACAATTGCTACTGATGACGCTCCATTAAGTATGAATAAGTTAATCTTTTCACGCCAAGTTTTCACACGGCGAATGTGCATTACTGGCTTCTGTTCTAGATATGAATGCCACTCAGAATCAGTAAAATTTGTGGGCTTGTAATCATAAGGAACGTGAAAATCAAGTAGTTCGCCTACTGCTTGGATTGCGTCGCCTAGCATCACATCTGGGGAGTATTCTAGTTGTCCAAATTCCTTAGAATCTCGGATTTCTCTGAGCCAGCGATCTATTGCTTCTAACCTTCGTAATTGATTTTGATTAAGCATTACTTTCTCAAAAGGTAGTTCGTTGATTGCTTCTATCGGTGGTGGGTAGCTTACAATCTGCTAATTGGTTCATCAAAAGTGAAATCTTCTGCTGGTAAAGATATTTGCGTAACTACTGTGGGCACTGATTTTGCCAAAGAATCGCGTTCATCTATATCAAAGGCTGGTAAAACTTCCCAAGTAGCTTCTAAATGCCTGCCGTACCTGGAAAACATCACATTAATTAGCTCTGTTAAACTTGCTAATTTGGTAGTTTTCAAAAGATGTTCGCCCTTTTCCAGCGCCGCACCCCTAATCACAACTCGCGCTTGAGCCATATTTTTGAGTCCTTAAGTAAGACATTTGCAGACATAACTGTGAGCATGGTTGCAATCAGATGCCCATGCCAAAAAACAAGATTGGACGCAATTGGATTGTTTTTGGTCTTCTAAAAAATTTGCAGACTTTCTGCGTCTTATAAGTTACTATATCACTATATCGCAATGTCGCAACATAGATACAAAAAAAATCTAAAGGAGGCATGGAATAATGGAGCAGGAGTTGCTACATCAGCACATTGCTACTGTGACAGATAAGAAAAAAGATCCTAACTACGGCTTGGTAAGAGGGTTGGTACCACAAGACCTACTCAAAAAATTCAAAATTTATTGTGTAGAAAATGGTGTGGATAACAGTCAGGGGCTGGAGAACCTATTGCGCGAGTATTTCGAGTGGAAAGACCAGGAAGGCAAGGAGGATAAATGAACACTGACATCAACCCGCTTTTAGTGCCATCCCTGCGATTACTAAAGCGATCGCCTCAGCCCAACTGTCCCCCTATTTCCTTTCTAAAGGAAATAGGGGACTGCAAAATAATGACTCTTAGGCATTCAGTCAACGCTGAACAACCTTGTATTTACAAAACCTATCAAACCAAGCTTTCAACCGGAGGCAGCAAATCTGGCTCAAACAACGGCTTGAAATAGCTGACACACATAATTGGCACAGAAAACTTTCCCTTGCTGGCGTTAAATGGCGGCTGACTGATGCACCAATCGATGAAATTCGCCTGCTGTTACCTGTACAGTCCTAGCAGATAAATTCGATTCAATTAGAGTTATCTTATGGCAGCAAATGATTTAAATTCGCAACTTCCATTAACCGTAAATCTCAACTTGATTAATCAAGAAGGTCAGGAAAACATTGACCTCAGTAAATTAATCATAGAAATTGATTCAACTTTATTTCCTAACCAGGAACAATTTATAAAAGCTTTACGCAGTCATTTATTACAGTCTTTCAAAGAAGTTCCTGTAACAACTTCCATCAATCTGAGAAAAATAGAAAACAATTCTTTTGAAAATGCCGAGGATGAATTATATCCTCCGGCTACCAAATCCCAAACGGAGAAATGTAAAAATAGTAGTCAGGAAAACAGAAGTTATTTTGAAACTCCAGCTAATTCCATCCCAAATACTTCAATCACAGTTAGACAATCAAAATTATTTAAGTCCCAAGACTTTGAAGCTATTCCAACAGCAGCACTTATGTTTTCCAGTATTGACTCTCAAATCAAAAAAGAATTGTGGAAGCAAAATGAAGATGGAATAGCCTACTTACAACATAGAGCTAAGGGCGATTCTCAAAACTTCATTGAGCATTATATTGCCAACCCCGGTGATATTTCCATGCTCCCTTGGGATGAAGCACTGCAAATCATTGATAAATTTGGGTTTAACAGCGCAAAACTGCACTTAATCTTTGCTGCCTATGCAATGAAACAGGAAAGACCGTGGGAAAGCTTATTTATTCTCAATGCCAGCGACTTGATAAAAGATATGGGTTGGGATCAGCGAACTGATTTACCCAAACATAAAAAACTCTCAGAAATAGCCAAAACTGCGTTTGCATTAGATTGTTTATTAGTTAAAGCAGTATGGATAGAAGGTAGGAACAAAAAAGGTGGAATAAATGCTAGTACCCCTATAGGTCGAATGTGGAACATTACAGTTGTGCCCTATGGTCAGATAAATTTACAAGGGAAAATAGAAGAGCCTAATGAAGTTCAGTTAATTATTCAACCCGGTGCTTGGACTCAACATTTTTTGAACCGAGCCGGAGCCAAATCACGGGACGCTTTATATCAGTTTGGCTACTTAGCCCAGCAAGTTTTGAAAATTGACCCATACCATGATGAACTCGCGCTAAGGCTGGCTATATATCTAACATTGGATAGTCGGATTCGCCTTGATGGAAATTACAAAGTACAGGAGCTATTAGAAATTACATTCGCTAAACCGATTATAGATAAAGCCCAGTTAGACTTTCGCCGAGCGTATGACCTAAAGCAGCACTGGGATAGTGCCATAAAGCTACTGCTCAAGCTGAGATGGCAGATTGTGTTTGACCCGGAAACGTACCCTGAATGGCTAAAACCAGACTGCAAGGACAAGAAGCCTAAAGGCTACCTGAACAAGTTGCTGGATGCCAAACTCACCATCAAACCCCCAGCCCCTATCCCAGAATTGATAGCATCCAAGGCTAAATCTAAAATAGAACAATTACAATCCAAAGTTCAACCTAAGATAGAACAGTTACAGCCCAAAGCCAAGCCAAAACAGCTACAACACATCAGCTTGACTGGCAGCCAAGTTAAAGAAGCACGTATTGCCAAAGGTTGGACACAGACTCAGCTGGCTGGTTTTCTTGGGGTGTCCCAAAAACTCATCTCCCTGATTGAAAAAGGCGAACGCACCATCAGCCTAGCTCACACTAACAAGATCCGAAAACTTCTTGACATCTAATTTTGAGTATTAATGCTTAACGCTTCCTCGCAGCCAGCCACTTATTACCTGTGGTTGGCTATTTTTATATTCTTGCTTTGTTCTAAAAAAAATCACCAAGCAAAATAGGCTTAAAAGCCTTACTCCATAAAGTTTCCAGCTTTAGAACAAAGACTCTAGAATCCCCGGATGAAAACTCTAGAATCCCCGGATGAAAACTCTAGAATCCCCGGATAATCTATTTTTAAAACCCTTACTGAGTAAGGGTTTCAGCTTTTTAGAACAGCCCTGATTAATTAGATTAATTAGATCAGTTTTGCCTAGTGGTTTTGGCCAATCTGGCATTATTTCTTGGTGTCCAAAAATATCAAAAACTTTTTGGCTACTGAAAACCTTAAGCTGCCCTCAAACCTTACTTCCCACAATAAGCATCCTGGCTTGTACCAACAGAGGGGGTAATGGCTGATAAGCGGCGGTTTCCTAGAAGGAGTGACTAATAAATGACAAACCCCGTAGTTGAGAGCAGAAGAACGGCGCTATCAGGGAAAAAATCTATTTACGATAGCGCTTTTTTACCCCCAGTCATACCTAGTAATAAAATCAAGTTTGCGTTTAACGCCACTGGCAGAAATAAAGACTGGGACTTTAAGAAACTTGCCGCCAACTTTCAAGATACAGAAGGCACTCTAGAAGATGTGCAGCACCACATTAAAGCAGGTCACGCCATCTGTGCTGGCTTGCTGGGTGGTAAATGGCGGAGTAAAGCTAACGTTATCGGTTCTCAATGGCTACTACTCGACATCGATAATTCTGATGTTGCCCGTGATGAGGATGGCAAGCCAATTAAGGATGAAAACGGCAATTCCATCAAGGTTTACGATCCGCAACTAACCATCTCAGAAGCCCTAGCCCATTCCTTCATTCAAAAGCACTGCGCTTTAATGTACACCACTGCCAGTCATAAACCAGACTGGCATAAATTCCGGTTGATTTTCCCTTTACCACAATATGTTGAAGGTGCTGATACTGTAGAAGCTTGTACGCGCTTCCTCATGCAGCAGTTGCCCCATGACCCAGCCTGTAAAGATGCTTCGCGTGTATTCTATGGCAGCACAGAGGCAGAATTCCCCCTGGTCAACCCTGAAGCCACTTTACCAGCAGAATGGATAAGTGAGGCGATTGCGATCGCACAACAGGAGCGTGTTGAGTATCAGCGACGAATTCAAGAAATTGAATCACGGCGTAAAGAGTGGCGTGAGATTTCCCTCGCTGAAGGCTGGGATATTGACCAGCTAATCCAGAACGCGCTTTCATTCATCCCACCGCGCACCCCAGGAAGCGGCAACTATGACGAATGCCGTCAGGTGTTGATGGCACTGGTTAATCACTATGGGGCATCAGAAGCGGAAATTATAGCCGAGCAATGGTCGCCCAGCATCAAAGGCTCAACTTGGAACATTCACGCTAAGATTCGCAGTTTTCGGCGTGGGGGGATTACGATCGGAACACTGTTTCACATTGCAAAACAGTATGGTTTTCGCTTCCCGCAACGGCAGTATGAACCCAACCTCGGCAACAAAGGAATAATTAGCCGTGAACAATGGGAACTTGGGCGAGTCAGAGAGGACTTGAGCAGCTTCCAAAATTTATTAAAGCAAGCGATCAGCTACGCTGGGGCGCAGCCCATCGCTCCATTTAGTTCGATATTTAAAGGATTTAAAGCCCCACCAACACCAAAGCTCTTACCCGAAATTGACACGCCTTCGCCCAATGTAATTATTTACAAGCCCGGCAATATCCCTTTTAGAACTGAAGTTACAGGGAATATCTCTATCTCTTGCCAGCCAGAAGAACATATTACCGCTTGGGTGGAAGCTGTTTCTAAAGGGTGGACACAAATCTTAGATAATTCTCACCCAGGACTAGGTAAGTCTTACAACGCGGGGCAACTGACGGCGGGGCTATTCGGTGTTGATAAACTAATTTACCAGGATGCCAACCACAGAAACCCATCCACACTGCCCATTGAGACGAATTTTGTTGACTTACCAGTGCGGCACAACGGCTTTAAACTAGACCCCACCCGCAAAACTCCTACAGGTGAGGACTTTAAACTGTGGACTAAAGCGGGTGAAACTGCCGACACTGACGGCAATTGTCACAGAACTTACTTATTTAACGCATTTCGTAACAAGAATTTTAGCAGCCTTGATTTTGAAGAGAGCGGCATCAGCCCCATCTGTGGCGGTTGTTCCCTTAAAAATCAGTGCCGTTTTGCCAGTGGTGATGGTTTTGGCTTCCGCTTTCAAAAACGCAGTGCAATTCAAAATTATTCCGAACTCAGAGCGCACCCCGACTCTACACCAGTCACCTTAACTAATGCTGCTGACCAAACTTTCACTGTTGGGCGGTTATGGGAAGAAGCTGGTACACTCATCAAGCCCGTGCGTAATGTTGATGTGAACCGAGGCGATTTTGAAACTACTGTCGGCAAACTGCTACTGTTAGAACCAAATCTTCTATCACAGCTGCAACCTGCACTCTTAGTTTTACACGAACTGTTTACTCAGCACCTTTTGCCCACTGACCGCTACGGGTTTGATGATGCCAGCATCCGTGCGCTGCTGCCGGCTTTCCCCACAGGCTTAGATATCGAAGCGATTCAGCAAACTGTAGAACCTGATTTGACTTTCTTAGAAGACTTGGACTCAATTGATATTACCCAAGATAAACAACTCAAAAAAAGCTCTGCGGCTCGTTATGCTGCCAAAAAGGTAGTTAAAGACAGCGCACGAACAGCCGGGAGAGAGTTTCTTGACTTGCCTAATTACTGGTTGCCTGACTTTCTCGAAGCTTGGAAGGGTAACGGTAGTTTCCAATCTCAATGGGGTGTACTCAGCATTTACCGCCGAAACCCCAAACATACTGAATTGGCCCACTCTGCAAAATTTAATATTTACCTTGATGCCACTTTCAAATCCCAGGATTTGAAATTGAAACTGGGCATCAGTGACCCTGTATTAATTATTGAGCAACAACGCCCAGACTACGACAATTTAAAAGTCGTCAACGTTACTGGGCTGGGTAAACTGCCCAAAAATCGCTCCCTTCCACTTAGCGCTCGTGTTAACGCCCTCAAAGAAACCTTAAAAAAACTCTGCCCCACTCTTGGGATTATCGATTGGAAACAGATTGCAACCCAAGCCGAGGGCCACACAGAATACGGTCACTTTGTCGATGGGCGTGGTGTTAATAGGTTTAGTGAGTGTGATGCGATCGCTAGTTTTGGCATTCCCTACCAAAACATCGGTGTTTTAGCCGCACAATATCAGGTGATGACTGGTGAACCAGTCAACCTGGAAGATAAAAACAGCACTTTCCAAAAGTATCTCACAGACCTGATCCGTGCAGAAATCATCCAAGAGATTGGGCGATTACGCGCTCATCGTCGCTCCAATGTGGAGCTAACATTCTACTTCTGCGCTGACTATGACCTTAGTTTCCTTTTAAATGAATTACCAGGAGTGAAATTAGAGAGCGTTGATGCTTTCCAACTCTGCCCAGAAGCGGGTAACGCCAGTGAGCAAACAGGCCACGCTATAGTCAATGCCCTAACCCAACTTTGGCAGTCACACCAGAAAATTACCCAACCAGCGATCGCCAACATTGCTGAAATCTCCCAAGCTTGGGTGAGCCGATTTACCCAACGCTGGGGGGGTTGGCAGCACTTTAAAAAATTATTACTCTTGCTATTAGATAGTCTTAATAGCGGTAGTAATAAAAATTTGGCTGACTTAGACGATGATGAAAAGTGGCTAGCCCGTACATACTTCCCGATGTTGATTGCTGAATCGGAGTCATCACCAGATCACCTATTAGAGGGGGTGGCGGAAGTTGCTGAAGTTTTTAGTACTAGGGCGATGCGGCGAGTTTTACACAGATGTAGCCCGGCTGTTAGGGCTTCACTGCTGATGACTTTCGTGAGTTGTCTGCCCACCGAAATTTACTCAATTTCATTTTCTCCACTCTCTGCATCACTCGTAGAACCTGCGCTATCACCTTGAACAGTCATAAGAACTGATTCCAGACGATAACCAGCTTCCCGAATGTAATATCCAGCTGCACCCACGTCTTCAAACACGCTATCAAATTGGGGATGAGTTGACGGAAAAATCTTTCTCAGGCGTGAGCTGATTCCTGAGAGTTCTTGCTGAATTGCGATTAGTTCTTGAGTATCATCGTCCATGACTTATTTACCACAAAGATAGCTGCCCCGGTGAAACATTTGATTTCCCTCCCCTGTGGTATAAAAGGTGACAAGCACTACAAAGAGCTATAAGGTTGCCTCTGTGGTTATTTGCCGGATTTCTGTCCCAATGATGAACCTGTAAAGTGTACACTCTGCGTTTTGAGCGTGTTAGATGTGGTGTTTTTTGACCAGGGGCTATGCAGTGTAACCCGCACTTTTGACAACGCCACTGGGCTTGTTGCTTAACGGCCGTGGCAATTTCTGACCAATTATCTGGGTATAGAGAATAGGTGAACGTCATCAGTCTAATTAAACTAAAGCTTTGAGAATTGTAATGCTTCTAGCAGTACGAAAGCTTAACCAAACTGTAACCGCCTCCCTTGCTAATATTTGTCAGGAATGCGTGAGCCGATTTACCCAACGCTCTTGGGGCTTTTGCAATGCGAAAAAATTATTACTCCTGCTATTAGATAATCTTAATAGCGGTAGTAATAAAAATTTGGCTGCTCTACATTGAATACAGCGACTAGAGTACTTAGCGTCCGGGCGGTAAATGTTCAGAATGAGCAACACAAGAGGTATAAAGCCATGAATTTTTTCTCCTCAAAGAAGCAATCATCGCTGGCTATAGTAGGAGCATTGATGATCACTCTGGGAGTAGAGCGAAGTGCTGTGGGTGCTACATTCAACCCTGCTCCTCTTTTTGAGAGTGCAGTCAGTTACTCTACGAACATTCCTAGAACTGACGGTGGTGTAGATAGCACTGATATTTACTATCCAGTTTTATCTAGTACACAGACTCAGCAGAATTCATTGCCGATTGCGTTGTTATTGCAGGGGGCGCTGGTTGACAAATCAGATTACTCAACATTTGCTAACACAGTGGCACGTTATGGCTTTGTCGTTGTAGTGCCTAACCACTTGAGAACAGCAATCAGTCCAATGGGTGCGGTTACAGGATTAATTGCTGAACAACAGCAAGTAAATGATGTTCTAACTTACATACAAACTGAGAAGTCTACACCTTCATCACCTATTGCTAATTCACTTGACCCTAGTACCTTAGTCTTACTAGGACACTCATTTGGTGGAGCAGCAGGAATAGCGGCGATTCAAGGTCAATGTTTTCCTACCTTATGCACTGGGAATTTTACTCGACCCAAAGAATTGAAAGCTGGTGTATTTTATGGCACTAACTTCAGGATTGGCCAAAGTAGTGGAGGGCTTCCGATTATTGACAATGATGGCATACCCATTGCTCTAGTACAGGGTAATCGAGATGGTGTGGCAAATCCCGCTAATGCTCAAGAAACATACGCAGGCATTCAAGACCCTCCCAAGGCTTTTATCACCATCCCTGGTGCTAACCACTATGGCATTACCAATGAAGACAATCTCATACGTGAAACTGTTAGACCAACCATAAACCAAGATGTGGCAATTGAAACCATTGCCCGTTGGAGTGCGCTGTTCTTACGAGGAACTGCACTCAACGACAAAAATGCACTTGATTATGTTTTCAACACAGGTGATGCTTTGGATCAAAATGTAACTGTGGAGAGCGTTGTCAAACCTATACCTGAATACACTTCTGTAGTTAGTTTGTTAGGATTAGGCGTGATAGGTGCAAGCTCACTCAATCGCAAAAAGCAAAAACTAGTTAAAAATAAAGTCTTAAAGTTTTAGAATTGCTATGAAAGTTTAAAGCCTAAAACCTCGTTGCTGTCATTTTTTGGGTTTTTATAAATCTTCGTCTTTGTAAAGTTTGCTTTGTGGCTCTGATTTCTCCGATTACTCCTGTGAGAAAGGCTGTTAACTTTTACTCTTGCCCTTCTTACTGTTTACAGGTGTTTCTCCAGCTTTGCTGCTGGCTTTTTCTTCTTGCTGAGTTTCAGTAGCCTCTTGACCTGACGTACTACTGCCGTTATCAGATGCCTGATCACGGCGACGACTGCTTTTCTTCAACTCACCGATTAAATATTTGATTCTGCTACCAGTCAAATTAATCCCCAGACCCTTCAGCATCTCCGATACTTCATCGTAAGTGTAGCCGTACTTGTTAGAGGTCAGTTTCTCGATATATCGCCTCATCTTGCGAACAGCTTCTCTGTCCGATACATCTTCTCGTTCTTTTGGCTTTTGCTCCTTCAGCAGATTGATGGCCTTATCAATCTTCTCTTTCGTGATTACTTCTGAATTCTGATGCTCACTCATGGTTATCTCATGAATACCGATTAACTGATAATTATCGGCTATTTGAAATAATTTGTACCAAGAGAGTTTTCAAAATGCTAAAAAAATCGGCTATTGCGGCTACGCCGAATTACCTTTTTGTACTACGGCTACGCCAAACTCTTTTTTAGTGTGGCAGCTTCGCTGGTAGTCTTATTCAAGCTAATGCTAAAAAATCTGGCTATTACAGCTACGCTGAATCTAGACTTTTACTTAAAACAGCTACGCTGAATTATCTTTTCGTATTACGGCTACGCCGAACTATTATTTTGTGTGACAGCTTCGCTGAATCAGAGAATTTTCATATAGAGGCTACGCCGTTTTTATCGACTCTATTGTGGCTACGCCGAACCAGAATTTACCGACTGCTTGATTTTATCAAACTCCGGCTACGTCGTTGATATATCCCTCTGTAAGTTGTAGGATGGTCAGCATCACGGCTACGCCGTTGTACTCCCGCCTTCAGCCCCCTACTGTGCCCTCTGTACATACGTAGCAAACGACACCTCGCATACCCCCGTATTTGGGCTTGAAGCAAGCCATGCCTAGCACTGCGTGCTGTCGTCGCTACGCTCGACTCGGCAGGCTTGCCAAAGGGGGAAGTGTCCCGCCTTTGGAAACCCCCTCAAAAACTGCATCAACTTTTGTTTGACTTATGCCCAAAGCTTCTTCTCAGTCACTCGTCCGTACCAAAATGTTGCAAGTGCGATTTAGCCCAATTGAATACGAGATGATTCGCTCCAAAGCGGAAGATACGAGCATGAGTTTGGCAGAATTAACAAGACGCTGTATATTACTGCGACCAATCCCACCACCACCGCCGCGACTGGGCAGAGTTACAGTGGATACATACCTGGAACTGTCGCGCATCGGCAACAACATCAACCAACTGGCTAAAGCCACCAATACCGCCATTAAAATGCAGTTGCCACCCCCAGCATCACCAGAACTTCTACAAGAGTTATTAGAACTGCTACGATACTGCCAACAGGAAATAGCCAATACCTTCATCGAAGAATCGGACGAGGAAACAGATGATTGGCAACCAGACTAAAGGGCGAGGATTCCGAGGACTGCTGAATTATTTGGAGTCTCAGAAAGATGCCAAACTCATTGGTGGTAACATGGGTGGCAATAACGCCCGTGCCCTGGCCAGAGAATTCAAAATCTCTCGTCAATTAAACCTAGAAGCTGACCGAGTAGTGTATCACGCATCATTATCACTACCAGAAAACGAGCGACTAGACGAACCAACCTGGAACGAACTTGCTAACCGCTATCTCGAAGAGATGGGCTTTGACAGTAACCAGTACGTTGTTTACAGACATAGCAACACAGAGCATGACCATATCCATATCTGCGCCAGCCGCATTCGGTTAGATAACGGGAAGATTGTACATGATAGCTGGGATTACAAGCGTAGCGAAACTATTATCCGGCAGCTAGAACGAGATTATGGCTTACAAGCAACTCAAAGTAGCCACGAGAAATTATCGCGTAATCCTAGTATTGGACAACAAAAGCGGCTAGAAAGAGAATACTCTGAATATATCAACGGTGAGCGCCCGACACCACAAGAGCGCCCCATTAAGCAACAACTCCAGGAATTAATCGACCGCGCTACAATAGATAAACTAACTATGCCCCAACTGGTTGAGCGGTTGCAATTACAAGGTATAGAAGTTCGTCACGGATTAACGCGCAACGGTAAAAGTAAGGGCATTTCGTACTCGTGGAATAACCAGAAATTTAGCGGTACATCTTTGGGGCCTGCCTACACATTCCCAGGTTTACAAAAACATAAGGGGATTGACTACCAGCCCCAACGGGATGATGAGCTTATTGAGAATCTGTTGAAGAATCCTAAAGAGCAAGCAGTGGAGAGCCAAAGATTTATAAATATAATCGCTGACTTTATCGAACAGTCAGTAGTTGATGATGCCTTGGCTGAAACGTTACCACAATTAACAGAACAACTGTCTGCGTATCAGCAGCAGCTAGCTAATAATAAAACCACATTTGACGACCTGGAAACCGCGATTGTTGATGAAGAGCAACGACTATCATCACAAAGAGCAGTGGATGCAATCTCTGACTTTATTGAACAGTCAGTAGTTGATGATGCCTTGGCTGAAACGTTGCCACAATTAACAGAACAACTATCTATTTATCGGCAACAACTCTTTCGAGCTAAAACTGCATTCAATGACTTTGAAACAGCGTTGAAGACTGAGTTGCAATCCCACGCAGAGAAGAAAGCAATTTTGTCAATCTCTGATTATATTGAGCAATCAGCTATCGAGTCAGCTTTAAGCCAAGCAGTATTAGGATTAACACAGCAAGTTTCTCAATATCATCAGCAGCTACTTGAAGCGAAAACTACATTCAATGACTTTGAAACAGCATTGACGGCTGAGTTACAATCTCATGCAGAGAAGAGAGCTATTTTATCAATCTTTGATTATATTGAGCAATCAACTATCGAGTCAGCTTTAACTGAAACAGTATTAGGATTAACAGAGCAACTGTCTCAATACAAAGAGCAACTAGTTCAAGATAAAACTACATTCAATGACTTTGATGAAGCATTTACGGCTGAGTTGCAATCCCATGCAGATCAGAAAGCCATTTCATCAATCTTTGATTATATTGAGCAATCAGCTATCGAGTCAGCCTTAACTGAAACAGTATTAGAATTAACGCAAAAACTTTCTCAATACAAAGAGGGACTTGTTACAGCTAAAGCTACATTTAATGACCTGGATGCACTGCTGGCGAATGAGTTGCAATCTTATCTAGAGAAAAGAGCTATTTCATCAATTTCTGATTATGTTGACCAATCAACTGTCGAGTCAGCCTTAACTGAAGCAGTATTAGAATTAACGCAACAACTTTCTCAATACAAAGAGCAGCTTGTTACAGCTAAAGCTACATTTAATGACCTGGATGCACTGCTGGCGAATGAGTTGCAATCTTATCTAGAGAAAAGAGCTATTTCATCAATTTCTGATTATATTGAGCAATCGACTGTCTCTTCAGCATTAACCCAAACAGTATTAGAATTAACGCAACAACTTTCTCAATATCAGCAGCAAGAAGCCGAAAGAACCATATTCGACGACCTGGAAGCAGCGATTGTTTATTTGGAGCAACTCCATAGATCGCAAAAACCAGTGGATGCAATTGCTCTTAATCAAACTCCAACTATAACCACTGATGAACCAAAGCTAAAAGATAATCTAAGAGCCGAGTTATATAAGTATTACAGCGCCGACTTGCAAAACTTATTAGTGACTGACCGAGACAAAGAAATTGCGATCAGGGCATTATTAGATAATAAGCCATCTGAGGAGGTTGAAGAAATTATCTTTGCCAGTCCAGCCGGATGGACTACTGATGAAGCTAAAGCATTAGTTCTAATCGCTAACAATCAACTGGCATCCAATAGAGAGCAAAAACAGAGTTCACCCCAGTTCACGCCACCACCAGAAGATGAAAGCCTACGCCCAGTATTACAGGAGTACCTTACTCAGCAACGCGGTATAACCAATTTCCTTGTGCAACCATTACAACGGCAGGGGTTGGGTTATATAGATCAGCAGGCTCAGGTTGTGTTTATCAAGCGCGACCTGAACGGTGAAAAATCAGGCGCACTGGTTTGGGATACCGCACGTCTTGACAATCGGTGTTCGCAGTACCCCGAAGATAGCGATGGGCTACGCCCCGCCGGAGGCGATCGCTCCGAGGGGTGGTTTCACCTGAAATTGGGTGGAGAGGCAGACGACAAAATCGAGAGAGTATTCTTGTGTGACTCCCCCATTGATGCGTTGACAATGGCAGAGATTGACAGGAATGGAAACTTGGGGCAACCACCAGTTAGAACAATGTACATGTCAGTGGATGATCCGAATAACTTGCCAGTAGAATTCCTCAAAAATATCAGCAGAATTGGAGCAGCATTTAATAACGATGATCAAGGCAATGAAGCGACCCAAGTTGTTCAGGAAATTTTACCCCAAGCTAAAAGAATTGCACCTAGTGGGCTAACTTGGAATGAGATTCTTATTGAACAGCAGCAACAGCAGCAAGAGATACGAGAGCAAAAGCAACGGGGGCGCGGTTTAAGTCGATGACCTCATGTTGAACCGACGAACTCGTGACCGCTACGCCAAGGGAGTCGGTGGCTCAAAAGGGCATGAAGTTACTCATTGAGTTCGCCAGATCCGCAAGCCCGCTCTTCTCCACTCCGCTGCGCCGGCTCCGAGCCACGAGTTCTTAAATCTTGGGTATACGACATAGAGGGGAGTTTAAAAAAGATAGTATTAATTGATGCTGCAAGTAGTCAGGCAAAATTAAATTCATTCGTGGAAAGGGTGAACAGGGAACAGAAAAAAAAATATGTGTAATTAATTGTGTTTAGGTACTTATAGGCTTGTTTCAGCAAGAAAATTAGGAACTGTGTCCTGACTTAGACGGTCATATTGTGTACAATTTGACAGGAAGCGTCTAGTCAAGTTTCCCGTTAATTTTACCTTAACTGGGTGTATAAAATTGCTGTAAGCTGCCTGTATGCAAAAGATAGCCATGAGACTGTTGCAAGTTATATTTAGCATCCTTTGGGGTTTAGGCTACCTGGGGAATGGAATTTTATTTCTCTACATTGAATGGAGCTTTCTACGGGAAAGCTTTGTTCAAGTATTTAATCCACTTTTACATCTCCAAGTTTTAGGGGTGTTACTCACTAGTCCCTATTTCTGGGTATTTCTGGCTATGGCGGTAGTAGGCTATTATGCTGCAACAAGTATCGAAGCCTATCTTGAGCAAAGTGCTAAACGAACTAAAATTGATGCTGCAAAAGTTGTATCTCCATCGCCTAAAATATTTCATGAAAGACAACCCAGCCCCTCATCACCTTCTGCACGGAGTGAGCAGACTTACTCATCTGTACCTCCACAACCATTCTCCAAACCAGTAGATAAATTAGAAACTGGGTCAGTTGAGCCACAAGTCAAATTGCTGGAATGGGCAATTCAAAGCAGCCAAAAGGTACGATTCAGTTACGAGAAACGGAACGGTGAGAAGAGTGATCGTACAGTCACCCCGATTGATTTCAAGACAGTTGAGCAAACCTTATGCTTGGAGGGTTACTGCCATCTTAGATGCGCTAAGAGAACCTTTGCAATTAAGCGTATGCGCTCTATTAGGATTGTCTCTGCAAGCGAAGCAAACTATGGGCAGGTCACTTCTCCAGAGATGATAACACCATACATCGATATCCAGACTAAAGTAACCCCTGCATCACAATCTCTGCCCTCTAACGTTACCCAAGCAAAAAATACGGAAGCTCAAGTTAAGCAACGTCCGTATATAAAATGTCATATTGATGAGCTTGAAAGAGTTACTGCTTCAGAATGGAATAATACAAAAGTTTTAAGTGAGATTTATTACGAGTTAAAGTTCCGTTCTCGGAAAAAAGCCCTTGATCTCTGTGAACGTATTGCGGCTAGATTAACTCAGTTGCAGGGAACACAATTTGTTTGGTCAACAACAACAGCTAATCCTGGATCGCAGAACCTATCAAGTGATGCTTTCAAACATGAAGAAGGGGTACTTAGACATTATGGGTACAAAGTTGGCATGAATGGTTTATCAGAAAGCGAACGTTGGGAAATTCTCGATACAGTCTTCTTGCGTCCCTTATTACAAATGGATAATGCTGCTTATTTAAGTGAGTGGGGCGAACCCAATAGTGCTAAGAGATTGCAAAAATTAGCCGAATCCATTGCTGCATTCACTCGCAACGCAAAACGACGCAACAAATCCAGTTTCAGTAAAGCAATTTTGGATTGGGAGACTGATTTAGCGTATTTGAGGAGGACTTACTACAATAATCGCTTTTCATTTCAGTATCCACGCACGTAGATCTGCACGGGCTGCCAAGGAACTACTGCCACAGTCCAAGCGGCTCAAGTGTAAAGCTAGTGATTGGAATCAGCAGCTTATTGATTATGGGCAGCAGTTAAGGGAACAGCATCAGCAACAGCAGTCAGATAATTTGAGTCTTTAATAGTCAGCGTTCTGGTAGTGAACTGTACAGTTAGTTTTGTAGTATTAATGTAGCTCAGACAGTCACGATCTCATTCGATAAGAGACAGACATTTAACCCACTAATTAGATAAGTGTTGTGCGTGACTCAATATCCTTAGATTCAAACGTGCAACTCTAGAGAAGCAGGGTAGAGAACTGGTAAGGTGTTAAGCATATAAGAAAGCACATTGAGATCGCAGGGGGGCAGGGGGCAGGGAGCAAGAGAGAGGGTTTGCAGCTTTTATTACCATGAAAATGGTGCAATTTAAATGACGATTAGCTTATTTACCCATGATGAACGAGGTGAAATTTTTGTATCCGCTCAATAAATCGGGGCAACTACCAGTTCAGGAACGAGTTTACGCCATTTAAGCCTTGTCACTGAGCGATTTACCCCGGATTATTGAGCGGTTACAAATTTTTCGAGTGACAGTCAACCGAAAGCAGTCAGGGGAGCTTGAGTATTCTCCGATTAATGTAGGGGAAATAGAGTCAGAAGATATTAAGATTTGGCAAAAAGCAGAGGGCGTATTGCAACAAATAAGAGAAAAAGCTCTTCGACAAGAAAGAAGACAGACTAAAGGAATGTCTCTCGCTTGTGATGGCGCAACTAGACACCGATCAAGCTCAAATCTGTACCGTATTTGCTGTGCTGTTTCTTAAATCCTTTGCCAGTAAACCTTTCAAGACTTAACGGGAAAAGTCAGATTCTAAAATTATTAAAGAGATTTTAGGGTATCAGGGGGCGCAATTCGCTAGGGGGAAGCAGATTTTGGAGCAAATCAAAAAATCTTGATAAATACTTAGTATCCGTTTTTAGTGGTTTTTGGGTGGATACTACATATATGAGGCGGAGTAGCTCATGGTAGCTTGATAATAATCTATTAGTAGTACTTAAACGAAAAGTTACCTATATGGATATTAGTAGTCTTAGTCGTGTGGCGAAAACTGACTTTCGTAATTATTTATTATTAAAAATTTATATTTTCGTTAAAAGGCTTTTTAAAAACATTTAATTTTAAAAACTAAAACTTTTAGCTGCAAAGACTAGAGGTTTTAGTTTTTGCATTATTTTTTTTGAGATAACAGTAAGTCTCTGAATTTAGTCTGACGCTTTATTTTTTATACAACTGTGGTTCCTTAGCAACTAAAGCTTTTGCCATTTCGCTGTTGAGCGGCTTGGAGAAGAAGTAGCCCTGAACATACTCACATTTTAGAACTTTAAGCTGGGCTAGTTGCTCTGCTGTTTCTACCCCTTCGGCTGTTACTTTCATTCCAAGACTATGAGCCAGCGTCACGATCGCCTGCACAATTTCTAAATTTTCAACATCGTCACCTATTCTTTTAATGAAGGAGCCATCTATCTTCAATGTGTTTAGGGGAAAACGATGTAGATAACTTA